>Ga0310786_10011093_pt1 | contig 11274 bp, 9 predicted proteins | sample AusTroGonzalo_MG_FD_203881 | JGI IMG/M metagenome (GOLD analysis project Ga0310786, IMG submission 203881) | Bovine rumen microbial communities from tropical cattle in Woodstock, Queensland, Australia - Gonzalo_03 (v2) (version 2) | ecosystem: Host-associated > Mammals > Digestive system >...
GGCGATCCTCAGCGCCTCGTGCAGAAGCCCGCGCGGGTTCTTCACCTCCTGCAGCGTGTCGGAGACAATCGCCGTGTCGTAGAAGCCGTCGGGTATCATCGAAAGGCCTTCGTCGGCGTCCTCCCAAAGCACGTCGTTTCCGTCGGCAAGCGCCTCCTCGAAGCACTCGACGTCGATGTCGACCCCGTCGCCGGAAACGCCCTTCCTGGCGCGCAGGACGTCGAGGAGGGTGCCGTCGCCGCAGCCGATGTCCACCACGCGCGCGCCGTCCCTGACCATGGCGAGGACTCCGCCGTGGAGGCGCTCCTGCCACTTCATCACCTTGGGCTGGCGCGGACGGAGGAAGCCGCCGACGAGCTTCGAGAGGTCGTCTATGTCGGTGAGGAACGAGTCGTGCCCGCGGCCGCTCTCCAGGTGGCAGTACGAGACGGACTTGCCGGCCTTCTTGAGCGAAGTCGCGATCTCCTTCGACTGGCACACCGGGAAGAGTATGTCGCCTTCGTACGAGACGACGAGCGTCTTCGCCTTGACGCGGGCGAACGCCGCGTCGAGGGAGCCGAACTCCAGGCACGGGTCGGCGAGGTCCATCGAGCGCGTGATGTGGAGGTAGCTGTTGGCGTCGAAGCGGCGCACGAACTTCATCGCCTGGTAGTCGAGGTAGCTCTCTATCTGGAAGTACGTCTTGAAGAGGCGGTCGCGCTCGGCGCGCTCCTCAGCGGACGCGTCGACGAAGTTCTGCTGGAGGCGGCGCTCGAACTTCTCCTGCAGCAGCTCGCGCGAGAGGTACGTTATGTGCGCAAGCTGGCGGGCGGACGCAAGGCCGGCCTTGGGCCCCTTGCCGTCGCCCTCGAGGTAGTAGTCGCCGCCCTTCCACGCCGGGTCGTCGGTGATCGACGTGCGGCTCATGATGCTGAGCGCAAGCGCCTCCGTGTTGAGGTTGGCGCTCGTCGCGATGAGGCAGACCCTGTCCATGTCGTCGGGGTAGCGCGTCATCCAGTTCACGACCTGCAGGCCGCCGTAGCTGCCGCCTATCAGCGCCGCAAGGTGCGTGACCCCTATCTGCCTCAGGAACATGCGGAAGACGTCCACCGCGTCGTCGAAAGTGTACTGCGGGAAGGAGGAGCCGTACGGCCTGCCCGTGTCGGGGTTGACCGACATCGGCCCCGTCGTGCCCGAGCAGCCGCCTATCACGTTCGCGCATATTACGCAGAAGCGGCTCGTGTCGACGGCGCGGCCCGGGCCGACCATGCCCTCCCACCAGCCGCTGGGCTTCGTCTCGCCCGGGCGGACGCCCGCGACGTGCGCGTCGCCTGTGAGCGCGTGGCATATGTATATGGCGTTAGTCCCGTCGTAGGGCGCGCCGCACATCTCGTACGCGACCTCGATCTCCTTCAGCACGCCGCCATAGGCAAGCCTGAACCCGCCGTCAGGCAGGTCCAGCTTGACCTTCTTCAGCTCCACTATGCCGACACCGTCTTCCATGAGACGGGTATTATATCAAAAAGTGCCGCCGTTCACCGCCCGAACCTGACGAAGAACGCCGCGGAATGGAAGTCGGGCTTCGTGAGCGCAAGCGTGCCGTCCTTGAACGACGCCTCGTGCGGCGTCAGGTCGTGGCCGTTGTCGAGTAGCGTGCACTCGACCTTGGAGTCCGCCGCGACGCCCTTTACCGCGACCGAGATGTGGCGCGACGTGCCGCCGTAGTCTACGACGAGCAGCGCCTTCCCGCCGTCGGGGGCCTTCACCGGGAACAGCGTGACGGTTCCGTCGGACTCGCCTGCGCAGATCGTCGAATAGCCCTTGACGATGTCGCCGAAGAGCTTTAGCGCGTAGAACACCTTGTACTTCTTCTGCATCCCGTCCTTGAAGCCCCAGGCGCCCGTATGGCTGCAGCCGTAGTAGTAAGCCTGCGTCAGCTTCGAGCGCTCGAGGTTGGCAAGCACGGCGAGCGTGAAGCACGCGCTGCGGATGCCGTTGTGGCTGTCGGGGCCCTCCCAGATGCGCGCCTTCACGACGGGGTCGGAGCAGCGCTGCATGTCCGTCCAGCTGTAGTTCTCGCCGAAGTAGTGCCATTCGTTCAGGATCAGCTCGCACTTCGGGAATCCGTAGGAGTCGCAGAGCTGCCGGCACGCATCGGCCTCCCTGGCGTACCGCAGCGGGTCGTTCGCGTAGCCGTGCCACGAGACGAAGTCCGGCGCAACCCCGGCGTCGCGGCACGCGGCCAGTATGTCCTTCAGCCACGCGGCCTTGTATCCGCAGAGCGCCGGGCCGCCGACCTTTATCGTGTCGCCGAACTCGCCCTTGAGCCGCTTCAGCACGGTCACGAAGAACTTCACGAACTGCGCGCGGCACTCGGCGCGCACGGGCGACGAGCCATTGTAGTCCTCTTCGGTGATGCCACCCGGCGGCGTCCACATGTTCTCGATGCCGTCCGGCTCGTTCCATATCTCCCAGTACTTGATGTTCCACTCGTGGCCGTCCGCCCAGCCGCGGTTGTAGTGGCGGACGGTCCCGGCGAAGACCTCGGCGACCTTGTCGAAGTCTTCGGGAATCGTGGAGTTGAAGTGGACCTTGCGGCCGGAATGCTCGATCGACGTGCCGAGGCGGAAGAACACGTCGAGCCCGGCCTCCTCGCGCGTCCGCTTCAGCAGGTAGTCTGTCGGCCCGAAGTGGTAGTTCCTGGGGTCTTTCGCGTCGAGGTGCATGAGCGGAAAGATGTGGAAGTAGTCGCAGACGCGCTGGTTGGAGTTAACGAGCGCCCAGTCGTGCGTGCGCGCGAACATAAAGCCCATAGACTTGATGTCGTCTAGCGCCCGCTGCGTGAGGGAGCAGATGGTCGGGCCGAAGCCGGACGAATGTATCTCGGGGCGGACCGGGGCGACCTCGGCCACGAAATCGACCGCCAGGGCGGCCGCGAGCATCATGACTGTCATCGTTGGTTTCCTTTTTGTTTGTCGTTGGCAAGGCCACCACGCGGCGGCCCTAGCAGATCTGGAATGCCCGGTACTGATCGCGGCCGGTACCGCCGCGCGACCAGGCGCGGACGATCCCGCGGGCGAGCTCGAGGTCCTCCTCGGACTTTGCGACCGGCACAAGCGCCGTCGGCCCGGGCACGCCGTCGAACGCGACGACCACGCCCTTCTCGGCGCGCAGCACCGCGTTTTCGGCGCGGTCGCGCCCGAGGATGACCGACGACCCCCCGGGCAGGCGGAAGCGCCTTCCCACTGTCAGCAGCTCGACGAGCCGCCTGTTGCCGAGCCCCTCGTGGTCCATGAGGTCCCTGAGCTTCCTGCAGAAGCCCTCCTCCGTAAGCTTGCAGCCGCCGGCGGGCGACGGGTAGTCGGCGACGCCGAGCTCCGCCGCAAGCGCTATCTGGCGGTCGCGCGCGCGGCCCGAGATGTCGAGGAGCATTTCCCTGTCGAGCTTGCCCTCGAGCTCGGGAACGGTCGGCTCCAGGAGCTTCGCGGAGAGCGGGCGAACGAGCCGCCCCGCCAGGCCCGAGCACTTCTCGACCACTCCGAGGCTCTGCCTGTTCTGCGACATCGGGCGCTGGCCCTGCACCTCGCCGGTCGCGACGAAGTCGAACCCGCGCTCGGACATCATCTCGCCCGCGCGGCGTATCATCGCCGCATGGCAGTCTATGCACGGGTTCATCGCGCCGCCGAAGCCGTGCGGCGGGTTTTCGAGCAGGGCGATCTCGTCGTCGGTGAAGTCCACCACGTGGAGCACGATTCCGAGCGCCGCCGCGGCCTTTCGCGCGGCGGCGCAGTCGAAGAACGGAGTCGAGAACGCGACCCCCTCCACATGCGCGCCCGCGCGCTCGAGCACGCGCACCGCCAGCTGGCTGTCGAGCCCGCCGCTCAGGAGGCTAAGGCCACTGCACCTGGGATTCCCGGACACGTCGGGCCTCCCCCTAGAACCTCCGCTTGCGCGAGAGGACGAAGAATATCGCGCCTATTGCGATCGCGAGAAGGCACGAGAACCCCATCACGATCGAGAAGGCGTGCGCATGCGCCTGGAACGGAAGCCCGATGTTCATGCCGTAGACGGACGCTATGAGCGTCGGCACGGCGAGGAGAATCGTCACCGCCGTCAGGTACTTCATGACGTTGTTGAGGTTGTTGTTGATGAGCGACGCGAAGGTGTCGAGCGTCCCGTTCAGGATGTTCGCGTGTATGGTCGCCGTCTCTAGCGCCTGCTGGTACTCGACGAGCGCGTCCTCGAGGAAGTCGCGGTCGTCCTCGGAGAGCACGAGCTGCCGCGCGGTGTTGGCGCGCGCGAGCGCGATCGTGTCGGCCTTGAGGCTCGTGGTGAAGTACACGAACGTCTTCTCTATCTGGAAGAGCTTCAGGATCACCTCGTTGGAGATCGACTCGTGCAGAGCGTCCTCGAGGGCCGTCGTGCGGGAGTGGATGTCGTTGATGTACCTGAGGAACAGCACCCCAGCGTGCCAAAGCAGGCGGAACGCGAAGCGGTACTTGTCGCTCGGCGGGCAGACGCGGCGGATCTGGTCGAGGAACGCCGTCGTGACCTGGGTCCTCGCGCTGCAGACCGTGATCACGGTCTGCCCGGCGAAGATTATGCCGAGAGGCACGGTGCGGTAGGGAACCGCGTCGTCGTCGACGTCCTCCTGCGGAAGCTGCATAGGCACGTGGACGATTATGATAGACGAGTCGTCGTCCCAGTCGAATCGCGGCCTCTCGCCCGCGTCGAGGGGGTCGGTGAGGAAGTCCCGCGGGACGCCGTAGTGCGAAAGGACGGCCTCCAGCTCCGTCGTCGACGGCTCGGTGAGGTTTATCCAGCAGGACGGCGCGAAATCAGGCGTCTCCTTGAGCCCGCCGTTCTCCCACCGGTAGATCGTCATCATGGGCCACCTCCCCTATCCAAGCTGGCCCAGGAACCTCATGTCGTTCTCGTACAGGAACCTGATGTCGGGTATCCCGTACTTTATCATCGCGATGCGCTCGACGCCGAAGCCGAAGGCGTAGCCCGAGACCTTCTCGGGGTCGTAGCCGACGTGCCTGAAGACGCGCGGGTCGACCATGCCGGCCCCGGCGACCTCGATCCAGCCGGACTGCTTGCAGACGTTGCAGCCCTTGCCCTTGCAGACGTGGCAAGTGAAGTCGACCTCGACCGAAGGCTCGGTGAACGGGAAGAAGTGCGGGCGGAAGCGCACCGTCACGCCGTCGCCCATCATCTCCCTCGCGAAGTACGCGAGAACGCTCTTGAGGTCTGCGAGCGACACCGGCTTCTGAGGCAGGCAGTCGACGTAGAGGCCCTCGATCTGGTGGAAGTTAGCGGAGTGAGTGGCGTCGGTCGTGTCGCGGCGGAACGTGCGCCCGGGGCATATGACGCGCACAGGCGGCTTGTTCGCGAGCATCGTGCGTATCTGCACCGGCGAGGTCTGCGTCCTGAGAAGGCAGTCTTCGCCGAACCAGAACGTGTCGGTGCGGTCCTGCGACGGGTGGTGGGGCGGCGTGTTGAGCGCCGTGAAGTTGTTGAACCTCGTCTCGAGCTCGGGGCCGTCGGCGACGGAGAAGCCGAGCCGGCCGAAGATCGCGGCGGACTCCTCGACGACGCGCGTGAGCGGATGCCGCGCTCCCATGCCGAACCAGCGGCCAGGCAGCGTCAGGTCGGCCTCGACCGACTTCTCGCCGCCGCCGGACTTCGAGGCAAGCGCCGCCTCGACTTCAGCCCGCCAGGCCTGGACGGCCTTGCCGAACGCAGGCCGCTCCTCCTTCGGGACATCCTTCATCCCCTTGATGAGCGCAGGTATGAGCCCGCTGCGGCCAACGTACTTGACGCGAAGCGCCTCGACGTCCGCCGCAACGGACGCCGCCGCTATTTCCGCGAGGCTCGAGGCCTTCGCCTTCTCCAGTTCCTCCAAGGTCATCTTCTGCCCCTCATGTCAAAATGTTCCACAGATTATACCATAACTCTGAACGCAAACGTCGGGCCGCCCAGGACTTTTGCAAGACGTCTACTTGAACACGGTGCACGAGCTCTTCAAGACCGTGCGCTTGATCAGGAACAGACTCCACGCGCGCCAGCTCTCCTCCTCGGTGACGACGTTGGCGACGTCGGTCGAGCCCAGCTCGCGCAGAGCCGCGCGCACGGAGGCGAGGTTCTCGTCGATCGTGCAGCGGTCGCAGAACCAGGTGGCGTTGCGCGACGGGCGACTGGCGTAGGGGCCCTCCTTCCATGTCTCGCCGGACTCTATCGGCAGGAGCCCGAGGAGGGAGTAGGACACGTTGAGGACGACTACCGTCGCGATCGGCTTCCTTGAGTCGTCGCTGAGGACGTGCACCCGGGGGTCGGGACGCCCGATGTCGGTATACGAGCTGCAGCCCGCGAGGACTGCGGCGACAATCGGCAGAATCAACGCCTTCTTCATTTTCCAACTGCCTCCTTCCCAGACTTGCCGCGCGGGCAAAGGACTCCCGAATACGTTATCGCGCGGTATGCGACGACCGTGTTGAACCAGTCTATGATGCCTGTCAGCCCTAGCGGACACTCGTTCTTGTCGTTGACGACGATGTCCACGAGGTCGCAGTCCATGCTGTTGGCATATCGGCACATGGCGTTCATCATCCTGTCGCCGGCAAGGTGATTCGAGAAGAACTCAAACCCCTCGCCGATGCGCTTTTCCGATGGCATCCACTCTACGCTTCCGGTGACTATCGGCAGGAAGTGGAAAAGGTAGTACCCCTCGTTCGAGATGGCTATCACCCTGTCGGCGCGGCCGCCCGCACCGTTCACGTCAACCCCGTGCAAAGTACCAGGCGACGAGACAACAACCGTACTGCACCCTGTCGCCATGGCGGCGAGCGCAATGCAGGCAAACAGCCTCTTCATCAACTTCACAGCTCCTTTCCGTCTCCATCCCTCGCGGGACGGCTTCTTTTATTCTTGATACGCATGTCGCGTTTATGGGGATGATACCACAACCTGGCGCCCCGCGTCAACTGGCGGCGCCAGATCCCGCCGTCCGGGCCTAGTATATCCGGTTCTCGCACCCCTTCAGGAGCCGCACTATGTTGGAGCGGTGCTTCACTATCACGAACACCGCGATCGCAGTAGCTATGCCGCGCAGGAGCGGAGTCCCCGGGAAGAACCAGACGAGCGCGCCAAGGGTCGCCGCGGCGAGCATGGACCCGAGCGAGATGTAGTGCGAGAGCCACACCGTCACGACGAAGACGCCGAACGCCGCCAGCGTCGGGTACGGCGCGAGCGCGATCATCATGCCGAAGGCGGTCGCGACGCCCTTCCCGCCGCGGAACCGCATGAACACCGTGAGCGTATGCCCCACGACGCAGGCAAGCCCGACGCAGACGGCCAGGTCCGCGAACCTGCCGTGCACGCGCATCGCCGCCAGCGTCGGCAGCAGGCCCTTCAGGAAGTCGCACAGGAACGCGAGAAGCCCCCAGCCCTTGCCCACCGTGCGGAAGACGTTCGTAGCGCCTATGTTCTTCGAGCCGACGGTCCTGACGTCGACGCCGCGCATCTTCCCGATCAGGAAGCCGAACGGCACCGAGCCGACGAGATACGCCCCGGCGATCCAGACCGCCCATGTCATGTACGTTTCCATGCGCGAATTATACCAAAAAACGACGCCGCGTTCAGGCCTGCGCCTTGCCGAGGCCGGGCTTGCCGCACATCGGCCCCGAGACGAGCGGAGGCGACTTGCGTCCGTAGCAGTTGCGCGCGCGGACCTCGATGACGTACTCCTTCTCCTGAGGAAGCTCGGCGACGTCGAACCAGAAGCGCTGGCGCTCCGGCTCGAACTTCGCCATCTTCGCGTAGGCCGGCGAGAAGAAGTACTTCACGAGCGGCGCCGATCCGTCTCTTGGCACGGCGCGTATCTCGTAGTCGAACACGCGCGACCCCTCCGGTACAACGGCCGACGGGAACTCGCAGTTCATCACGATCGTCCAGTGTCCGTCGCGGTTCTCGGTGTTGCGGGTCTCGACGTCGAGCGCGGCGCCTTCCGGGAAGCGCGGCACCGGCACCGAGCCGTCGCGGACGCCTTCCGCGAACGGCTGCGCCGCCTTGCCTAGCGGCAGGGGTATCACCCACGCGGGAGCCCCCTCCTCGTTCTCCTCCACGTCGTGGCGCTCGACGACGACCTTGTCGTCCCACACCGACACCACGAAGCCCTCGCCGCCGCGAAGGTTGAGCCTGTTGGGTATCACCTGCATCGCCTGCTTGGAATCCCCCTTGCGGCTGCCCGAGCCGTTCTCGTGCGGCACGTCTGTCGGCAGGCCTGCGTACGAAAGCGACGGAGTTCCCATGGCCGTGAACGTACCTTGCCATATCTGCCGCTCGTCTATGAAAGGCCTGTGCGTGTGGCCTGTGATCGCCACGCAGTTCGGGAACGGGTCGAGGATCGGCTTTGTCACGCCGCCGTCCGCCCAGCCGAAGCTGTCGACCGTGGTGCCCTTGATCGGCAGGTGCTGGAAGAAGAAGAATGGCCGCTCGTGCCTAAGTCGATCGCCGTTCGCCTTCATCCATTCCGCCAGGTGCTTGCTGCCGCCGTTCTCGAATTCGGCGGAGACGAAGTCGTACCCCTTCACCGTGCGGCAGCGGACCCATTCGAACGGCTCGCCGAAAGCCTCCTCCCATCCCTTGGCGAGCTGCTGCGGGGCCTTGCGGTCGTTGAGCCTGTCGGCCTCCGAATAGCCGTTGGCGTGCATCTCCATCGTCATGTCGCCGTACCACCAGCCCTCGAAGTCGTGGTTGCCCGTGCAGAAAAGCGGAACGACGCCAGTGCCGGCGAACACCTTGTCCCAAGTGCGCTTCACGTAGACGAGGCCGGACTTGAGGCCCCAGTCGGTGAGGTCGCCCGGGATCACGACGGCGTCGACGCCGCGGCGCCTGAACTGCACGAGGGCGCGTTCAAACATCCTGCACGACTTCGGGGTGGTGACGTGAATGTCGCTCACGACGCCGAAGACCATGTTGGGCCTGCCGAAAAGATCGCACGTCCTGCAGCCCGCGACCAGGAAGGCCGCGCCCGACGAAAAAAGGAACCCACGACGGTTGATGTCTAGACTCATTGTCCTTGATCCTCCATTATTCATGATGCCGCTTTTCGCAGCCAGGTGCTTCAGCCCACAACGGAAAACTTCCCCTGGATCGGCCTGCCGGCCCTGCCGCCGGCGTTGAGCGGGGTGACGGTGGCGCACAGCGTCTCGCCGCACGGCAATTCGCCCGGCCCGAACGCGCACGTCCCCGGCGACTTGGCCGACTGCCGCTCGGAAAGGCAGACGAGCGGCGGCGAGACGACGCGCTCCGCCACAAGCGTGCCGTCGGCCTTCGCCACGACGACCCTGTAGCGCATGACGCGAGAATGGGGGCCGACGGACAAGGCCGACGGAAACGACAGGACGACCTGCCTCTCAGGCGTCTTGGCGGGATAGAGGAACCCGTCCTGCCGCGACACCTCGATCGCCGCGCCCGCGGGGAACTCAGGCGCCGCTGCGGCGTCGGCGATGACGTACGGCCTCGCCGCGTCGTGCGGAAACGGGAACGGGATGTCCCAGTCCTCGCCAAGCGGCTCGTCGTACTTGTGCTCGTAGCGGGAGACGACGACGTGGTCGCGGTACACCGTCAGGATCGACGACTGCTGCGCGCCGCCCGACGGCGGCGCGGTCATGTGCCGCGTCTCCCCGCTGCCCTTCTTGACCCCGAAGTTGTAGACGTCGCGGCGGCCGCTCACGAGGCGCGACGAACCGGCGCCCATCGAGGCGAAGCCGCCCAGCCAGAGCGAGTCGTCGAACGAGACGGACGTGTGCGAATGACCCGACACGCAGAAGAAGTTCGGATGCGCCATCAGCGCCTCGCGGCTCGCCCCGGTGTCGCCCACGGCCCACCCGTGGAAGCACGTGCCCTTCGGGTGCGGATGCTGCACGTAGACGACGGGGCGGTCGGTCGGAATCTCCGCGGCATGTTCCTTCAGGAACGCGCCTATCTCGCCATGATGCCTCCAGTGCGCCCCGACGAACGTCAGGCCGTGCGACTTCCGTATGAAGATCTCGCCCGGCATTTTCTCCTCGCCGGTCACCATCTTCCACGCGACGTCCTTGTTGTAGAAGATGTGCTTGCCCTTCTCCTCCTCTGGCACCGCCTTGCCGCGAAGGTAGGACGCCTCGTGGTAGTCGTGGTTGCCCCAGACGAACACGGGGTCGACGGTCTCCCCGAGCGCGTTCTTCCCGTTCGGGAACGCCGTGCGCCAGGCATCCATGACGAGCGCCAGCTCCGCAAGCGTCCCGACCTCGCAGACGTCTCCCGAGATGACGACCGTGCCTACGCCCTCCGCGGCAAACCGCCGGAACGCCTTCAGAAGAGGCCCGGCCGTGTCCTTGTCGACCCTTACATGCGTATCGGACAGTATCCCGACCTTTGCAAGCGGGCGCTCCGCCCCCATTAGCCGCTGCGCCACCGCGGCCGAGGCGAGCGACCCGAGGAAATAGCGCCGCGAGAGATTCATGCACTGTCCCTCAGTTCGGCAGGGCGACGGCCTTCACAACGGCCGGTGCCTGGATGGACGGTTTGCGCACGAACACAATGGAGTTCCCCTCCGGGAGCTGCAGCTCCGCGACGGCCAAGCCGTCTCCGGAGAGCGTGATCTTCCCGTCGGCAGGGCGGTTCACGCGCATGGCGTACACCTTCTTCGGAAGGCCCGTCCAGCTCCTGAGGTCGGCCTGCGTCACCGACGCCGCCCACGCGGCGGCCGCGAGCTGCGAGAACCTGAGCGCCATCCTGGTGTTGTCGTCGTTCACGTTCTCGGCGGTGACCCCGAGCGCGACCTGCACTCCGACCTTCACGACTGTGCGCGTGATCTCGCGGACGAGCGCGGCGCGGAAGTAGACGTCGAACTCGGTCTTCATCAGGCGGTCGACGTCCTGCATCTCCACGAGCGGAAACGTCTGCCCGCCGACAGACAGCGCGTAGGAGGAGCACGCGGCGTTCCTGTAGCGCAGATACGGCAGGGCCATGCCCGCGTACAGCACATAGCGGTTGAGGTACGGTATGAACACCGTCGGGAGGTCGAGGCGCCATTCCTCGCGGACGGGGCCAAGCCCGTCCTCGACGAACACCCACACGCAGTCGACCGGCCTTTCCCCGCTCTGGGCCAGGGCGAGGTCGGCCTTGACAAGCGCGTTGCCTGGGTCGATGGCCGCAAGCTCGCGGAAGAACGCCGCGGAGCCGCCGTCGCCAGACGCCAGTCGGAACACGCCCGTCGCGTGCTGCACGTAGCGGTTCAGCCAGTCC
>Ga0310786_10011094_pt1 | contig 11273 bp, 8 predicted proteins | sample AusTroGonzalo_MG_FD_203881 | JGI IMG/M metagenome (GOLD analysis project Ga0310786, IMG submission 203881) | Bovine rumen microbial communities from tropical cattle in Woodstock, Queensland, Australia - Gonzalo_03 (v2) (version 2) | ecosystem: Host-associated > Mammals > Digestive system >...
GCTCCGGACATACTCATACAAATCCTTAGCAGCATCCTTTCCTTTTGTAGCAATAATTTTAACGATAGCACTGCCGACAATGCATCCGTCCGCTATCTGCACCATCTTTTTCGCCTGCTCAGGCGTGCTGATCCCAAAACCGATCGCACAGGGGACATCCGTTACTTCACGAATGCTTTCTACAATGGTTGTTAAATCGGTTTTGATCTCACTTCTCACACCTGTAACACCCATGGAGCTGACAATATAAATAAATCCCTTTGCTTCCTTGGCCGTCGTTTTGATCCTTGCATCAGAGGTGGGTGCGATCATTGAGATCAACGCCACTCCATGTGCATTTGCAGGCTCCTCTACCTCGGCCTTCTCTTCATAGGGCAGATCCGGAAGAATAATGCCGTCCACCCCAAGTTCCTCACATTTGGCAAAAAATCTGTCATATCCATAATGAAATACCGGGTTACAATATGTCATAAAGCAAAGAGGGATCCGGCTCACCTCACGAATACGGCGCACAATCTCAAATGCTCCGTCCGTTGTCATACCGTTTTTCAATGCTCTGATATTTGCATCCTGAATGACAACCCCTTCAGCCGTCGGATCCGAAAACGGGATTCCGATCTCAATCAAATCGGCTCCTGCCTTTTCCATCTCCAAAACATACTTTACCGTACTGTCAGCATCCGGATCCCCCGCTGTCAAAAAAGCAATAAAAGCCTTCCGCTTCGGATCATTAAACGCCTTGATGATTTTATTTTTTTGCAACTTATTCTCTCCGTCCATTCTGTTTACCTGCTCTTTCTATCTTAAAGTAACTACTTTAAAATAACTACAAATTTACTCTTACTCATTCCTATGACACAACACGACACTTTTGATCTTTCACGTTTTTTCGAAAAACTCAATCATGAATATCGACACCGCGATATCTTGCGATCGCTGCTACGTCTTTATCCCCTCTGCCCGAAATGTTGATAATAATGCTCTCATCCTTTGCAAAATCCTTCGCAATCTTTAGCGCATGGGCAACTGCGTGGGCACTCTCGATCGCGCAGATAATTCCTTCCGTTCTGGCAAGATATTCAAAAGCATCAACCGCTTCGTCATCCGTAACGGGTACATATTGTGCCCTGCCGATATCATGAAGATACGCATGTTCCGGGCCAATTCCCGGATAATCAAGACCTGCCGATATGGAATAAACCGGCGCGATCTGCCCATATTCATCCTGACAGAAGTACGACTTCATCCCATGGAAGATACCGAGGCTTCCCGTTGCAATGGTAGCAGCTGTCAATGCCGTATCAACACCTTTTCCTGCTGCTTCACATCCGATCAGCTTCACTTCCTGATCTTCAATGAAGTTATAAAAAGCTCCCATCGCATTGCTTCCGCCTCCAACACATGCAATGACTGCTGCCGGAAGTTTTCCTTCCGCATGCAATATCTGTTCTTTCATCTCCTTGCTGATCACACTCTGAAAATCGCGCACAATCATTGGAAACGGATGGGGTCCCATGACAGAACCCAGGCAATAGTGCGTATCATTCACACGGTTTGTCCACTCGCGCATCGTCTCATTAACAGCATCTTTTAAGGTCATCGTTCCACTCGTTACCGGGTGTACCTTTGCGCCGAGAAGCTCCATACGGTATACGTTCAGCGCCTGCCGGTCCGTATCCTCTTTCCCCATGAAGATCTCACATTCCATACCAAGAAGAGCTGCCGCAGTTGCTGTGGCCACACCATGCTGACCTGCGCCAGTTTCAGCAATCAGTCTTGTCTTTCCCATCTTTTTTGCAAGAAGCGCCTGCCCGAGTACATTATTGATCTTATGTGATCCTGTGTGATTCAAATCTTCGCGCTTAAGATAAATCTTTGCGCCTCCAAGATCCTTTGTCATCTTCTCCGCATAATATAATAGGGAAGGACGATTTGCGTATTCATTAAAAAGCTTTTGCAGCTCCTGATTAAATTCCGGATCCTTCTTAAAATGTTCATATGCCTCTTCAAGCCTGATCAATTCATTCATCAACGTCTCCGAAATGTATTGTCCTCCATGAATTCCATATCTACCCTTGCTCATCTCTTTATCCCTTTCATCCTAAAACATCATCTATATACAATACTCTGCTTAACACCCCGCCAGCTCATCCAGCATTTTCTTCTTGTCAGCACTTTTCATCAAAGTCTCTCCGATCAAAACTGCATTGACGCCTCCCTGTTCCAATCTTGCGATATCCTCTCTTGTCTTCATACCGCTCTCGGAAACAAAAATCCGATCCCTTGGCACCATTTCGCGAAGCTTTACGGAATTTCGAATATCCACCGTAAAATCCTTCAGATTTCGATTGTTCACTCCAATAATCTTTGCATTTGCTTTAAGCGCCATCTCCACTTCCCGCTCATCATGAGTCTCCACAAGCGCTGCAAGTCCCAATTCATTCGCTATACCGAGATACTCCGAAAGCTCCATATCCGAAAGCAGCGCACAGATCAGGAGTACAGCGTTCGCCTTCATTTCCTTCGCCTGATAGAGCATGTAAGCATCTACTGTAAAATCCTTTCGAAGGATCGGAATGCTAACCTTCTCCCTAATCTCCCTAAGGTATTCATCGCTCCCTTTGAAATAAAACGGTTCCGTCAGGATTGAAATTGCACTTGCACCGGCCTTTTCATATTCTTTTGCAATCTCCAAATATGGAAAGTCAGGAGCAATCAATCCCTTGGATGGGGAAGCTTTCTTCACTTCACAGATAAAGCTCATTTTATCTTTTACAAGCGCTGCTTCAAAAGCATTGCCACCACATTCTCCCTTTTCTTTTGCTAGGATTTCGCTGACACGTGTCTTCAGCTCCCTTTCGGGGATCTTCTCCTTCTGTGCCTCTATTCTCTCCCTTGTCTTCTCTGCAATTTCATCCAATATCGTCAACTTCTCATCCTCCAAATCAATGCAATGGAATTACCGGTTTGTTAAGACAACAAACTCCTCCATCTTTTTATATGCATCACCGCTGTCAATGGTCTTTGCCGCAAGCTCTACACCTTCCTTGACAGAATCAGCCTTACCGGCCACATACAAGGCAGCACCTGCATTCATCAGAACTGCCGTTCTCTTACCGCCCTTCTCCGTCCCGCGAAGAACAGTTTTTGTAATCTCGGCATTCTCTGCCGGTGTTCCGCCAAGCAGATCCTGCGCTCCGCATCTTACAAGTCCCATATCCTCCGGCTTAATCACATACTTCTTAAAATTTCCGTGATCGATCTCACAGACGGCCGTCTCACCAACTGCTGAAATCTCATCCAGCTTCTCTCTTCCAAACACCACAAGCCCTCTTTGGATTCCAAGATTGGAAAGCACCTTTGCAAGAGGTTCGAGAAGTGCCTCCTCATAGACACCAAGAACGATCATGGAAGGACATGCCGGATTGGTCAAAGGTCCCAAAATGTTAAAAATCGTCCGGATTCCCAATTCCTTGCGAATGGGACCTACATACTTCATGGCACTGTGATATTTCTGTGCAAACAGGAAACAAATACCTGCCTGATTTAAAACCTCAATACTCTTTTCCGGTTCAATAGTAATATTTGCTCCGAGAGCCTCCAGACAATCTGCTGCGCCGGATTTCGAGCTTGCAGCGCGATTCCCATGTTTTGTAACAGGAACACCTGCTGCTGCAATCACCATTGCGGATGTTGTCGAAATATTGAACGAATTCGCATTGTCACCACCCGTACCAACGATCTCAAGTGTCGGCTTGTCGGCGTGAAGCTTTAAGCTGTGATCCCTCATCGCCTCTGCCGAACCGGTAATCTCCTCAATCGTCTCGCCTTTCATTGAAAGTGCCGTAAGATACGCACTCTTTTGTACCTCCGAAGTATTACCATCCATGATTTCATTCATTACGGCCTTTGCCATATCATAACCAATATCCTCTTTTTTGCTGAGTTTGAGAATTGCTTCCCTGATCATCTTTGATTCCTTTCCGGCATTGACTGCCACATTCTTCTGTTCCTTTGTTCCTACGCTTTCCTTTCCGAGGAAATTCTCAAGAATCCGATATCCTTCCGGTGTCAATATCGACTCTGGATGAAACTGAACCCCATAAGTCGGTGCACTCACATGCTCAACCGCCATGATCTCACCATCTGCAGTTTCTGCAATTACTTTCAGGCACTTTGGCAAAGTCTCCTCATCAGCTGCCAATGAATGATATCTGCCAACTGTCATCTCTTCATGCATACCTGCGAAAAGCCTGCTTGACGTATCCAGTTTCGCGATACTTTGCTTTCCGTGCATAAGCTGCTTTGCATATGTGACCGTTGCACCGAATTCCTGGCAGATTGCCTGATGCCCGAGACATATCCCCAGGATGGGAATTTTACCCGTAAAATAGGCGATCACTTCTCTGCAGATTCCTGCATCCTCCGGTCTTCCGGGGCCCGGCGAGATAATAATGTGATCCGGCGCAAGCGCTTCTATTTCCTTCACCGTCATCTCATCATTTCGGATCACCTTTACATCCGGCGAGATTGCCCCGACCATTTGGAATACATTATATGAAAAACTATCATAATTATCGATTAACAAAACCATACGAAGTTCCTTCCTTTCCTCTTCTTTTCCCTTACATGAAGATCATACATGTATCCTTGCTTCAACCCATTTCCTCACACGCTTCCCTGATTGCCTCGCGTACGGCAGCAGCCTTCTGTAATGTCTCCTGATATTCCTTTTCCGGAACGCTGTCTGCCACGATTCCTGCACCGGATCTTATAAAAACCTTGCCGTTTTTGGAAAAAGCAAGCCGGATTCCGATACAGGTATCAAGATTTCCCGTAAATGACAGATATCCGATTGCCCCTCCGTAAATTCCGCGCTTATTGTTTTCCAGCTCATTGATGATCTCGCATGCTCTAAGCTTCGGTGCTCCCGAAAGCGTACCCGCCGGAAGAATTGCATCTACACAATCCAGTGCATCCTTATGATCTGCAAGCTGTCCGCTTACCGTAGAACCAATATGCATGACGTGGGAATATCTCTCAATCCCCATATATTTCTCCACCTGTACAGATCCGATACAGCTGATCTTTCCGATATCATTCCTGCCGAGATCTACCAGCATATTGTGTTCCGCCAGTTCCTTTTCGTCTGCCAAAAGTTCTTTTTCCAGTGCCAGATCTTCTTCCGGTGTGCTGCCTCGTCTTCTTGTACCTGCAAGCGGGAATGTAAATGCCTTCCCATCCTCCAGTTTTACCAGTGTCTCGGGGCTTGCACCCGTAAACTCTCCATCCGATCCCGAAAAATAGAACATATACGGAGACGGATTCTTTGTCCGGAGCACTCTGTATGCATCCAGCAGACTTCCTTCCATATCGGCCTCAAAACGATTGGACAAAACAACCTGAAAGATATCTCCCTCTTTGATATAATGCTTGCCCCTTTCAACCATTTTGCAATATGCATCCTGATCAAACAACGCACGGAAATCCGATTTTAGCTTCATGGGTTCACGCTTTGCCGGTTCTCCTTCAAGAAGAAGCCTTTTCGCATGTTCCAACTCTGTGAGAGCTTTATTATAGTTGATTTCAAGATCATCCGTCTTGAAATTTGTAATGATCATGATCTTTTGTCTGAAATGATCAAATGCGATCACCTTGGAAAAGAGCATCAGGTTCACGTCCGAAAAACCTTCTTCATCCTTTGCATCGAGCTTCAGGGATGGCTCCGCATATTTGATATAATCATAAGAAAAATATCCTACCAGACCGCCGGTAAATGCCGGGAGTTCCGGAAGTTTCGGACTTGCGTTCTCCTTCATGATCTCCCTGATCAATGATCGCACATCCTTCGTCTCAGTCCTCGTGGTGAGCGCTGTTTTCAGCATTGTCACGCCATTTCTGCAGGAAAGCTCCAATAAAGGATCGAATCCCAGGAAGGAATATCGGCCCCATCGTTTTTGCGAATCCGCACTCTCCAACAGATACACATGTCTGCTGACTTTCTTAAGAATCCGCAGCACCTCGATGGGTGTCTTTGCATCTCCGAATAACTCGGTCGCGAGCGGAATCACACCATAATCCCCCGTTCGTACTAATTCCTTACATTCCTCCAAAGTCCGATTTACCTTCATGATTACTACCTCCAAATTTGATATAATAGAGTGAGCGTTGCCATCGGCAACGGAATTGTTACATATTTTGAACAAAAAACGTCCCTGACAATACCATCAGATATTGTCAAGGACGGGTTCAACATTTTCTCCCGCGGTGCCACCTTGATTCACTCCCCTTTAGGGAATGCTCTTATCGGATACCAACATATCCTGTGCAATTCACGCATGCCTAACGTCGCTCCATACTCCGATATCAATCATCGTTTCTAAGCGCCCTCCATGGTCCATTTAACAGCCTGCATCTCCAACCTTTCTCAGCATCCGGTCTCTCTGTAAGCGCATACGGGACAACTGTCCGCTACTGTTTTTATCTCCACTTCTACGGTTTACTTCCGCTGTTCAATTGTATAAGCAATCAATCGTGCTTTACCACTTAAAATGAATTTTAACGCCATGCTACGCAAATGTCAATCATTTTTTCATTTGTAGGATTGTCATCCCTCCTGCTTTCCAAAACATACGCCTAAGCCCTAGCCTTAAAAACCCATTTTTGCCCGCGCATTCGTAAAACAATCACTTTATCCCCTGCTTTCACTGGCTCACAGACTTTCAGATTTCTCCCGACTAATTTCATCTGTCCCTTTACGTACGTTGATATAAACACGATATGGTACTTCCCGGTGGTTTTTTCATAAATTGCCTCTGTTGCATATAGCTGATCCGCTTCCATTTGGGCCATGATCCATTTAACCGTCCTAACGTTCGAAGCCCAAATTCCCCAGAGCAAACCCATCAAACCTGCAAGAATCAAAGCAAAAACCAATGCCGACTTCCATATGCTGCCGGTAGACATCCATCCCAAAAATCCTGCATATAAGGCTGCTCCCAGAAAAACAATCACAAAAACGATGGGATGCTTATAAATCGGGGACGCATCAACAGTCTTACATACTTCCGTAACAATTCTTTTCTCGTTCTCTTTCAATAAGCGAGCTTCTTTTTTGACATCCATGTTTCCTTCCTCGAGGGTTTATTCAAACACCAAATTTCCATCAGCATCAAAATCAATTACGGAAAAACCATCATCTTGAATCACAATTCTGCGATACTGGTTATAACTCTTACAGTTTTTTCTTTTTTCTGCAAATTTGTATTACTAAAAAGCAGATAAAACTAATAATAATCGCAGCCGGTATTAAAAAGAAAAAAACATCTTTCTCCGCTATCTTAGCCATGAATATACTTTCCAAGCTGCTCCTCGCTTTGAGTTTGTCTCCTTTTGCGTAAATCCGAACGGTGTCTCCATCAGCGTAAATCTTAAAACCATCTCGCAACTTCTTATTGCTGACTTTATTGGAAACTCTCGCCACCCTCAGGATTTCTCCATTGGAATCCACGTAAGCAATTTTAACTCTCTTATATTTATTTATCAGCTCAACCGCCGAACCCCTAAGATTTATTTTTAACTCCTCACGGCAGATATTCGGGCCAGGATCTACCCACGCCATCATTTCAAATTTGGTAAACTCTTCGGCCTCCAACGAATGTATCGTTAAAGACATAAAACCATCTTCATGATACTTTGCAATCTCGCTGTCCTTAGTCAAATTGACTATATCTGCATATTTGAATTCCGTTTTTCCGTCCACTTCAACCTGATTGAGATAAAGCCTTGGTGCAACATTGAATTCTACGTAATTTTCGTCTTTTTGATCCATCTTTACAAGAACGTCTACGTATACCGTCCCTTTCGGTGCATTTACATACTCGACACTCAACCAGTCTTGCTGCGTACTGGCTGCCTTACTTCTTGTCGGAAAAAAGCAACAGACAATACATATCATTGTCACAAGCAATAAATAACATACTCTTTGTTTCATACTTTTCTCCTATATTGTTTTCTTTTTCTTTAATTATTTCTTCCTTGTCAAATGCGCAAAAATATAAGGAAACAGAGTTTTTTTCTTACGCGATCTGCCCTGTAATGTTATAATATATATTCAGGAATTTATCCCCCTAAAGCATTATTGTGATATCACGTAAAAACCAAAAAGGAAACCATAACATATGAAAAAGAAAGATCTTAAATTTTCACTGATCATAGTAATAATCCTATCTGCTGTAGCCAATATCCTTACATTTTTTCTTGGCGTCTTGCAAAACTACGTAACCATGGAAAGAACGAGTTTGATGCAAACCATTGATCAATCCCTCTGTCTGTGCGGTTGCAGATCACAGACTTCACCTTTTTTGATTTCTTATTGCAGGTCTGTCACCTTGCCAATGAATACAATCTTTTCATTCGTAGTGTCATAAATCATAAATGCAAACGGCCTGTCAAGATAAACCTCTTTGATTTCTCTGGGATCTGGAGCCTCTATACAGTTCCCTAAAGTCATAATTGCCGTAACTGCTGCCGCACGTGTTCCATCTTCATCCATCTCAATCTTACACTTTTGAACGATATCGCTGATATGTACAGGCATATTTTCGATCAGTTTGGTAAATTGCGCATCATCCTCAAATGCCTTGTTTACACCCTGTGCCTTCAGGATACTCACGATATTATCTGCAGTTGTATCAAAATCCAGCTTGGGCGCAATCTGCAATACATCATAATCCGTTGTTCTCGATGCCATAAGACTCTCCAAATCGAGATCAGAAATCGAAAATTCGCCCTCTGCCTTCGGAAGAATCCCTATGAATTCAAATCCGTTATAATATTCCTTCGCAAAGGCCGTAGCATGATCGTTTTCAAAATATACGTCTCCCGAACTTCTCATCATCTCAAGTGTCTTCGTCACTCCGGCTGCATTCTTGAATTCATGATCATAGCGAACCCATGAATCCATCCAAGGCGATTCGAAATACAATGAATTGATTATGATCGTTTCCAGATCAGGGGAAAATGAGTTCTCCGTGACAATCTCTTTTATCAGATTATGGGTTTTTTCGGCGCACCATGAATTAATGAGATCCGCTGTCTCTTTTGCTTTTGCTACAAAGTTTACGTTCTGTGCCTGTGCAGAAAATTTTTCCCCTGCTGCCTTAATAAACTCCGAACACAGCTTCTCTCCCTCGCGAACCCAAATAGAGTTGGCAATCTGATAATGGAACGTGTATTTCGACGAGCTGATTATTTCGGTGTCCTCGCCCTGATCCAGCGATTCCGCAAAATCCATGTACTCTTTTACATAATCACCATAATCCTCGTCTCCAAGATATCCATATAACTCTTTTGCAGTTTCTCCTTCTGCACCTTCCGCAGCAAGCCCGAGTGCGATCTCCAGTGAGATCGGACTGACCAGCGTATTCTCCTGTGTCATATCAAAGACGCGATCTGCAAAATAAGCAGCTCTCTGCCATTGTGTTATCAATGTAACCGGCGCAAGTACATCCCCGCTCTTAGCTCCAAGTTTTTGTACGGTTCCTTCTCCCTGGGATGACGCCTCTTCCTGTCTGTTGTCCTTTTCGTCCATATTGTCCTGACTCTCCTTGTCCGATTCACTTTCATAAATCGCCTCTTCTGATGAGGTCTCAATCATCTGCGAAGGCTCCTGCGGATTTCCCTGCTCTCCTTTTCCGCATCCAGTTGCCATCATACATGCCAATAATAACAAAATCATTTTTTTCTTCATAATTTTTCCTCTTTTCCTGCATCCCTATCACGGATTTATTTGTTATTACTATCTATAATAACGCAATTTAACAGATACAGGTTCTTGGTAAAACCAAATTTCTGATATTTCTCTGATATTTTTCTGTTATCAGAATATTTTCTATCTATGATCTTTTCCCTCTCAGCGGGATTCCTGAGCATTTTCCAAGAAAACACAAAAGCGGGAATCCGGATATGATTACATATTGTATCACAAATTCCCGCAATTATCATTTTTTTCTATATTTCAAACTACCCAATCGCTCTTTAGCGCACATTGATCCGTATAGCGGCTTCATCCTCCGTCAATTCATATCTGCCTTCTATCGCACCCAATTGCCTACCTGTAGCGGTATCATGGACTTTGACCCATTCGACTACCCAATCATCTTTACCTTTCTTTTTTAATTCGAAATACAGAAAATCTTCTACCGGAACGGCACTGTAAAATGTATGGCGAAATGTGTCTGTATCATTCTTCTCAAAATCATCATGTAGCGAAGTATCTAATTCCACCTCTTCATCGATCTCTTCTCTTGCAGGACTCAGATAATGAATATGGAAAAATATATCATCATCTGTTCCTGAGTAGGTTTCACCAGCTGTTTTTATTGTGATCGTGATCTCCTTGACCATCTCCTTCACCGGTTGGATCGGTGCATGCCAGGTCGTTTCCGTATTTTGAGCTTGCCATCTCGCCGCCTTTTCTATCACTATATGAGTTTTATCAACATAACCTTCCTTTTCATAACCGGCAAGGTAATTCCCCCCTTCCAACGAGAATACTTTAACATACTTCATCTTCCAGTCCCATCCGCCATCCTTATAGATCTCAAAATTCCTGATCTCATCTATCGACATCGGAACCTTCAGTTTGATCAAATAGGAATCCAGATCCCCCGATTCAAAATCGTCATATCCGGACTTATCCAGTTTTACATCCTGTTTTGTGCCATTCACATCAACTATTACAAAATGAACCGTTCCTTGTGTCCCGTTATTTCCTGTCTCGATCTCCACACGCAGATGATCGATCTTTGCCTTACGCGCAATATCTCTGTAACCCGCTTTTATCTCTGCTTCTTCCACAGCCAGATCGATATAATTCTCCGTCATCGTATCCTGAGCCAGCAAAAGATTGGTTACACCGTCATAAACAGAGCACAGGATCTGTTTATCCAATTTTTCAATGTTCTTGATCAGCATCCCGGGACCTGTATGATTTAGGATCAATTCAAACTGGTTAACTTCATTGATCGGAATGGTACGTTTCGCGTAAAGAGGGATCCTGATCTCTCCATCTTTCTCAAAACATCTGTTTGTCAATTCAACATGAAACTGCATGACCAGACCACTTGAACCAAACATTCCGAACCAGATCGACGAAATACCTTTTGCATATTTTTTCTCATCAGTTTTTAAGGATACAACAAAACCGCCAAAACCGATCGATGTTTTTGCAGTCTTATAATGTTCAAATGCCGGATCATATTTCTGCATCA
>Ga0310786_10011096_pt1 | contig 11273 bp, 8 predicted proteins | sample AusTroGonzalo_MG_FD_203881 | JGI IMG/M metagenome (GOLD analysis project Ga0310786, IMG submission 203881) | Bovine rumen microbial communities from tropical cattle in Woodstock, Queensland, Australia - Gonzalo_03 (v2) (version 2) | ecosystem: Host-associated > Mammals > Digestive system >...
TATACCAGATAGAAAATGGAAAGAAAAAAACAAAGGTTCTTATTGGGTGCATGGTGACACGATTATATCAGGTATTGGTCAGGGATATATTTTAACAAACTGTTTACAATTAGCTGTTATGATGGCTCGTGTTGCATCTAATAAAAACATTGTTCCACGCTTGATGTATTCTAATAAAAAACCGAATTTTAAACAACTTGGTATTCAACAAAAAAATATTCAATTTGTATTAAATGGTTTGGAACAAGTGACGAAGAAAGGTGGGACAGCAGCAGGTAGTGCCATAAATGTAAACGGCAAAAAAATGGGCGGTAAAACAGGTACATCCCAAGTTCGCAGTATTTCTAAATCAGAACGTCAATCTGGTGTTTTAACCAATGAACAATTAAAATGGAATCTACGAAATCATGGATTATTTGTTGGATACGCACCAACAAATGCCCCTAAATACGCTGTATGCGTAATAATGGAACATGCGGGGGGCAGTGGTCCGGCCGCACGTGCAACAGCAAATATATTCAAGGAGTTATTAAAATAAAATGTCATCAACAACACGTGTTTCAAATGCTAATATGATGAGTTTTCGTGAAAAACTATCTCGTTTTTCATTACCTTTGTTTATGCCTATGTGTGTTGTATTAATTTTGTCTTTGGTTGTTTTATTCAGTGCTGGTAATGGTTCTTGGTTTCCTTTCGCTATATCGCAATTATTAAAAATAATTTTTTGCCTTGGTATATTTTTTATAGTTTCTTTTTCAAATATAAAATTTTGGATAAAAACAGCATATGCTTGGTATATAATTGCACTGATATTGATTATTCTTGTGACTTTTGTTGGCAGTGTTGGTGGTGGTGCACAAAGATGGCTTTCTTTAGGATTTATAAAAATACAACCATCAGAGTTTATAAAAATAACATTTGTTTTGGCTTTGGCGCGTTATTTTGCTTGGTTTAATTCAGTAGAATTATCAAAGTTTAAAAACTATATTATTCCTGTTGGGATGTTTATAATTCCTTTTCTTTTTATAGCCTTACAACCAGATTTAGGTACTGGAATATCTTTGGGATTAATTACTCTTGGTATGTTTTATATTGTTGGTGCAAATAAAAAATGGTTTTTAATTGTATTTATATTAAGCGTATTGGCTGCCCCTGGGGTTTGGTATGGTGCAATGCATGATTATCAACGTGACAGAATTATAACTTTTTTAAATCCAGACAAAGATTCTCGTGGTGCTGGTTATCAAATAAATCAAGCAAAAATAGCATTTGGATCTGGTGGGGTACTTGGTAAAGGTTATATGTCTGGAACACAATCTCAACAATCGTTTTTACCAGAAAAACAAACAGATTTTATATTTACTATGTTAGGTGAAGAGTTTGGTTTTCTTGGTGCATTTATGCTTTTAATGATATACACTTTTATTGTAATAGTTCTTTTTTGGTCGGCTAAAAAATGTAGAAACAGATTTGGTCAGTTAATTTGTTTTGGTTTTATGTTGAACTTTTTCATTTATTATTTTATAAATATCTCTATGGTATTAGGTTTATTACCAACGGTTGGTGTTCCTTTACCGCTTATGTCTTTTGGTGGCAGCAGTTTGATATCTTTGCTTTTTGGTTTTGGGTTATGTCAAAATGCACAAATCCACAAAGACCAACAATTATCATCTAAAGGGTTTTAGAAATGAATTTACTTATCGTTGAATCTCCATCAAAAGCAAAAACTATTGAAAAATACCTTGGTAAAGATTGGCGGGTTATAGCATCAGTAGGACATGTCCGTGATTTAGTACCAGAATCAGGCAGTGTTGATACAGAACACGATTTCACACCAAAATGGGAAATTATGCCAGGAAAAGAAAAACAAATTAAATTGATTATCGATGAATTAAAAAAAGCTGATGCGATATATCTTGCATCTGACCCTGACCGTGAAGGAGAAGCAATTGCATGGCATATAAATGATATATTAACTTCTCGCAAAGTTATAAATGGCAAACCTGTATATCGTGTAGCGTTTCATGAAATTACTAAAAATGCTATTTTAACAGCATTAAAAAATCCTCGTGAAATTGATGGTAATTTAGTTGATGCTTATCTTGTGCGCAGAATACTGGATTATTTAATAGGTTTTGGTATATCACCTTTGTTATGGCGTAAAAATCTTGGAAAATCTGCCGGACGCGTTCAATCTGTGGCTGTTAAATTGGTGGTAGATAAAGAAAAAGAAATAGAAGCATTTAAACCTGTTGAATATTGGTCCATAGATGCGAATTGTGGTGTAAACAAAGATACTTTTTCTGCTGGTCTTGTTAAATTCAATGGTAAAAAAATTGAACGTATGACCATAGAAAATAAAAAAATGGTTGATGAAATTGTATCATCTGTAAATACACCAACAGCAGGTGTGGTCTCTAATATAGAAAAGAAAAAAGTTCAAAGACATGCCAGTGCACCATTTACCACATCTACATTACAACAAGAAGCTGCACGTAAATTACATTTTTCTTCTAAAAGAACTATGGCAACAGCCCAAAAATTATACGAACAAGGATTTATAACGTATATGAGAACAGATGCAACTAATTTGTCAGTTGAAGCTGTAAATGAAATTCGTGAATATATATCAAAAGAATATGGTGATAAATTTATTCCAAAAACACCAAATATATACGTCACTAAATCTAAAAATGCTCAAGAAGCACATGAAGCAATTCGTCCAACACATTTTATAAATCAAAAAACAGAACTTTCTGGTGATGAAGCAAAATTATATGAATTGATTTGGAAAAGAACTATTGCTTGTCAAATGACAAATGCAGAATTTGATTCTGTATCTGTTGATATAGATACAAAAAATGCAACGTTCCATTGTGTTGGAACAACACGGACATTTGACGGTTTTATGAAAGTTTACATTGAAGATGATGATGATGAAAAAGAATCTGATGATGTGAAATTACCTGAATTGAATATCAATGATAGTATTGAAATAAAAAGCCTTAAAACAGAACAACATTTTACTCAACCACCAGCACGATTTACAGAAGCGTCTTTGGTAAAAAAATTAGAAGAGTTGGGTATTGGTCGCCCATCTACTTATGCTACTATTATGAGCACTATTGTAGATAGAAAATATGTTGAACAAGACAAACAACATCGTTTTCACCCAACAATATCTGGGTGGGTTTTAACATCTTATTTATCAAAATATTTTTCTGATTTAGTTGATGTAAACTTTACAGCAAAAACAGAAGATACTTTGGACGATGTATCAAATGGTAAAAAAGATAAATTATCTTCATTGAAATCTTTTTGGAATCCTACAAACATTATGATTGAATCTGCACGTAATATAAAAACGACAGATATTATAAATAATATAAATGATTTTATGCATAATCATCTTTTTAAAGATAACGAAGATAAATGTCCAAAATGTGGTGCAAAACTTGGTATAAAATTATCTAAATACGGTCCTTTTGTGGGTTGCAGTAATTATCCAACATGTAATTATACGATGAAATTATCAAATGATATACCTGATACAAATACAGAAAAAACAGATGATAAAGCAATTAAAATTACTGAAAAAGATTTAGGTGAAAATATTATATTCCGTATTGGTAAATATGGTCCATATGTCACAAATGGCGAAAAAAATATATCTGCAAAAAAATATAATTTTGACACTATTACTTTGGATATTGCAAAAGAATTATTAAACGGTGAAAAAAAGAAAATTGAACCTGTTTTACTGGGTAAAAATCCATCAACAGATAAACCTGTTTATTATTATCCTGATGGTCGTTATGGACCATATTTGTCATCTAATCGTGTAAATGTTTCTGTAAAAGAACAACCAAGTTTAGATGAAGCAATAAATCTGATAAACAATAAAAAAACTGTTAAGAATACTTTTAATAAAAAGAATAAATAATTGGCAAAATTTGATAATTCTTTTACAGACGAATTAAGACAAAGATTATCTTTGCTGGATGTTATTTCTCGTCGCGTACCACTTACCAAAAAAGGTCAAAATTATTGGGGTTGTTGTCCATTTCATAATGAAAAAACACCTTCTTTTTCCGTATCAGAAGAAAAAGGATTTTATCATTGCTTTGGTTGTGGTGAACATGGTGATATTATTTCTTTTGTTATGAAATCTGAAAATGTAGATTTTAAAACAGCTATATCAGAATTAGCTGATATGGCTGGTATAAAAATGCCAGAAATAAAACAAAAAACACCTGAACAAAAAGAAATTGAAGAAAGTTATATAAAAATTACAGAATCTGCCGCACAAATATATCAAGATTTATTGTATACAGATGTTGGAAAAACTGCTTTGGATTATATTAAAAATCGTGGTTTTTCTGATGAAATGATAAAAAAATACAGAATAGGTTATGCACCAAAAAATAATATAATTTCATCAAAATTTTCAAATATAAAAATTGATAAATTAACTTCAACTGGTCTTGTTCGTGTTGGAAATTATGGGCTGTACGATTTTTTTCGTGATAAATTGATGTTTCCTATATTTAATGCACATAATCAAATAGTGGCTTTTTCTGGGCGTTCTCTGGATGGCAGTGAACCTAAATATATCAACACGACAGATACGGAGTTATTTCATAAAAGACAAACTATTTTTGGATTTAATTTTGCACGTGATGCTATACATCGACAAAACAGAAGTATTGTTGTAGAAGGGCAAATAGATGCAATACAAATGCAAAATCATGGTTTTCCTGAAACAGTTGCACCACTTGGTACCGCTTTGACCGAAGACCATGTTGCAATTCTTTGTAAATCAAATCGTAATATTGTATTTTGTTTTGATGGGGATAATGCTGGACAAAAAGCTGCTATGCGGGCATGTGTCTTGGTTTTACCGTTTTTACGTGATAATTCTGATGTTCGTTTTGCTTTTGTTTCTGGTGGTAAAGACCCTGATGAAATATTAAAAACACATGGCGAAACAGCTATGCGAAAAATTATTGATGAATCTGTTTCTTTGATTGATTTTTTATGGAACAGTGTAAATAAAAATTATTTAATAAATACACCAGGCGGTAGAACACAAGCAGATAAATTTTTAAAAGACTGTTTATCTAAAATAACAGATAAAGTACTGCAAAATGAAATAGAACAAGAATATAATGGACGAAAATTTAATCAATGGCATAAATGGAAAAAACAAAAATATACAGCTGAAATAGAATTACCTGATATAGATGTTATGACAGCAAATATGGTAAAATCTATTGTTCAAACATATCCAGAAATATCAGAAAAATATCTCGATTTTCTTTCTTCGCTGAATTTATCTTTTGATGAAGATGTATCTAAATCAAATTTAGATTTTGAAAATGCTGAAAAATTTATCGTTTCTTTAAAGATACAAAAATATATTCAAAAATTAAATAAAGAAAAACAGCAAATATTATCAGATGCTTTAAACAACAAAGATGCAAATACAGAAAAATTAAAAGAAATAGATACAGAAATAAAGAAAACACAAGAAAAACTGGATTTATTACTTGATAAAAATAATAAATAAATTACCGGCCTTTTTGAATATTTTTATCAAAAAAGCCGGCTTTTTTATACATTAAACAAGAAATGACATATATCACCGTCTTGCATTACATATTCTTTACCAACTAATCTCATTTTACCGGCTTCTTTAACAGAAACTTCACCACCATATTGTATATAATCATTTGGTGATATAATTTCAGCACGTATAAAACCACGTTCAAAATCACTATGGATTTTACCGGCAGCTTGTGGCGCAGTCATACCTTTTGTTATAGTCCATGCATGTGCTTCTTTCGGCCCAACTGTATAAAAAGTTTGTAAACCAAGTGTGTCATAACCTGTATGGATAACTTGATCAAGACCAGATTGTGTCAAACCAAGTTCTTCTAGAAACATTTTTCTTTCGTTTATATCGGTTATTTGCGCTATTTCCATTTCAATTTTACTAGATATAATCAAAACAGGTGCGATTGAACCGTATTTTTCACGAACTATATCAGAATATTTATTACCTTTTGCTGCGGCAGATTCTTCCACATTACAAACATAAATTACCGGCTTTTTCGTTAATAAATTAAACGGAGTAGAATCTACTTCTTGTAATCTGGCCGGAATAGATTTTTCCAGACCGGTTTTTATAGCTTTTGCATCGGCTAGTAATTTAGCCGCATTTTTATCAAGACCATGAACCTTTTTTTCAAGTTTTTTAATTTGATTATCTAAACTTTCTAAATCAGCTAACATTAATTCTGTTTCTATTGTTTCAATATCTAATAATGGGTCAATTTTTCCATTTACATGAACAATATCATCATTTTCAAAACATCTTACAACATGAATAATTGCATCAGTAGATAAAATATTTGCTAAAAACTTATTTCCAAGCCCTTCACCAGCTGACGCGCCTTTAACTAAACCGGCAATATCAACTATTTCTAGTTGTGTTGGTATAATACGCTCTGCACCAGCAACTTTGGCTAAATTATGCAAAGTTTCATCTGGAACTACAACACGACCTGTATTTGGTTCTATTGTACAAAACGGATAATTTTGAGCATCTGCTGCTGCACTTTGCGTTAAAGCGTTAAATAATGTAGATTTACCAACATTCGGTAAACCAACTATACCACAATTAAATCCCATATTTTTCCACCAATTAAAGTTGTTTTTTATTTATTTTTTATTATACTGTTCATATATATGAACTGGATATAATATGTCATACCTTTGGCAAGAATTCAATATAAAAACATTTCCTGCGGAAACATTAGTTTTTCGTGATGGTGTTTTTTGTAAAGATTTATCTGATTATGAATGTGCTAACTTTAATGAAAAAGATAATATTATAACAATTATAAAAAAATCGAATTTACCGGTTCATATTATATATATTGGTGAAATTACCGGTAATATCAATTTAAGTATTGATATTTTAGTACCAGATACAAAAGTTATAATGTCTATGAAAATAACAAATAAAAAACCGGCCTTTTTAAATATTTTTATTAAAAATACCGGTAAAAAAAGTTTATTTGATGGGCAAATAATATCACAAAATTACACTTCTTTGGAAATAGATATAAATGGGCAACATTTATGTGAAAATACCGGTATTTTTGTAAAAACTCGTGTTTTAGCACATAAACAATCAGAAACCACTTTAAAAGGTTTTGCAAAAATAGATAAAAATTGTAAATTATGTGATTCAAATATTTCTTTTTCTGTTATGGCAGATGAAACAGCAAAAATTATATTAAACCCAAATCAATTTATACAATCTGTTCCAAACAAGGCTATCCATAGTGCATATTTATATAAACCAAATGAAAATCAAATAAATTATTTACGTGGTTCTGGTTTATCTGGAGTTGAAGTAAAAAATATACTAGAAGAAGCATTTTTATCAGAACAATAAAAAAACCCAGAAAAAATCTGGGTACAAAAAACACAATCCAATTGGACCTATTTTCTTTTGAAACCCTGTTTAGCCTTTAATTTTGGGTTATCAGGGTCTATTAATATAACTTGTTTTCCACGACGAATTTGTTTTATATTTCCGCGTTTTTTCCAAGCTTTTAAAGAACTTAAAAATTTCATATCTGAATCCTTTTTACCGAATGATTATAAACTAGTTTTCTAAAAAATCAAATATTTATTACATTTTATTGTTGTTTTTGTTGTACCTGTTTGTTTTATTAAAAATAATATTTAACTTTTTTTAAACAAGTTTTAAACAAAAAAATGTTGAATTTATGCTGTTTTTTATAAAAATGTTGAAAAAATACAATAATAATAAACTGTTAAAAAGTATATATTTTTTAATATTTTAAACATTTTTTAATATTTTTATTTTATACTTGTTGAAAAATGTTGAAATTGTTATAATTAATCTATACAGGAGAGGGATATTGAGGCAAAAAGTTCTGAAAGCTTTGGCAAATCCGCCGCGCATATTTTATGTGCCATATTCTCTTGCTATATTAAATTTTATTTTTTGGTTTATTTTATTCGTAGTTTTGATGGTAGTGACAATAATTTTTAGTATAAATAATTCATTATTACCATTGATTTTTATGGGTGGGTTGATAGTTTCTCATTCAATTTTAGGGATTTATTCTAAAAAAGACCAACAATTTGCACAAATTTTATTTGCAAAAATAAGATTATTGAAAAATAAGATACCAGGAAGATTAGTAGTGTAAGATATGGAAAAGATATTTAATTATTTTGCAGGAAATATAAATTCTATGACTTTAAATCTAGTTGTAGTTGTTATGTTTGTTGTGTTGATTTTTATTATTTTATTGGTTTATATACCTGTTTTAACACGAAAAATTTTACCTAAGTTTGGTTATACAAGTTATTCAGATTATTTACCTTTTGGTAAAGTTTATACAGATAATACTTTATCTATGACAGATGGTTCTTTAGTTCGTGTTTATAGAATAAAAGGTATACAAACTAGTATGATAGATGATAAAAATCGTGAAAAATTACTAGATTTAAGAGCACAATTATTTAATCAAATTCAAGATCCTTCTGTATGTTTACGTTTTTTTACTATACGTGACAAAATTGATGAAAAAACAAACTATGAATTTGATCAAAAAACATTACAAAAAATATATAACAGCTGGAATAACCAAGGTTTAAAGATATATACAAATACTTATTATTTAGTTATTTCTGTTGTTGGTCAAAATAATCGTGAAAAACTAAATCAATATTGCAGTTATATTGAATCTATATTGTCTGTATATAAACCAGAATTGTTAAAAAATAATAGTACTGATAATATAGCAACATTTTTTGGTCGTGTTTTATCGCCAGTATCAAAACCAATTATAAAAAAATGTGATAACAATATATTAAATCTTGTCACTGTTGATAATATAGATTTTCATAATAATGGTGTTATAGAATACAGTAGCGGTGATAAAAAATATTATGCTGCAATGATTTCTTTTAAATTATCACCTGATTATATGGATGAAGATTTTTTTGATACTATTTCAACAATTCAATGTGAAATGATATGTATGAATGCTTTTCATATATTAAGATATAAAGATATAGAATCTTTGATACGTCAACATAAATCTACCATAACAGATGAAACAGAAGAATCTACTATGAAACAAATAGTGGAAGCAAAAGCATCTATTGATGAAAATATTACTGGTAATCAAACTTTGGTTGATTATTATCCTTTGTATGTTTTATTTGGATATAATCTTGATGAATTAAATCAATATGTTGCGGATTTTAAGAAAATATGTGCAGGTTTTGGTGTTTCGCCAGTAGTTGAAAATTTTGCTTCAAAAGTTTCATTTTTTGCTCAAATACCAGGATTTGATATCTTTCCACGTACATTTAAAATGTTGTCAAAGACCGCTGCTGTTTCTATACCCTTGTCTTCTATGCCACGTGGAATCGAAAATAGTGATTGGGGCCCTGGCCCATTAGTTGTTTTTCCAACAGCCCAAGGAACACCATATCAATTTCAATTTCATGTATCAGATAAACCTGCTGCGGTTGGACATACTTTGACAATTGGGCCAACAGGTGGCGGTAAAACAACGTTATTTTCTTTCTTGATTGCACAATCTTTAAGACACCCGAAACTGAAAGCTTTTTTCTTTGATAGAAACAAGGGTGCAGAAATATTCACTTTAGCTGTTGATGGTAAATATATTACAATGAACAGCAAGGAAAAAAATACAGAAAATAATACATTTTTAACACATTTAAACCCATTAAAAATGCCAGATACGGCATCAAACAGGGCTTTTTTGCGTAGATGGTTGGCAATAATAACCGGTCAGACAGATGTTATGTCCAGTGATGAAATAGCACGTGCTGTATCTGTTAATTTTGATTATCTATCTGATAAAGATAGATTATTAAATAATCTTTATGAAAGTTGTTTTTCATCATCTGGCAATATGCGTGCTGCACTGAAAAAATGGGTAGACCCATTACAATATGGTGATATCTTTAATGAAGATACTGATACGTTGGATTTATATTCTCGTTTAACAACATTTGATTTTACTGATATTTTACAAGATGAGGTTTTGGCACCTGCAGTTATATCATATATATTACACAGAATAAACACAATTACAGTTTCTGGTGGAAATCCGTCCTTAATTATGATAGATGAAACAGCACCGATGCTTGAAAATAAAATGTTCAGGGATAATTTTATTACAGGATTACAAGAAGGACGTAAAAACAGACAAGCTTATATGGTCTCTTTCCAACGTGCTAATATTTTAGATAAATTAGGTATAGGTGATGTGATTCGTGGTCAAGCACAAACAGTACTGTTTTTCCGTAATCCAGCAGCAGATATTTCAGATTATGAAAAGTGGAATTTAAATCCATTAGAGATGGCTTTTATTCAAGGTAAAGCATATCCAAATCTTAAACGTGCGGTTTTGTTATCAAGGCCTGTAAATGGTGAATCTGTTGTATTAAATACAGAACTTGGTGGTTTGGGTAATATGTTGCGTTTATTTGAATCTGGTCGTTCTTCTGTATTATTAGCCGAAGAATTATACAAAAATTATGGAAATAATTTTGTTGCAGAATATTTAAAAAAGCAAACAATGTAATATATGTCTAGATTTTATGCATTTTTATTCTTTTTATTATTTCCAGTTATGTCTTTTGCTGATGATTGTTTAGTTTATAAATTAACACCAAAAATAACAGTAAATGTACCATCTTGGAATAAACAAGTTGTTCAGCCTTTGCAACATATTGATGTTTTACATGGTGATGTCATAGCAACATTGGTTGATAACTATGAAATAACAAGTGATATAACATCCATAGAAGATGGTTTCTGTGTGGGGTTAAAAAATGTAGATGCAACCATAGGATATTCTGATTTTTTAATTCAAATAGATATATCACATAAACCAGATAGCTGTTCTTATAATGCTGTGTTATTACACGAAGACGAACATATAAGAGCTTATTTATCAGTTATAGATGATAATCAAGATTTAATAAAACAATCTATAATTTCTGCATCTGATTCTATAACACCGATTTTTGTTAAAAATCAATCAGATGTAGAATCTGCCATAGATAAATTAAATGAACAATTACAGAATCATCCAGATATAATTTTGATGAAGCAACATATCAAAGCAGAAGAAGAAATACGTAACAAACATATAGACCAAAATGAAACTGGCGAAACATTAAAA
>Ga0310786_10011097_pt1 | contig 11273 bp, 6 predicted proteins | sample AusTroGonzalo_MG_FD_203881 | JGI IMG/M metagenome (GOLD analysis project Ga0310786, IMG submission 203881) | Bovine rumen microbial communities from tropical cattle in Woodstock, Queensland, Australia - Gonzalo_03 (v2) (version 2) | ecosystem: Host-associated > Mammals > Digestive system >...
AGGATTTCAACGCATGTTCCGGCGATCTTACGGCTTTCTTCGCGCGTGGCGGCAAGTTGCTCATGTACGGTGGTCTGGAGGACTCCATAGTCCCGTTCCCTTCGATGATGGATTGGTACGAGAAGGCCGCGAAACGTGTCGGCGGACATGAATCGCTCTCCGCGGGATGCCGCCTTTATCTAATTCCGGGCCGTAATCACGGTTCCGGAAAATTCGTCAAGGGGCTGGCGGATGAGCGCCAGCTGATGATAGACTGGGTCGAGAACGGCAAGCGCCCCGAGGATGTCTTGTTGGCAACCCGTGGCGGTACAAAACCGTTCAGGATCAAGCCGTATCCAGACTGCTTCAGCGTCCAGAAATAGGGGCTGACACTCATGACAACGTTGATAACTGGAGCAAGTTCGGGAATTGGAGAGGCGCTCGCAAAGGCATGTGCGGCGCGAGGCGACAGGCTCTTCATCTGCGGACGGAACGCCGAACGGTTGTCAGCTGTGGCCATCGCCTGCCGGCAACTCGGCGCCTCGGTCCAGGAACGGGTGCTCGACGTTACGGACGAAGATGCCACGCGCCACTGGCTTAGGGAATGCGACGCCGCCTCACCGCTGGACCGCGTATTCTCCAATGCCGGCGTTTCCACCGGCGAGGAAAACGAGGCAAACTCGCGGCGTACATTCGCCGTCAACGTTGGCGGTTGCGTCAACACCGTCTTCCCGGCGATTGAAATCTTCCGTACACGCAAGCCGGCGGGCGGAGGGTCTGTCCCCAACCATCCGCAGATTGTCATCACAGCCTCCATTGCCGGTTACGGCCCCCTGAAGGCTTGCCCAGCCTATTCCGCCACCAAGAGCTGCGTAAAAACATGGGGTCTGTCCCTTCGCGGGATGCTGGCGCCAGAGGGCATACGCGTTTCAGTAGTCTGTCCGGGATTCGTTAGGTCGCGTATAACCGACGGCAACACATGCCCCATGCCGTTTTTCATGGAAGCGGAAAAGGCCGCCGAAATCATCCTCCGTCGCGTCGACCGGAACGTCGGCCTCATTGCCTTCCCATGGCCAATGCGTCTAGCCACCTGGTGGCTATCCACGCTCCACTGGCGAATCGGGGAACTTGTAAACCGTCTTCTTCCGAGGAAAGTCTTATAGCCGCATGTAGCGTTCGCCGGATCAATACTGGCGAACCTTGCCGTAGCGGCTGTTACCCTTTATCATTGCATCAAGAGCATCAATTTCCGCTTGTGGAAAGACGTTCTTCGAGACGGTGAGGCTCTTCAGTCCCTTGCAGGATTGGAGCGGGGCAAGGGATTTCACGCCGGGGACACCCTGGATATCAAGATCGGTCAATTTCTGCAGAGAGCATACGGCGTCGAAGTTCGCAACGCCCTTCTTCGGCTTTGAGATCGTAAACTTCTCGACAAGCGGCGTTGAACGCAGAAATGCCAAATCAACGTCATCAACCGCTCCATTGAGCGAAATCTCCTTGAGTTTCGGCAGGGTTCCAAGCACTGCCACGTTGGAATACTTGCTGCCCGGCAGTTCCACCTTTTCGAGGTTCTTGCAGTTTCCAAGAAACGAGATATCGCCAAGGGCGGTAGACATGCTGTCTCCGCTCATGTTCCATCCCTTGAACTTCTTAAGCCCCGTGACCGTACCTATCGCGGCGAGATCATCGAGTTTTTCCGCGAAGATCTGGACGTCTTCCGCCGCTGGCACACGGCGCAGCCAGGAGAGAGAAGTCATCTTTGACAGTCCTCCATGGAAGTTCTTTACCTGCTTCAGGTCTCCCAGCGAATCATAAAGTGACGGTTCGGCCTTGGTAGCATAGTAGTCTACGGTATGCAACTTCGGGCAGCCAGCCAGTGGCGTAAATGGGCCGCTGAGATTTGCGCCGTAGAGGTCAAGGGACTCCAGCGCCGAAAGTCCGGCGAGCGGAGTCATATCTCCAACCGTGCAGTACTTCAGGCTGAGGTTCTTCAGACAGGAAAGTCCGGCAAGCGGCTTCAGGTCCAAACACTCCACCTTGTTGAGATATACGTTCTTGACCCCACGAAGAAGCGAAAGCGGAGCTATGCCCGTAAGCTGCGAATCCCTAATGTCGACACTTGATGCCTGGTGGAATACGGCCAGAACAGCGGCAACCGTGGCATCATCGACCTTTTCGAACCGTATTGACGCGTCAGACATGCTCTTTCGGGTTGCAATGTATGCGTTTCTCGCTTCCTGAACCTGCTCGGGGGTTGCCGGCTTGTTGACGTAGACCGTCCCGTATTTAACCTCTGGAACTGCGGTGTCCGCAGACGCGGTCCGCATTGCCGCAAACGAAGCCAACTTCGCAGGATCTGGTGCAGCGATGGCAGGAACGGCCTGTGGCACACTTTGCGGCGACGGTGTAGATACGGCCGGCTGATTCACAACAGTCGTTTGAACTGCTGACGATTGAGTCTGTTGTATTGCGGCAGGCTGAGTTGGTTGCGCTGTAGACGTATTTCCGTTTATCATATCACCGACGGCATTCACCGTTTCGACGGTTCTCTGGACCTTGTTCAGGGCATCCCAGAATCCGCCGTATGTGGACGTTACGGCAAGTGCCGCGATTACGACTGCATGTTTTTTCATGTTCTTTTCCTCATCATTTGTGCCTCAAAGATTGCTAAAGGTTTGCGAACGGGTTTATGGTGAAACCGCTTCCCCGCCTGTTTCCCCCGTCGCCACCGACTGAACGACGGTGGCTTGAATCGCCGCCCGCAGGCCTGCGTGCGCCGGAATCCCCACCCCTTTGGCTACGCGCCGAGAGGCTAACTCGGTTCCGCGCCTTGTCTACGCCTATCACCCTCACCTTGATCCGGTCTCCAGCCTTCACCACCTCCGCTGGATCTCTGATAAAGCGATCGGCAAGTTCCGACACATGCACCAGTCCGTCCTGATGTATGCCGATGTCCACAAAAGCGCCAAACGCCGTCACGTTCGTCACCACACCCTCAAGCGTCATGCCCTCATGAACATCGTCAATGGTCGTAACATCATCACGGAACGCCGGTTTCTCGAAGACAGCGCGCGGATCGCGCCCCGGCTTCTTCAGTTCAGTAACGATGTCCCTTAACGTGGGCTCCCCTACGTCGTTGGTGATGTACCTACGCACGTCGATCTTGTCAGCAAGCAAGGCGTTGCCCACAAGCGCCGCCACATTCACGCCTAGATCGGATGCCATCGTCTCCACGAGCGCATACCGTTCGGGGTGGACGGCAGAAGCGTCCAGCGGATTAGAGGCTCCACGGATGCGCAGAAAGCCCGCCGACTGTTCAAACGCCTTTGGACCTAGCCCCGTCACTTTCTTCAAGTCGTTTCTGCTTCTGAACGCACCATTTTCATTACGCCAGGCCACGATACGCCTAGCTAGAGATTCCCCGATTCCCGAGACTCGCGTGAGAAGCGGCGCAGAGGCGGTGTTCAGCTCCACCCCCACCTTGTTCACGCAACTCACCACCACCTCGTCAAGCTTCGCGCCGAGGAGCGGCTGGTGTACGTCGTGCTGGTACTGGCCCACGCCTATCGCTTTCGGATCGATCTTCACCAATTCAGCAAGCGGGTCCTGCAGGCGTCTTCCTATCGAGATTGCGCCGCGTACCGTAAGGTCCAGATCTGGAAACTCCTCACGCGCAGTTTCTCCTGCAGAATACACGCTCGCCCCAGCCTCGCTCACGGAGACTACCATCACGTCGTTTTCGCCGATCGCCTTCAGCACAGCACGAACAAATGCCTCGGTCTCACGCCCTGCGGTTCCGTTACCGACAGCTATGGCTTCGGGCCTAAACTTCCGCACGAACGTCGCTAACATGGTCTGCGCCTCAGCGGTACGCTGCATCGGATAGATGACCGTGTCGGCTAGGAACTTGCCTGTCTCGTCCAGCATCGCAACCTTGCAGCCGGTGCGGATGCCCGGGTCCACGGCAAGCACGCGCTTCTCGCCTAGCGGCGCGGCCAGAAGCAGATGACGAAGGTTCTCCGCGAACACTTCTACAGCCGCTCTGTCGGCCGAGAGCTTCTTCTCCACCATCACGTCAATCTCGCAACTCGGTGCAAGCAGTCGCTTATATGCGTCCTCGGCCGCCAGACGGACGTGCTCGTTGTCTTTGCCGCCACGTTCGCGGTTCACCATATCAACGATATCTTCCACGAGCGGCGCCTTGTCCACCGCAAGGCGCACCCACAGCACGCCCTCATTCTGTCCGCGGCGGATGGCAAGAAAGCGATGGCTCGGGATTTCGGCCACAGATTCCTGAAAGTCGTAGTACTGCTCGAACTTTGTCGGCTCCTTCGGCTTTGGCGTCACGACCTCGCTCTTCACGACGGCTTTTGTGGCAAACGCCCTGCGCACATGTCCACGCACCTCTGCCATATCTGCAATGCGTTCGGCGATGATATCGCGTGCACCCTGCAGATCGTCATCAGACGCATCCTTGACCGCCGCATCGCCAAGGCGATCTTCCCAGATTGCGTCAGCGAGCGGTTCAAGGCCCTTCTCCTTTGCGATCATCGCCCGCGTGCGGCGCTTCGGCTTGTACGGCTGGTATAGGTCCTCAAGTGCGGCCTTCTGCTGGCAGTCCTCAATCTTCGCCCGAAGTTCATCCGTAAGTTTGCCCTGCTCTTCAATGGACTTCAATATCGCGGCACGACGCTCTTCGAGTTCTCCATAATAGACAAGGCGTTCCTGTATGCGGGAAATCTGTACCTCGTCGAGATTGCCGTGCGCCTCTTTGCGGTATCTTGCTATGAAAGGAATCGTATTGCCTTCTGCGAACAGTTTCGCCACGGCGGCGATCTGTCCTGCTGATATCTTGAGTTCGGACGACAGAAGCGGGAGCGCCTTCGCCAGATTCATGTCCTTGTTCATGTTATTCCAGTATGCCTCTTCTGTTTTTGTGGAAAGATAAAGAATCCCGGCTTGCCGTAGCGCAGAATCCCTGGAACCTGAAGTCCCAAGTGGGTGCCCCCACGCGCGGCGCACGCGCCGCGCGCTTTAGGCTCCCGTCAAAAAACGAAGGTCAGAGAAATACACTGCCGAATCCGCGTGCAAGCCAGGATCCACGTAGCAAAGATCAATTATCGCGAACTTCGACCTGAAGCGTCGCCTTTAGCGCCTCCGCGATCTTAACGAATGCGCGGTTCACCTCGTCGTCCGTAAGCGTGCGGTCTGCGGACCTGAACGCCAACGAATACGCGAACGAGCGGCGATCCTTGCCGATGTCCTTCGAAGAGAAGATATCAAAAAGCGTAATTTCGATCAACTCGGGCGGCGCGGCCTTGCGGATGCACTTCACCACCGCATCGTGCGTCACTCCCTCACCGGCCACGAAGGCGATATCGCGCTTGACCATCGGGAACGCAGGCGCGGCAACGACCTTGCCTACGGCGTCAAAACGCTTCAACAGCGGAGCAAGATCAAGTTCGGCAAGCGCCATCTGAGTGGTTAGACGGAACGGGTGCCTCAGTTTGGCCGAAAGAACGCCCGCGACTCCTGCCTGACGCCCATTGACGATAATCGCAAGGGAAGCCCCAGGAGCAAACGCAGGATGCTCCGCCACGCGGAACTCAAGCTTGCCCACATGCATGGCAGCCGCAAGACGTTCCATGGCACCCTTGATCCAGAGCAGAGCCTCCTCCACGCCTACGGCTCGGCGGCGGTCAAGCGCGCCACGGCCAACCGGGCCAACGAATCCCAGGGCAAGGCGCTCGGCCTCAAATGGAACTCCTTCTGCCGTCTTTCCGAACACACGGCCCATCTCGAAAAGTTCGGCCGTCTCCAACTGGTGCGTCGCATTCCGCCCAAGCGAACCTGTCAGCTGTGGCAGAAGCGAATCGCGCAAAACGCCATATTCGGCACTCACAGGATCGGGCAACGCAAGGCGCACTGCCTTCGTCTCCGGCCGGGCATCGAAAGTCTCAAGTTCGCCAGCCGACAGGAAGGAGTAGTGCATCGCCTCCGTGAAACCGAGAGCGAGACACGTCTCACGCACTTTCTCCTTCGCTCTGAAAGGAGCGTCGGACAGCGGCGACACGCTTGGCGCAGACGGCATTGTGTCGGGAATGTTGTCCAGCCCGTACATGCGGGCTATCTCCTCGATCAGGTCTGCCTCAAGCTGTATGTCCCAACGCCACGAAGGCACGCCGAACGTGGCCGATTTCGCGGCGGCGAAATGGAGTCCGGGCCGTTCAGCCTCACGGCATGTGAAACCGAGCAGGCACAGGATGTGGACCATAACGTCGTTGCCGATTGGAATGCCTATCAGAGCGCGCGCACGGTCGAAGTCCAGCGTCACGTCCGCATTCAGAGGCTTCGCGCGGTTATCCACATCCACAACACCTTTCGCGACTGTGGCGCTTCCGTACTTCTGCAGAAGATGTACCGCACGACGGCTCGCCCAGTCGGCCAGATCCTTGTCGACGCCGCGAATGTAGCGGTAGCTAGACTCGGTACCCAGCCCAAGCTTGGTTGCCGTGCTCTTCGTGGAGACAGGCTCGAAAAGAGCGCTCTCGATGAGCACCCGGTCGGTTCCGGCAGCAATTTCGGACCCCTCGCCGCCCATGATGCCCGCCACGGCGCTCGGCTTGTCCGCGTCGGCAATCACGAGCATCGATTCATCAAGTTTCCGCTCCGTACCGTCGAGAGTCTTGATCGTCTCTCCAGGTTTCGCGTCGCGCACCACGATTTCACGCCCCGCCAACGTGCGGTAGTCGAACGCGTGCATCGGCTGTCCACACTCCAACATGACGTAGTTCGTCACGTCCACAAGAAGTCCAAGAGACCGAACTCCGCATGCCTCCAGACGCTTGCGCATGAACTCCGGCGACGGACCGTCCTTCACGGATGTTACGACGCGCGCCGTGTAACGCGGGCAACGCACCGGATCCTCGACAGTAACCTTCACCTCGGCGTTGACATCCGTATCGGATTCTGTGAAGTCGACCGACGGCATCTTGAGCGGACGTTCCAGTATAGCGGCGAACTCGCGCGCAAGGCCTATGACGCTCAACGCATCCGGCCTGTTCCAGGTCACTTCTATGTCAAATACCGTCTCGGGCTTCTCCGCCCCCGTGACGTCGCGCAGGAATGCGCCCACAGGCGTATCCTGCGGAAGTTCCATTATTCCGGAATGGTCACCGCCAGGCAGTGCCAGTTCCTTTGAGCTGCAGAGCATGCCAAACGATTCCACGCCCCGCAACTTGCCCTTCTTGATCTTGAAGCCGCCATCCGGTATCACTGCGCCAATCTTGGCAAATGCAGTCTTGATACCAGCACGACAGTTCGGCGCACCGCACACGACCTGCCACGTCTCTTTCCCGTCCGTAACCGTGGTGACGTGAAGATGGTCACTATCCGGATGCGCTTCGCATGTCTTTACTTCTACGACCACGAAATAGTCAGACAACGGTTCAGGACCAGTTGTCTCCACGGCCTCCACTTGAAGTCCACTCCGCGTCAGTCGCTCGGCGAGCTCCTGAACGGGGATATCGGACACGTCAACATATTCATTCAGCCAACTTATCGGCAGTTTCATCTTCTTTGACTTCTTCCTTGGATACTTCCTGAGATTCTTCCGCGGCCGCTTCCGGAACATGCTCATCCGCCACTACGGCTGCCGGCTCGGCAACGGGTTCTGCTGCCGCATCGGGCTTCACCTCGCTAGGACTATTCTCCTGCGGGGGCACGGCGGCCGGAGCAGGCTTACGCCCATGCTGGGAGTGTTTCGGGAATTTTGCGGGCGACGAGAGCACACCGTCGCTGAAGCCCACAAGATGTCCCTTCTCGATAAGCCAAGCGATATGGAGCTTCAGGTCGGCAATTTTCTTTTCGTCGTCGCCGGCAAGCGCCGCCAGCAGTTCTGCACGCGTCGTCTCCCCGTGTTCCTCAACGTATTTCACGAGAGCCGCCAGTTCCGGAATCGCATGCGTAGCGTCAAGCGGTGTCGGCTTCGCCGCCGCCACGAACTCTGGACCTCTGGCGTCGTTTGCGCGGAAGAACTCAAGCTTCCGGTGGTGGAATGCACCATGCAGGGCGAAGGAAAGGTTGCGCGGGCGGCGTTTCTCCTGTTCTATGGCATCCCGGCACGCGAACACGAAAGACCTGTCCGACGCTTTGAGGGCTACGTCGGCAGGCACATCTACAGCCTTCGGCTCCGTCATCAGCGACGGCGCGATATGAAGCCTAAACTCCATTTCTGCCGCCTCGCGTTCAACGCCTGGAGCATCGGCTTCACCCTTCTTTCTGAAAACCGTTTTACGGGTTGCGGACTTTCGCCACGTCTCCACCGCCTCCTGATCGCGCACCATCTCTATCCGGGCACGATAGGCGGACTCGCTCATGTCTGGATAGCGCGTGCGGATCATCTCGCGTATGCGAGCGTCGTAGCCGTGCAGGTTAGGCGGCCCCAGCAGTTCGCCGCTGAGCCCGCATTTCGCCACGCAAGTGAACGCGCCTTTGGGCGGATCGCATTCCACTTCCTCGGATTGCCAATAGTCGCCCAGATGCACCGTGACAAGGTGCGCCATCAGTTCATCAGCCGAGAATGCCACCGCACCACAAGCCTTGCACTGGTGGAAATGCACATGTCCGGCCGCTTCGCCGCGCGGCGTAACGCGGAGCATGCAAGCGCCCGGATTGTCCAGGAAAAGCCGCTCGATCTGCCGCAGGGGATAAGCCAGATGCGATGTCTGTATCTTGCGGATTATCGCTCCAAGCTCTTTCTGGTTCGGCAGAATACGCACTTCGGCATCAAGAGGGCGTACGAACGGCCGAAACTCTCTGCGGGGACCTCCGCGGCCTTGCCCTTCATCGCGGCGACGGCCATCGCGATGAGGACGTCTTTCGCCACGGAAATCTCCGGAACGAGGCGGCCGCTCCGAGCGTCCGCTACCTTCCTCTTTTGGCTCGAACCGGGCATAGCGCGACTTGTCGTCAGACTTGCCTTTGGCCCAGTCCGGCGTAAAATCGAAACTGCCTATGCCGCTGAGATCTACCGTCTCCTGCGCGTTGTTCTCTTCTGCCATTGTATGCCTCCGGGTATTTCCCGTGAAATCTAGTGCGGAATTATCCTCTATCGCGGTTGGAAAGTCAACTCCAATCCTGAACCCATCACTTCTCTAGTTTTATCGTCACGCGCGACACCGCCGGACGCACCGCCCCCATTGTCTCATAGAGGTCTTCTGCGGCACGATCCATTTCAACCACTTTGTCCCTGCCGGAGAGATAACCGTCCACCCAACCTTTGAGTCCCCGGATCGACGGGCTGTTCTTGTGCCTCTCAAGCCAGTCCGCCAGCCAAGCGTCGGTCTTCGCGCGATCGTTCTCGTCCACTCCGGCATCTTGAAGCATCAGCTTCACGAGCGCCACTCTGCGGATGTGCGCCCGGTTCGCGCAAAGACGGCGCATCGGTTCTGCAAGTCCCTGCGCCCGAAGCTGGTTGGACGTGTCGAGAAGCGCTATGTTCACGCCTTTAGCAAATTGCGCATCAGTGAAGACGCCCACCTCCTTTCCATCAAAGGCAAGCACATATTTGCCCTTCTCCAGACCCGTCAAGGACAGCAACTCTTGGTTGAGTCGGGCCGTAAACGGGTACATTTCATCTAACTTCTCGCATTCCGGCAAACGGGGGAACGGGAGCGCCTTCGGCGCGTATGTGAACGCCACTTCGTCAGATTCCAGGCGCACAGCCGTCACAGACGCGTTCTTCGCCTTAACCTTCGCGGCGCCTTCCTTCGCCTCGATTCGTACCGTTGCCACAAAAGGCGAAACGTGCATGGCGTCAAGTACCAGCGCCGCCATCATGAGATGGCCTTCCTGTCCCGGATGTACGCGGTCGTAACAGAAATGAAATCTGTTCGCCTGTTCCTTGAAGAGCCTCGTCATCGGCTCGTGGAATTCCACAAGCCCAAGATTTCTTTTCGCGGCCAATTCCCGGACAAACGAAGCACATGACGAGAGTGCCGGCTCATTGCAGAACGGCAGGTTTTCACGTTCTAAGACTCCGTACTGGTCGAACGGAGACGGCGTTATGACCACCGTCTTCACGTGCGCTTCCGCAAGTTTGTCGACAAGCTGCACTGTTCCTTCACGAAAGTCAGCAAGGTGCTTTTCCCTCTGCGCAACCTCTTTCGCCGAAGGTTCTGCACTCTTCCAGAGGCTACGCCCCACATCGTTCATGCCAAACATCATGAACACGCGGTCCGCCTTGAGAGGAAGAATGTCGCGTTCGAAGCGACGCACCCCACCAAGCGCAGTATCTCCGCTTCGTCCACAGTTGATTAGGCGCACGCGCGACCCGGGATGGCGAAGGTCCTGAAATAGCTGCAGATAGAAGATGAACGATCCGCCATGCGTTATGGAGTCTCCGCAGAAGGCAACACGCTCTCCGTCGGCGAAACGCCCCACGCCACCGGCATCGCATGTCTTCATCACGAAGTCGCGGAGGAAATACGTACTCGGAGCCACTCCGCCGCCGTGGTCGCCTTCCGTTTCGTGGAACTCCGTCTTCGGGTACCCGCAGCTACGTAGCGATGCCGCCAGCAGTTCGTTCTCCTCCACCCTACACTTCCATTCAACGTCGCGTCCACCGGTCAGGAAACATGCGGGCGGCAATTCCTTCTCGCCAGCGTACCGGAGCGGCGCCCATTCGTCGACCTTCGGGCAGAACTGCGGATCGGCGTCATCAAAGCCTATCTTGCGCACGTTGAAGTGCTTTGTCATCTGCCCCGTCATGGGAGCTATGCCGGCAAGTTCGCTGGGCTTGTGCCCGTACTTCGCCAGCCACTTCGCATCCATCCCCACCATCGCCGTGAGATATCCGCCGCCGGAAATGCCGGTCACGAACACCTTCGCAGGATCGCCGCCGTAACGGCTAATGTTCTCAAGTGTCCACGCTACCGCCGCCGCCGCGTCGGAGATGCACGCTTCTGGCGATGCTTTGCGGCCAGTCTTCTTGTCTGAAAGCAAACGGTAGTTCGCCGCCACGAACGCAACAGGGTCTGCGTTCTCCGCCTCCTTCGGCCATTTCGCGAAATGCTTCGCGCCGCCGACGAGCCCGCCGCCATGAAAGTTGACCACGGTGGCAAAGTTCGTGACCCCTGTAGGCCACTTCACGTCGAGTACGCACCTCTCGTCATTGTCGGAATAGCGTATGCCGCTCTCCGTCTTGAATTCGTACCCATGAACCGTAAGCAACGCCCCCGCAAGCGACGTGGCCGCAAGTATTCTCTTCATTTCTGTTTGTCCTTCTGCTGGAG
>Ga0310786_10011104_pt1 | contig 11265 bp, 8 predicted proteins | sample AusTroGonzalo_MG_FD_203881 | JGI IMG/M metagenome (GOLD analysis project Ga0310786, IMG submission 203881) | Bovine rumen microbial communities from tropical cattle in Woodstock, Queensland, Australia - Gonzalo_03 (v2) (version 2) | ecosystem: Host-associated > Mammals > Digestive system >...
CCACGATTCTGCGTCTGGCCAATGAAGACGACGAACAGCGGGTCAAGGACAATCTGGAAAAGGCCAAGGAGGCCCATTCCATGACCGTGGACAGGATTCGCGCACACGGCCTGGACATGAAACTTATCCAGACGCATTACGCCCTCGACCGCCGCCTGTTGGTCTTCCAATTCTCGGCGGAGGGACGAGTCGATTTCCGGGAACTTCTCCGCGACCTGTCCGCCTGCTTCCATGTCCGCGTCGAACTACGCCAGGTCGGCGTGCGCGACGAGGCGTCCATCCTCGGAGGCATCGGCAACTGCGGACGCCAATTGTGCTGCTGCACCTTCCTCCCCTCGTTCAACAGCATCAACGTGAAGATGGCGAAACAGCAGGGGCTTTCCCTGAATCCGCAGAACATTTCCGGCTGCTGCGGTCGCCTGCGCTGCTGCCTACAGTACGAAGCGGACTACTACGCGCAACTGCAGGAGGAATTGCGCAACAAGAAGAACGAGCAGGAAACCGCAGAGCCGGCCATGCCAGCGCAGTCCCCGGCGGCGACGGCCAGGCAGAAACAGGGCGGAAAGCCCAAGCCAGAACTTCTGCCGCTGACCGATGGTCCCGCCAAGGCCCCTGGCAAGCAACAGAAGCAGCCGCGCCCGCCAGAGCCTCGTCCGCCACGTCAAGGGCAAGGACAGAAGCAGGGTCAGCCGCGTTTAGACAAGGCGCAAGTAACCTTTGAGCAGTCGCCAGGCAAGGAAGGCGACGACAGGACTGCCTGGCAGAAGCGCATTGGCGGACAACTTGACAAAGGGAATAGCGACAGGTCTAAGGCGCGTCCCCCGAAAGTCCTGCTTCCGCTGACCGATAAGAAACCTGTCTCCAACGGCAATGAAAAATCATCCGGACAAAAAACAGAAGCAGGCCAGCCAGGCACCAACCAGGAATAGCCAGACTTCCTCTTCGGCGGCGCAGACCGCATTCCGCTGGCTGCTGTACGGATTGACGGTAATCTTTCCCCTGAAGCTGTCCTCGTTTGTCGGCAGCGGCGAACAGGCCAATTTTCCCATGCAAGCGGAAGAATGGCTGTATTTCACCCTCTGGCCGACCTGCCTGGTGCCAATGCTCAGCGGGCTGGTTCTGCTCCTGGCCGTCTTCCTGTACCGTCCGCCAACCCTGACCTTCCCGCGCTGGCTGATTCCCCTGCTCTGGGCCTGTCCCCTGCTCGCCGGGCTTTTCGGCCTGGTCAACACCACGGAATGGGATTACGCAGGAAACTGGTTCTGGCACTGGGCGGGCATCTTCGCCATGTCCACTGCCGTCTGGTGGGCCTCTGAAAGCGACGGCAAACTGCTTCCGGGTCTGCTCAACGCCATCACCGTTGGCACCTTCCTCTGCCTGCTCCACGGCTGGCGGCAGCATTTCGGTGGCTTGCAGGAAATCTATGAGATGATGGAGGAAAATGCCGTCCGCACAGGCCAACCGCTGACCGAGGCCATGCTAGACAGACTACAGCAGACGCGAATTTTCGGGACCTTTGCCGACCCCAATATCTATGCCGCGCATCTGCTGCTGACCTGTCCCGTCCTGCTGTATGTCTTCCGGCGCTGGTCATCGAAATTCGAGCCCAAGCGAGTCTCCTTCTGGTGCTTTCTGGTCGTCGGCGTAGTCCTGTCTCTGGCCGCCCTCTTCTGGAGCGGTAGCCGCGGAGCCATCATCGGTCTGGCCGTCGGCCTGGTCGCCGGACTCTGGATCTGCCCGATTCCCCGCAAATGCCGTATCCTGCTGCTAGGTTCGGGGCTTGTCATCGGCGTCATACTGCTCGTTGCCGTCAGCATAGCAACCCACCGCGACATGCTGACCGCCTCCGTGCGGATGGAATACTACCACACCGCGACGAGGATTTTCGCGCGTTTCCCCGCCGTGGGAGCTGGCCTCGGCGAATTTCAGACCTGGCACATGCGCCTGAAACCCCCGACCTTCGACGAATCGCGCGACGCCCATTCCGTTCTCTTCTCCTGGATGTCGCAATGCGGTGTGCCTGGTCTGCTGGCTGTCTGCGCCCTCTTCCTGCTGCCCTTGCTGCTGGTCTTTGGCTGGCTCAAGCGCCAGCGCACTGACGACCTGCCCTTGGCCATCGCCATCAGCACGGGCTGGTGCGGCTGGCTGGCCCATTCGCTCCTGCAATTCAACGATATGATTCCCTCAACCTGCACCATCGCGGGTTTCCTAGGACTGTATTTCTTCACGCCGGCCAACGCCAAATCCCCTGTTCCGGCGCAAACCACGCGCCAGGTCTGGCTGAAACGAATCCCCCTCGTCATCCTCGGCCTAGCCTGTCTAGCCTGCCTGCGCCAGATTCCGGGAGAAATCACCTTGCAACGCGGTGAACAACTGCTGAACTCGCAATCACCTGCCAGAGCGCTCTCCGTGTTGCAGAAGGCCTGCCAACAACTGCCTTTCTCCCCGACTCCTCCGCGCCTGCTGAACGATTATGCCAACCATCTGGTCGATGTCCCGCTGGCCCTGGAATCGGCGCAGGAACTGACAAAACGCACCCCACATCGCGCTTCGTCATACTGCCGCCTGGCCAAGGCCTATATCCTCAATCAGGACTACGCAACGGCGCTGAAAGTCCTGGACAGCGCACGGACGTGGTATCCTTCCGGCCCCCTTGTGGCCTATCTGACGGCCCTGGCGACCCTGCTCCGTGAGCAGAGAATGACCCCGGCGCAACTTTACCCGCTGCTGGCTGCCAAGGTGGAGTTCAACCGCGATTTTCCGCCGGACGCGCTGGAGTTCTATCTTTCCCTGCCGGGCGAAACCCCTCAGGGAACTCCGCCGTCGGCCGAGTTCCTCCAGCAACTGAACAATGTCTGCCAGGCGACCTACGAGGGAATGCCGATTAGATTCGCGGCCAGACCGCCCACAGACGCAGGAGCGACAAAATGAGCATCAATCATCCAGCAGGTTTGGCGCTGATTCTTTCCGGCCCCAGCGGGGTGGGAAAATCGACTGTCTGCCGTAATCTCTTCCAAATGCTCCCCAACGCCCGCTTCTCCGTCTCCTGCGCGACGCGGGCGCCGCGTCCCGGCGAACGCCCCGACCTTGACTACCATTTCCTCTCCAAGGAGGAATTTCTGGCCCGCCGCGACCACGGTGATTTTCTGGAATGGGCTGAAGTCCACGGCAACTACTACGGTACCCTCTGGAGCGAAGTCTTGCCGGTGCTGGAAAACGGCGGTCTCATAGTCCTGGACATTGATGTACAAGGGGCAGCGACCATCCGCCAAAACCTGCAAGGCACGGAATGGAGCAAGCATTTCCTCAGCGTCTTCTGCGGCCCGCCCAGTTTCCCTGAACTGGAACGCCGCCTCAGGGGGCGCGGGACGGAGACGGAGGAGACCATTCTCAAGCGCCTCGGCAACGCCAAGCGGGAAATGGCCCGCTGGCAGGAATACGAATACCTCGTCATCAACGACGACGCCGAGGCCTGCGCCCGGCGACTCGCCACCATCATCCAGGCAACAGCCCTGCGTACCAACCTCGTGACGCCCCCAGACTGGGCAAGAGAACAGGAGGACTGAACATGCCAGCCGCCAAAGACATGGTCGTCATAGGAGTCACCGGCTCCATCGCCGCCTACAAGATTGCCGACCTCGTGAGCAAATTGACTGCGGAAAAAATCCCCGTCCAGGTCATTCTCACAGAAAACGGCGCCCGTTTCGTGGGACCGCAGACCTTCCTAACCCTCTCCCGGCGTCCGGTCATAACCTCTCTCTGGGAATCGGCCGACTGGAAGCCCGAGCACATCGAACTGGCCACCAGGACACGATTGTTGGTCATCGCCCCCGCCACCGCCAACATCCTGGCCAAAATGGCCAATGGACTGGCCGACGACGCCCTCTCCACCTTCTGCCTCTCCCACGATGGCCCCGTCCTCGTGGCTCCCGCCATGAATCCGAGGATGTGGAAGCACCCGGCCACGCAGGCCAATGTCCAGACCCTGCTCCAGCGTGGCGTCAAGTTCCTCGGACCGGCCACAGGCAAAGTCGCCTGTGGCGAGCAAGGCCCGGGGCGCATGGTGGAGGCGGTGGAAATCCTGCAAGCCATCAAGGAGCAATTAAATGCCCAGCGCTAATGCCCAGCCCGCTCCCGTCGCCTTCATTGACCGCGATGGAACTGTCATCTACGACATGTCCTATCTGGCCGATCCGGCCAAGATTGCTTTCACTCCCCATGCCGCCGAAGGACTCCGCCTGTTGCAGGACAATGGATACCTGCTCATCATGGTCACCAACCAGTCTGGCATTGGACGCGGACTCATCACTGTCGAGCAGTTCCACAGCGTCCAGGAGCGCATGTTCGCCCTGCTGGAGTCCGAGGGCGTTCATTTCACGGCCTGCTACCACTGTCCACACAAGCCCGATGACAACTGCCACTGCCGCAAGCCCAACACGGGGATGCTCGAACAGGCCTGCCACGACTTCGCCGTTGACCGCCAAAAATCACTGTTCATCGGCGATTCCGAGGCGGACATGCGCCTTGCCGATAATTTCCAGCTGCGGAACATTTTCCTGACAACCAGCAAGCCCGTGGCGCCTATTCCCGTCGCCTACACCGCAACCGACCTCCTGGACGCCGCCTCCTGGCAACTGCGACACGCCTGACATGCACGACAATGACACCATCTGCGCCCTCGCGACCGCCCCAGGCGGAGCCGTGGCCATCATCCGGCTGTCAGGCCCGCAGGCTCTGCCCGTCGCCGTCGCCCTCTGGCATGGACAGCGCGACCTGGCCACGACTGCGCCACGAACCCTCCTGACCGGCAACCTCGTCCTGCCAGAAGGGGAAATGCTCGATGCCGAATGCCTGGCCGTCTACATGCCAGGACCGCACAGTTACACAGGCGAGGATGTCGTGGAATTGCAGGCTCACGGCGGCTCCTGCGCCTTGCGCCTGGCCTTGGAATTTCTCGAGACGCACGGGGCGCGTTCCGCCGAGCCAGGCGAGTTCACGCGACGCGCGTTCCTGAACGGGCGTCTGGATTTGACGCAAGCGGAAGCTGTCTGCGACCTTATCCAGGCCAGTTCCGCGCAGTCTTTGCGATTGGCCAACCGTCAACTGGCCGGCGAGTTCGGCAAGCAACTTCAGGATTTGCGGGCGAAACTGGAGGATATTCTGGCGGAATGTGAATCGCACCTTGATTTTCCGGAGGAAGACCTCGACTGGATTCCCCTGGAAGAACTGCACGCCCGCCTGGAGCAGTTCCAAAGCCGCCTATGGGAATGGCTTTCCACGGCCCGCGCAGGAGAGATTCTGCGTGGAGGCCTGAACCTGGCCATCGCCGGCCCTCCGAACGTAGGCAAGTCAAGTCTGCTCAACCAGATTCTCGGACGCAACCGTGCCATCGTCTCCCCCGTGCCAGGAACTACCAGGGACACCATCGAGGCCGACGCCACCATCGCCGGGATGCCCCTCAGACTTATCGACACCGCTGGGCTCCACCACGGTGCCGATGACCTGGAGCAGGAGGGAATACGGCGCTCTCAGGAAGTCCTGGCCCAGGCTGACATCATTCTCTGGGTGACAGACGCAACCACCGAGCCAACGCCACTGCCACAGGAAATCCCCGCCGCCACGCCAGTCCTTGCCCTCGCCAACAAGGCGGATTTGGCCAACCTGAAGCCAGGCGACACGCGCCTGCCTGTCTGCGCCCTGACTGGGCAGGGGCTTGACAAGGTTTATGCCGCCCTCGAGAAACTCGTCTGGGACGGCAGGGATTCGCGCGAGACGGATTTTGCCGTCAGTGCCCGCCATGCCGCCTTGTTGCGCGAAGCGGCGGGACATTTGCAGGAGGCCGACCAGGCCTTGCGCCTGGAGCAGTGGGAACTGGCCGCCATTTCCCTGCGTCTGGCCATCGCCGTCCTCGGCAATGTCACCGGACAGACTGTGGAGCCCGATGTCCTGGGCAAAATTTTCTCCCGCTTCTGCATCGGAAAATAGAAGGCGAAGACGGCGGCGAGGGGTCTCGTCGCCCTATCAGAATGGGACAACAGACTATGGACGAAATAAACTCCAGAATAGCCTTTCTTCGCGAAGAAATCCGCCGGCACGACCATCTTTATTACATCGAGGCCAGGCCGGAGATTTCCGACCGGGACTACGATGCCCTGTACACCGAACTGAAACGGCTGGAGGCCGAGCATCCGGAACTCATCACGCCTGATTCGCCGACCCAGCGCGTATCAGGCGCCCCCCTGGAAAGTTTCCAGACCTTTCCCCATGCCGTCCCCATGCTCAGCCTCGACAACACCTACAACCGCGAGGATCTTCGCCGCTTCCACGAGTATGTGCAGAAGGGACTTCACGGGCGCACGCCAATCTACACTGTCGAGCCCAAAATCGACGGCGTCAGCATTTCCCTGCGCTATGAAGACGGCGTGCTTGTGCAGGCCCTGACTCGGGGCAACGGCAAATACGGCGATGACGTCACTGCCAACATCCGCACGATCCCCTCCGTGCCCCTGCGCCTGCGCGCTGCCAATCCGCCCGCCGTCTTCGAGGCACGCGGCGAGGTCTACATGAGCCGTGCTGGCTTCCAGCAACTGAACGCTCGCCGCCTGGCCAATGGCGAGGAGGAGTTCGCCAACGCCCGCAACGCCACGGCCGGCTCCATCAAGCAACTCGACAGCCGGAACGTGGCCAACCGCCCGCTCGACATCCTGTTCTACACACTCGGCGAAATCGAGGGTGTCGAAATTTCTTCGCAGCAGGAACTCTTCCGGAAATTCGCCGACTACGGCCTAAAAATCCAGTCCTGGCTCCGTATCGCCGAAACCTTCGACGGCATCCTGGAGGCCATTGCGGAACTGGACGAGGCCAGGCGCAATTTCCTTTACGACACCGATGGCGCCGTCATCAAGGTCGATTCTTTCGCCGACCGCGAAATTCTGGGCATGACGGCCAAGGCACCCAGTTGGGCCAAAGCCTTCAAATTCGAGCCGGAACGTGCGCAAACCAAATTGCTGGGCATCACCATCCAGGTCGGACGCACAGGCGTCCTGACCCCCGTGGCGGAACTTGAGCCTGTCTTCCTGTCCGGCTCGACCATCGCCCGCGCCACGCTCCACAACGAAGACGAAATCGCCCGCAAGGACATCCGCATCGGCGATACCGTCGTCATCGAAAAGGCAGGTGAGGTCATTCCTGCAGTCATCGGCGTCGTCATGGCCAAGCGCCCTCTCGATTCGCGCCCCTTTGACTTTGCGGCCTCCTTGGAAGGCAAATGTCCGTCCTGCGGGGCGCCAATCGTCCGTGACCCACAATTTGCGGCGTGGCGATGCGGCAATCTGCAATGCCCGGCGCAGAATGTGCGGCGCGTGGAATATTTTGCGGCGCGCAATGCGCTGGACCTAGAATCGCTGGGTGGAATTGTTGCCGAGGCAATGGTAGAGACGCATCTCATCAACGAGCCTCTCGACCTGTTCAATCTCACGCAGTCACAGGTGGCCTCTCTGAATCTGGGAACGCCAGAAGAGCCGCGCATCTACGGTCCCAAGAACGCGGCCAAACTCCTGGCCGCCCTAGAACGCAGCCGCACCATGCCCCTTGCCAACTGGCTCCAGGCGCTGGGAATCCCCGAGGTCGGCGCCGCAACCGCCTACCAGTTGGGACAGTTGCACACCTCGCTGGAAGAAACTGCCGAGTCCCCCTGGCTGAAAAAGTTGCTGAATGTTCTGGCCTGGCAGAACAGACAAAGCCTGCCCTACCCAGATTTGCTGCCACCTGCCGCCACGTCCCCCGACAATCAAGACGCCCAGTTCGGAGAACTTTTCGCCCAGGCTTCACCAAGACCTCCAGTGGCCGACCTCCGCGATGCCACTGCCACCTGGGCAGAGGAACTGCAAAATGTTGGTTTGCTCAAGCACTCCGACGACAAGAACAAGGCGGAAGTCCTGGTGACAACCTCCATCGGCCCCAAGACAGCCCAGGCCGTCCTGGACTTCTTCGCCGGCCACATTGGGAAGGGTCTTCTGGCACGCCTGGCGGAACTGAATATCCATCCCCAAGGCGGCAAGGCGACGGAAGCAACTGCCCCTGGCAATCTGCCCCTGGCCGGCAAGGTCTTCGTCCTCACGGGAACCCTGCAGTCCATGGACAGGGAAACCGCCTCCGCCAAAATCCGCCAGGCTGGCGGCAAGACCGCCTCCGCCGTCAGCAAAAACACGACATACCTCGTCGCCGGCGAAAACACCGGCGCCCGCAAGACGGAAAAGGCCGCCGAACTCGGCGTCCAAGTCATCAACGAGGCCGAATTTCTCTCCCTCCTGTCTGCCGCGCCAGACGCAATGCCAGCGGACATCGCCACCCCTGACGGTCAACTGGCCTTGCCGTTGACATAACCGTTTCATCTTGACTCAAGGAGCATAATCATGGGCATTATTGACAGATTCCGCCTGGACGGGCGCAAGGCTCTGGTGACGGGCGCAGGTCGTGGTATCGGGCGCGGCTTTGCCGAGGCCTTGGCCGAGGCCGGCGCCGATGTGGCCATCATCGACATCATCGCGGAAAACGCGGAACGGACAGCAAGGGAAATCGCTGCCGCCACTGGTCGCCAGACCATAGCGGTGCAGTGCGACATCATGCACGCCGACCAGGTGGCCGCCGCCGTGGACAAGGTCGTCGAGGCCTTCGGACGCCTGGATATCGCCGTGAACAACGCCGGCATCTCCATTCCCATCAAGGGCATCCAGGAGGTTACACCCGCCGAATGGGAGCGTCAAATGGGCGTCAATTTGAACGGCACATATAATTGCCTGCGGGAAGAAGGGCGCGTCATGATTCCCAATGGCTACGGTAAAATCATCAATACTGGCTCCATCTGCGGACACATCATCTGGCCGCACCCGCAGCCACAGTTGCCGTACAGCGTATCGAAGGCGGCAGTATTGCATTTGACGCGCGCCGTAGCGGCAGAATACATTCGGCATGGCATCCGCGTCAACAGCATAAGCCCCGGCGTGACGAAAGTCGCCGACCTCTTCCCAGAAGTCGTGGAAATGTTCTTCAAGACCGCCCCCATCGACCGGACGGGAACCCCCGCCGACCACCAGGGTGCCGTCGTCTTCCTGGCCAGCGAAGTCTCCGATTTCATGGTCGGCCAGGACATCGTTATCGACGGCGGCTATTCCATCATGTAGCGACTGGCAAAGGTACACATAGGCGGAGAAGGGTATCGCCGCCCTACCGCGCCTTTTCCACGGGCACGACGGCGCGGACGGAGCCGCGCCCTCCCTTTGTCATATTTCCTCGGCCAGGAGGAGGTCTTCGCCGTGGAAGACGACCGCCAGGCGGATGAGCGTCACCGTCCCCGACGGCTTCAAGCTCCACGCCTCGGCGAGATTGTTGTCCTGCGCGTAGCGCTCCAACTGCTCCTTCGCCTCCGCCAGCAGGGCGGCCTTTGCGGTCTTCGTGACCTTCTCCGACTTCTTCAGATATTTGACTTCAATCAGGGCGGCGTATTTGAGGCCGGGGCTGGTTATGAGCCTCGGCGCGAGGGCGAGGTCGGCGAATCCGAAGCCCGCCCGGTGCTCCGTGCGGACGGCGAATGCCTTGCTGGCCGTGAGGAGGGAGGCCAGGGCGGCCTGGACGGCCTTCTCGCCGTCCAGCAGGTCGCGGACGGACAGCGTTTCCTTCAGGACTTGCGCTGCGGTTTCCAGGGCGGGGCGCCAGGTACCCAGATAGGCCATGTCCCCGAGTTTGTCCGCCAGTTCGCTTGTCCTAGCATCGACATTGCAGGCGTCCATGTAGCCGTGGAGCAGGAAGTCGGCGGCGAACTGGCGCATCAACTGGTTGGGGATGGTCAGGATTTGCTTGCCGTTGACAAACTCCCCGAAGGTGACCATACCGTAGTAGAACAAAAGCGAGAGGAAACTTTCCGGCCTGTTCAGCGTGTCCTCCTGGAAGGAGCGGATGAGGCTGGTGGCGACGGCACCGTCCGTCACCAACTGCTCCAGGGCGTTGAACTTTCCGTTGAGCCTGCCGTTGGTGGTGACGACGTGCCGCAGTTTGCGGTAGTCCGTCCGCAGGTTCTCGTCAACCATGTCCGTGGGGAAATGGCCTGTCGTCATGCACCTGTAAAGGAAGCCGATGAGCAGGACGGGATTGCAGACCTGTTCGTTGCCGTCTTCCGAGAACCGATAGTGGTCGTACCAGTCGGTGACGAGCCGGAAGGCCTGCTCGCGGTCCAGGGGGAACTTGCCTGCGGTTGCGTAGTAGTCAAACGCCTCACGGATTTGCGCGTGGGTGAAGCCGCAGAGCGTGGCCAGTTGCGGGGACTGGGAGATGTTCTCGGCGATGTTGAAGCCGCAGGTGACGTCGTCCAGGGTCATGGGCGAGACGCCCGTCAGCAGTATGTTGGTAATGACCTTGTTTTTCGCCTTGAGCAGGGCGAAGAAACTCTTGAAGAAGCCCGTGCCGTGGCAGAGGGCGCGGTAGGCATCCGTCCCCGCCTGGGCGAGCAGGCGGTTGCTGAAGTTGTCATATTCGTCGATGAGGATGTAGATTCGCCTGTCCGACCTGGAAAGTTTATTCACCAGTATTTGGAGACGATTCCTGAAAGTACTTTGTTTTTGGACTGCCTCCAATGTGCCTTCTGGCAAAATTTCCTGATATCTTTCCAGAAAACCGTCAAGAGAAAGTACGCAAACGTCCTCAAAGCATTGCTGCATCTCTTCCAGCGTTTCGCCGCCGATCTCGGAGAAGTCCAGATGCAGGACAAGGAACTGCCCGCGGTCATCCGTGGGATGCTCGTGTATCCAAGTGCCGCCGAAAAGTTCGTCGAAGCGGTCAACGCTGTTCACGTCGTAGTAGTAGTGCAGGATGCTCAGCAGCAGGCTCTTTCCGAAACGCCGCGGGCGCAGGAACAACTGGTACGGCAATTCCTCCAGCAGTGGGATTCCCCAAGTGTTGTCCACATAGTACCCGTTGCGGCGTCGCATGTTGCCGAAGTCGCTTATCCCGTATGGTATGGTCTTGACAGTGTTGTTCATATCAATTCCTCTTGTGGCGATATACTTAATGTAACGCCTGTCAGAGGTTATGTAACTGCCAAGCCGCCTTTCACAGACCTGGACGGCTTGGCCGCCTGATTGTCATTTTTCACAACAATGCCTGCGCAGTGAAGGCAACAGCCTCGTCCAGCAGACCGGCAAAGAGCAATTGATTTCCATCCCGGAGGCTACATATCTGCACAAGGCTGCCTGGGGGTATTGCATGCTGATA
>Ga0310786_10011105_pt1 | contig 11265 bp, 12 predicted proteins | sample AusTroGonzalo_MG_FD_203881 | JGI IMG/M metagenome (GOLD analysis project Ga0310786, IMG submission 203881) | Bovine rumen microbial communities from tropical cattle in Woodstock, Queensland, Australia - Gonzalo_03 (v2) (version 2) | ecosystem: Host-associated > Mammals > Digestive system >...
CAATATTGAAGCTCGTAGTATTATTTCTGCCATTAGTTTCATTGATTAAAGAGTAGGAGAGTATGGCATCAATTATGTTTTTAGGCTATTCTAACCTTGTTAAAGGGAGAATATTGCCAATCCTTGCTAAAGCTGGTTTTACAGAGGTGACAATAGCTAAATATGAAGGTCAGCCTTGGGATGAAGACTATAAGAAGTGCGGTTTACCTGTAACCTGTTATGATAGTTATGAAGAAGGGCTGTCATATTTCAATGGTGACTTGGTGTATGTTTCTACGGTGAACAGCACTCATGTTTCATACGCTAAGAAATCGCTTGAGGCCGGCTTTAACACCATAGTTGACAAACCCGCTACAGCAACCTTTCAAGAAGCACAGGAACTAGTTGAACTGGCAAAATCTAAGAACCTGCTGGTAGGTGAGTCCACTGTATATCTTGTTCACCCGCAGCTGGAAACTATTAATCAGATTTATGCCAGCAATGGAGATGCACCCAAGATGCTGACAGTTCATTTCACTATGCCTCCTTTTAAACCTGAGAACTTCCGTTATCAGAAATCATTAGGAGGTGGTGCAATTATGGATACCGCACCTTATGCAGTTTCTATTGCAAGATATTTCCTGGGGAACGAGCCTGAGAAAGTATCCTGTGTGGTTATTGAGCGACAAGAGGATGGATTGGATATTGAGTATAGCTTATTGATGCAGTATGCGGGCGGTAAATCAATGATTGGCCATTTTGGTTTCAATACTGAGTATATCAATCAGGTATTCTTGATGGGCAACCGCACAAATGTTTCTGTGAATCGTATCTTCACTATCCCGGATACGATGGAGAACGAACTGGTGGTGAATCATTTGAATGAGACATCAATGGTAAAAACACCAGCAGGAAACAATTTTGAGATTTATCTCGCAAATACTTTACTGACACTTAAGTCTGGCAATTATAAAAAGGCATACAACGACATGCTGTCTGATGCCAAAGTTAAACAAATGATTTTTGACAACATAAAATAATTTTTTAAGATATGGATAATAAGATTACCGTTTGGGCTTACCTCAAGGAATATGAGGAAACCAAAGATGAAATTTTGAAAGCAGTTACTGATGTATTTGAGTCTGGTACCTTGATTCTGGGACAAAAAGGAAAGGACTTTGAAAGAGCATATTCTGATTATATTGGCACCAAGTATGGCGTTGGTTGCGACAATGGTACTAACGCTATCTGGCTTGCTCTGAAAGCACTTGGTATTAAGGCGGGCGATGAGGTTATCACTGTTTCTAATACAGCCATTCCTACAGTTTCTGCAATTGTAACCGCTGGCGCAACTCCTGTATTTGTTGACATTAATCCTGAGACCTATTTGATGGATGTTACAAAATTGGAGGCTGCTATTACCCCTAAAACCAAAGCCATCCTCCCTGTGCATCTGTTTGGTCAGTGCGTAGATATGGGACCGCTGCTTGCAATTGCCAAGAAACATAACCTCTTAGTAATGGAAGATTGCGCTCAAGGCCAGGGTGCTGAGTATCAAGGTAAGAAAGCCGGTAGTATGGGTGATGCTTCTACCACATCATTCTATCCCACGAAGATTCTTGGTGGATATGGTGATGGCGGTATGATTAATACCAATAGCGAAGAGGTTGACCATGAACTTCGTCGCCTTCGTTTCTATGGTGCAGAGAAAACCTATTATGCTATTGAGCATGGCTATAACTCTCGACTGGATGAAGTTCATGCATCTATTCTGCTGACCAAACTCCCGAAGATTGAACAGTATATAGCTCGTCGTCGTGAGATTGCTGCTATGTATAACGAGTTGTTGGCAGATACTGACCTGATTCTCCCGAAGGAGGCATCTTATGGTCGTCATGCATACTATCTGTATGTAGTGCGTCATCCTCGCCGTGATGAGATTTTGGAGAAACTTCGTGAGAATAACATCTTCGTGAATATCAGCTATCCTTGGCCTATTCACACCATGACAGGATATCAGTATTTGGGTTGGAAAGAAGGTTCGCTTCCCGAGACCGAAGCCGCCGCAAAGGAAATATTCTCATTACCTATGTATCCGAGTTTAACTAATGATGAGGTAAAGAGAGTTTCAGAAGTTTTGCATAAGATTCTAAAATAAAAGCGATGTTTTTTTGTACATTATTTGATTCAAACTATGCTAGCAAAGGAATAGCACTCTATTTATCAATTCAAAGGTATACTTCTGACTTTGTACTATATGTGATGGGGTTAGATAGGGAGTGTCAAGAGATATTGACGGCATGTGGTTTTAAGAATCTGGTAGTTGAGTGCCTAGATGATATTATGTCACCTGAGTTAGAAGAAGCTAAGGGTAATAGATCACGGGCTGAGTTTTGCTGGACTTGCGGGCCATATATTACTGACTATTTTCTTAATAAATACGACTTGCCAGAAATAGCTTATTTAGATAGTGATTTAATGTTTTTTTGTTCACCAAAAGTTATTATTGATGAGTTAGAAGAAAAAAAAGCCTCCATTGGTATTGTGCCGCATTTTACAAAGTATCCTTTATTCGGCACTTACTGTGTGCAATTCGTCTATTTCAAAAACGACAATTGTGGAAGAGAATGCTTGACTTGGTGGCGAAATCAGTGTCTCAAGTGGTGCTATTGTAAAATGGAAGATGGAAAATATGCTGATCAAAAGTATTTAGATTATTTTGAGGAGTTATTTGACAATGTGGGTGTAATAGAGAATCGAGGAGTTGGTGTCGCTTTTTGGAATATGGACTACTACACGATTGCTAATGGGGCAATTAAGTATAAGAAAGAATGTTGGCCGATGGTGTTTTTTCACTACAGTGGCTTTTCTACTTCAGTAAAAAATGGCGAAATGATTATGCAACACACAATGTACGTTACTAAATCAATTTCTAAGTGGATTGTTGAACCTTATGCCTCATTGTTAAAAGAAGTGTATTCAGACTATATGCATATTCCTGTATCTTCTGTGATAATCAGACCTGTTAGTTATTTTAAAGATTCGATAAAAAGAGTTGTTAGATTTTTGAACAGGGTACTTCCAATAGATTATCTGATTGCAGTTTTTATGAAGATGAAATATAGGGAAAAGAGAGTCCCTTACAATGAACCAAAATAAGTGCCGCATATGGATTGTCAACATAATGATTTAAAAGAAGTTCGAATCTGGAATATAAAGTTTAATCTCCTGAATGAACATCAAATCGCAGAGATAGTCAATTCCTGGCTAGAAGAAGGCAGGAAAGGTATACATTTAACAGGGGTTGATGCGTGTGTGGTTGTTTCGGCTCAAAAAGACGAACTGCTTCGGAAGGCAATTTTAGAATCAGATATTGTTAACGTTGACAGTTATTTGCCCGCAAGAATGTTGGCCAAGCATGGGTACGAAATAAAAGAGCGTGTTCCTACTCCGGAAGTGATGGAAGAGTTGCTCAAAAAAGCAAATGATAATCACCAAAAAGTGTTTTTTCTAGGTGCACAAGAGAGTACAATCAATTTAATGTTAGGTGTTTTGAAAAAAGAATACCCAAATATGAAAATTGTAGGCTATAGAAATGGATATTACTCTCAAGAAGAAGAGGGCAGAATAGCCGAGTATATTTCATCGCTATCACCAGACTATCTTTTTTTAGGTATGCCGACACCGAGGAAAGAACATTTCATATTAAAATATAAAGAGAAAATTGATGTAGGCGTTTTTTTAGGTGTTGGTGGCGCTTTTGATGCAAAAGCAGGCGTTTTAAAACGTCCACCTAAGTTTTTGAGAGGGCATATGGGAGAAGCATTATTCAGAATTCTTAGAACCCCCAAGGTTTATGCTTCAAGAATCCTTTTCTTGCTTCCTTTTTTGAGAATTACCAGAAACAAGTAATAAGATTCTATTGTAAGAGTGCTATTTTTAATTGTTATGTTTTTATATTAAATTGCTGTGTAAGGATTATTTTTGCTAATTGATCACTATAGACCTTCGATGAATGCCCCCCAAGAAGACTATTATTTTTCACGTTTACTGGAGTATGTACGGGGCTGACTCCGCTTAACGAGAATGAACCCCTTTCATATTTGAATGCGGATTTATTCTTGTTTCAGTATTCTTGTTCAGGGAGAAATAGTGGGGAGGCGTTGGAATTTGTTTTATATCTGCTTGTTCGAATAATGATGTTCTTTTGGTTTTAGAGATATGCGGCTTGCATATTGGAAGGATTTATCTTGCCTAATTGATTATTTAATTATCCATTTAATTTCTATATTATGCGAGTTGTATCCTAAAAGATATATTATTCATGCCGTATGGTTATGCCCCTAGGCAACTCTATCTTGGTTCTCCGGGAGAAAAGTTTGAGAAAGATGGGATTGTTTAGTGTCTCAGGTATGCTTTCATAAATTATCTAATAATGTTTGACGAAGTGTGGCAAAGATAAGGGATAACCACTATCACTATATTTATGATTTTAAAAAGGAATAAGGTATCTGGTTTTAAAAGGGATAGCCCACTCGACAATTTTCAAAAAAGGTTATTTGATCTATTAATAATAATACATTGCTTGATAATTTGTCTTTTCAAGCTAGATTATCACCCATACTTCGACAGTATTATTTGTGGGATAATCCTGATGATGAATCGCAACGGATGCAGAATGTCATAGAGGCAGGGGCAATTATCCCCATCTATCACCATACCATTACGTCTGAAGATGTTGTTATTCTTAGAGGAAAGGCGGTGGAGCTATTTTATGACAACATTAATAACCAATGAACTTAGCCAAATTAAAAGCATTAATGATTAATGATTATAGTCGCAGCGATATCTGTACTCATTGCAGTTAGTTGGGCCTATTTCAAGATTCTTTGCATAGCCAAAGACCTTTTCAAGGTACACAGACGGCATCGAATCGATGATTTAAAATTATTGTTATAAACATATTGCAATATAAAATATTATTAAAAATGGACATAAATAAAATTACTGAAAACGAGGAACATAACGATGGCAAGACCATCTTCCTCTATTACAACAACGAGGTAGGTTTCTATACTGCTTACGGGAAATCGGCTTTTCTGGTGAGTCATGTGGTGGATCCTATCAGTTCTTTTTCTAAAGATTTACAGATGCCAGTGGTGTTGATTAATCCTATACAGATTCTGGAACTGAGGCACTCTCTGAATAAACTCCAGCATACGGAGAAGTCGTTTTATGAGTTTACCCTTAAGAGGCCGTTTGGCATTCAGGGCTATACGAGATGGGCAAACAGTTTCAAACAATAAACATCGAGTAAAATGAATATTACAACTACTGGCCTTTTTCTTTGTCTGCTGGCTTTTATTGTAACGACACTGGTATATCCGTTTGTGCTATCATATGCGCAGAAGAAAGGTATTGTGGATAATCCTAATGCACGTAAGCTGCAACGTGTGCCCGTGCCGGTGATGGGCGGCGTGGCTGTGTTTTTAGGTATTCTGATATCAGTTCTGGTATCAAACATACAGATTAATGACCTGACTATATGGGTTGGGTTTGTGTGTATGGTGATTATGCTGGTGATAGGTGCCATTGACGATATCCGTGATATTCCGGCAACTCTGCGTTTTATTATAGAGACGGCTTTGGTTTATGGCATGATAGTGGTGGCTGATATTGGTATAGACAGTCTGCATGGGTTGTGGAACGTGTGGGAGATTCCGACGAGCATATCGTTGCCGCTGTCTATCATTGCGGGTGTGGGTGTCATTAATGCTACTAATCTGATTGACGGTGTGGATGGTTATGCATCGGGCTATGGTATTATGTCATGTTCGTTGTTTGCGGTGTTGGCTTTTTTTGTAGGTGATGTGGTGATGGGTAGGTTGGCGTTGGTTTTTGTGGGATCATTGGTGCCGTTCTTTCTGCATAATGTGTTTGGACTCAAGTCAAAGATGTTTATTGGCGATTCAGGTACGCTTATGATGGGGACAGTGATGGCGCTGTTTGTTTTCTCTATTCTATCCAAAAACAGCGATTGCTGTGTGCTTGAACAGAAGGGACTTGGGCTGGTGCCGTTTACGGTAGCTGTGATGTCTATTCCGGTGTTTGATACCCTGCGTGTAATGGGGGCCAGGATAGTGCGGGGTACCTCCCCGTTCCATCCGGACAAGACGCATCTCCATCACCTGTTTATTGAGATGGGATTCTCACATATTGGGACTACTTTATCAATATTACTGTTAGATTTCCTGATTGTGGCGATATGGTTTATATTATGGCTACTGGGCGCATCTATTGATGTGCAATTCTATATAGTGTTGGGATTGAGTCTATTTACCACTTTTGGGTTCTATAGGTTTATGAGGATTCAACAAAACCGCGGGCCTAAGGACGAAGATGGTTATCCTATGGGTACCAAGATCTGGCGATTCTTCTGCTTTTTAGGTGACAAGTCTCATTTGGAACGTATCGGTATGTGGTCGTTTATGCGTAAACTTATGGACTGGGATTGGAAATAGTTTTATTATTCAATGATGGAGTTGAGGGATAATATATATGCATTCCTTGCATTGGTAAGGGCCGGACTCTGGGAAAGGGAGGTCCGGCTTTTACCGTTTGAAGGGGTTGATTGGGTGCAAGTGTATGAGCAGGCGCAGGAGCAGTCTGTTGTGGGGCTGGTGGCTGCTGGGGTGGAGCATGTACAGGATGTTAAAGTCCCTCAGGAAGTTGCACTGTCTTTTGCTGGTGTTACGCTACAGCTTGAGCATCGGAACAAGGCGATGAATGCGTTTGTAGCTGAGCTGATGCTGAAGTTGAGGCCGGCTGGTGTGAATGCCCTACTGGTTAAGGGGCAGGGGATTGCTCAGTGCTATGTGCGGCCGTTGTGGCGGGCGGCGGGCGATGTGGATCTGTTTCTGGATGCATCGGATTACGAGAAGGCAAAGAAGGTGCTTTCAGCTCTGTCTGATAAGATTGAGGATGAGATGACTGACATCTTGCATTTGGGGATGACGATTGGCCCGTGGGAGGTGGAACTGCACGGAACATTGCACGCGGATATTGGAAAACGGATAGACAGGGTTATTGATGGTGTCCAGAAGGATACGTTTGAGAATAGGCACTTCAGGGTTTGGAGTTGCGGTGATACAGAGATTGTTTTGCCTTGTGCTGATAATGATGCGATTTTTGTGTTTACGCATATCATACAGCATTTCTTTAAAGGGGGTATTGGGCTGCGGCAGGTTTGCGACTGGTGCAGGTTGTTGTGGACTTTTAGAGACGAGCTGGATGTGGCGTTACTTGAGCGGCGGTTACGCGAGGCTGGGTTATTGGCAGAGTGGAAGGCGTATGCGGCATTGGCAGTGGATTGGCTGGGGATGCCTGCAGATGCTATGCCGCTGTATAGTGCTTATACGCATTGGAGTAGGAAGGCAAGGCGGATAATGTCTATCATTCTTGATACGGGAAATTTTGGGCAGAATAAGGATTTAAGCTATAAGGAGAAGTATCCCTATTTGGTCCGAAAGACCATCTCTTTATGGCGCCATACTTGGGATAGCATTAGGCTTTCATTTATCTTTCCGTGGAATGCAATCGGAGCTTGGAAGGCTATGTTTGCTGAGGGGGTTCATCGGACATCGGAAGGGAAATGAATTATTGATTGTTGGATTTTGTTCATCGTTTATTAATATGTTAATTACGAGGGAGCTGCTGGATGAATTGACGGCTAAGGCTAAGGCATCGGACCGGCTTAGGATGCACTTTGACCTGCGCGACAGTGCAGAGGACGGTTCCATGCGAATGCTGAACGCCATAGAGCCTGGTACGGTGATTCCGGCGCACAGGCACAGAGAGACATCGGAGGACGTGATTGTGCTGCGCGGTGAAGTGATGGAGGTTTTGTTTGATGACTCCGGAGCCGAGATTGAGCGCTACCATCTGGTGGCCGGCACCGATTGCATAGCCTGCCACGTGCCTCTGGGTGTGTACCACACTTGCAGATCACTTGTATCGGGGAGCGTGATTTTTGAGTTTAAGAATGGGGGGTATGATGCGGTTAGGACGGAGGATTTTTTGCGGGGGTGAGGGATTAGGTTAGGCCGGGCGATTTTTTTTTTGTGGGGGCGTTTGGGCATCGGACTTTTTTTGTTATCGGATGTTATCGGGTATCGGACTTTAGAAAGAAATGATTTCTGTGTTCAAGAAAGGGTTTCGGTTTAAATGGTAGAAGAGTTAAGTTCATATATATCCGAAGACTTGGCAGACCTGGATGCCCTGATGTACGAGTTATCTGCTACAAGTTTCTGTAACGAGGAGCTTTTGAACAATGCCTTGAACGATGCCAATGTTCACGTGCATGTGATTAGGGATGAAGGGCACATTGTGGCTACCGGAACGCTTTGCATCAAACACACGCTGGAGTTTACCATTGCTGATATTGAATCTGTGGTTGTGAGCTCTAAGTGTCGTGGCCGTGGATACGGAAAGGAGTTGATGACGGCTATGGTTGAGGCGGCTCATGGTTTGGGGGTGCATCATATTCAGCTGACTTCTCATTCGGGGCGGGTGGCGGCTAATGGGCTTTATCGGGAGATGGGGTTTGTGCGGTATGAGACGAATTGTTATAAAAAGATCTTGAAGGGATAATGAAAGTTCTGAAAGCTTTGTTGTAGTTTTGTAGATATGTGTTTGTGTAACAAATGAGGTCATAGGGCTTCTATTGATTTTTGGACAGAGCAAAGCGGCAGAGCTGGGCGCAAGGTTAATGAGGAATTAATAATATGGGAGAACAATACTTCAAAGGCGTGTTGGCCGGTTATCTTGGGGCGAACTTTATGTGTGGCCCTATAACCGAATGGCAAATAGATATCATCAAAGAAAACATTTCGCATTATTGTGAAGCTACAATAGATCATTCTCAGCTCTCATATCAAGAGAAAGCAGAGCAGAAGCGGCAGATGAAACAAAGCCTGGAGGTGTATATTCAGGGGGTTAAGGATGAGATGAGGGGGATGGGGAGGATGAAGTGACGGTTCAGGATTCAGGATTCAAGGAGAATAAGGGTTATGTCGAAAATAAGAATAATATATGGAAATTACAGTATTAGACATTAAACAGGTAAATGGCAAGACATGGGCGCTGTGTAAGGGGAACCTACTTCAGTACCTCCGTGGTTTGAAAACAGATTTTTTTGAATTCTCTGTTCAGCGGAAAATAGTCAATAACGTATACTTGGATAGTATTTATAAGTCGGTATTGAATGGTGAACCATTTCCGCCAGTTACTCTTACATACTCAGACACAATACCCTTTGATTCCCATGGCATAATTGAAATTGATGAAAATAACATCGAAATACTTGACGGGTTGCAAAGAACCTACCGCTTATGGGTTATACTTTTCTTTGAGAAGATAATCAGAGATAGTGGTGCCGGTGATTTTAGAAGTCTAACTGAAGCTATAAAGCAAACCAAAGAAGGTGAATTGGTTCTTCAAAATAAATTTGTCAACCCTAAATTTATTCGACAGATCCTAGAGCAAAGGGATGGTAAACTCTATATCGAAACACTTATCGAGAAATATTCACATTTTGATGTTTACTTCAATATATGGACCCAACTTGATGACAAAGATATCATCCGCAGGATGCTGGTTTTGAATGCGGGACAGAAAGCAGTTTCCTCAACTCACCAGTTTGAACTACTTTTTCTGCACTTCTTTGATGACAAGAAACTGCACTATAACCCTGCTGTTACTATGATACGAGAAAAAGACAAACGATACAGAGATGTACAACAGGGTAAGCGTAATATTGGCGAGTATCTTATGTCATCCATCGTTATAGCACTACAGTCCTTTATTAACGGAAGGCAATTGAGAATATCTCCAGTTAATATGATTAATCTGGATGACAATAAGTTGTTGAATGATGAAAAGGTCGCTGAGTATTTTAATGCGGATACACTGTCTGACTTTATCAATCAATTATATGAATTAGGGGAAATGCTGAGTCAAAAATCTTCTGAGTATATCAAATGGTATGGGAAAGACACTGTGCTAAGTGGGATATTTGGCGCAATGGGATCGTTTATGATAGATAAAGATGGTTTCGCAGATGTAAGTGCCATAAGACGTTTTACTCTGGAATTCTTCAAGTATGATGACCCTTTTAAGTTGAAAGAGTATTATGATGCATACGAAAATAATCTTGCAAGCACTAAAGTCAATGTTGGCAACGCTGTGCGCAAAGCTATCTTCAATTATACAAAGGATATGCTCAATTGGGGCAAGTCCGACTGGTACAAATATTTCAGCCAGCGTAACGACTATGACGAGGAGTGAGCTTTATAATGATATTCTGCCCAAACTAGTTGACTATCTTTTTAGTTTAGGTACAATTACTGAAGCTGAAAAAGATACAATCAATGAGTACCGTACGACAAATGGTTTTGAGGAAGCCTGCAATGAATTGATGGGCATACCGGCAGCCAGTAATTTCAAGAAAATTGTAAAGGCGATGCATGATTTAACTGGTGAAGACGAGATAAAGTATCCTCTCCCTGTACGTCATTACACTGTTGAAGAACAGAACAAAGAAAGATTGGTTGCATTCAGCTATAAGACATCAGATATAGCTGTGATGCCAGTCGTTACCATCAAGAAAGAAGTGGAGAAAACAACTGTACCATCAATAGATAGTACATGCTTCAAGATTATTGAACTTATTTGCCTTCACTACAAAGACAATACGGCACAGTTGTCATATCTCTGGGAGTGTATAAATGGACAACATAACGATGATTATTTTCTTCTTACAACAGAACCGGAGACCCCCGCAAAAAACTGGCAAATCTATTCTTACGGGTATCTATGCTTTGTAAATACCACAAGGTTTGAAATGCCTGTTGAGTTGGAATTTGATAGTACAAGGAAATTCAAAGATACTATAGCTTATAATGCCGCTACTAATTACGAACAATATTTTGATGCCTATAATGTAATGAGCGAATCAAAATATGCGGGTGACGTACTTATGAGGTATTTGAGGATGTATCAGCTGTTAGAGTATATGGCTTACAGGAGGGCTTTAGCAGATTTGACGAAAGGAAATATTAAGGAAAATGGATTTGTCCGCAATGTTATCAGTAAAGCCAGCAAAGGCTCCACTCAAGAATTTGATGAGTTAAAGAAAGGTTTGAAAGATGTGTTGCCAGACATTTCAACGCTTATTACACCTGCAGAAATTGATACAGATAAGGCGGATTTTATCAAGAATAGGCTAAT
>Ga0310786_10011107_pt1 | contig 11264 bp, 9 predicted proteins | sample AusTroGonzalo_MG_FD_203881 | JGI IMG/M metagenome (GOLD analysis project Ga0310786, IMG submission 203881) | Bovine rumen microbial communities from tropical cattle in Woodstock, Queensland, Australia - Gonzalo_03 (v2) (version 2) | ecosystem: Host-associated > Mammals > Digestive system >...
GAAAGCGATCACGGCAGACGTTGTGGTGGCCTGCATCGGCGAAATCGCCGGCATGAACGGCGAAGGCGCTTCGCGCTCCGACATCACGATCCCGGACAGCCAGATGGAATTGCTGAAGGCCGTCAAGGCCACGGGGAAACCATTGGTTGTCGTGCTGGTTACGGGGCGCCCGCTAGTCCTGACAGATGTCGAGCCGCTCGCCGACGCCATCCTGACCGTCTGGAGCCCCGGCATCGAGGGCGGCCACGCCGTTGCCGACGTACTCTTTGGCGACGCAAACCCTTCGGCCAAGCTGACGACAAGCTTCCCCCGTTCGGTGGGTCAGCTGCCGCTTTACTACAACCACAAGAACACAGGCCGTCCGCATCCTGACGATGTACCCTACCGGAAATTTACCAGCTGCTACATCGACGAACTGAACGGGCCGCAATATCCCTTCGGATACGGTCTGAGCTACACTACGTTCTCCTATTCCGACATCACCCTGAGTGCTGACAAGATACCGCACGGAGGCCAGGTCACTGCCTCGGTCACCGTGACCAACTCCGGGCAGCGCGACGGCATGGAAACCGTCCAGCTATACATTCATGACGTGTACAGCACTTCCACCCGGCCCGTGAAGGAACTCAAGGGATTCCGGAAGGTATTCATCCCCGCCGGACAGTCCGTCACCGTAGATTTTCTGTTGGATGAAGAAGCGTTGTCCTTTTACAATCACGACCTCGAGTGGGTCTGCGAGAGCGGCGACTATGAGATTCTTGTCGGCCCCAACTGCCGCGATACCAAAATGGCCAAGGTAACAGTACAGTAATTAAGCGAAAGTGGGTCTCTGATTTTTAGGTTATTCGGCCACCAAAGAATAGTTGGTGCTGCGACCGCCTTCCTCGTTCTTCCTGAGGATGCCCTTATTGACAAGATCACGGATGTCGTTCAGCGCGGTGTCCGTGGAGCATTTGCCAATCTTCGCCCACTTGCCGGAGGTGAGCTTTCCGAAAAAACCGTCGAACTGCATGTTGATGATCCTACGCTGGCGCTCATTTACCTGGATGTCCCGGTGGGCTTCCCAGAAACGGGCCTTCGCAAGGACAGACGACAGGGTCTCTTCCGTGGAGGACAGCGCACGGTTAAAGCAGTCCAGGAACCACAGTAGCCATTCGGTGATATCCCCGTCTCCGCCTTGCGTCTTCTCCAGCACGTCGTAGTATTCCTTCTGCAGGATCTTTATCTCATTGGACATACTGTAGAAACGTTTGGCCGAGTCCTCACTGCGGGCCAGAAGCATATCCGTAATGGCACGGGTAATGCGGCCATTGCCGTCGTCGAACGGGTGTATGGACACAAACCAAAGGTGCGCGATGCCGGCCCTGAGGACGGCATCCGTTCCCTCATCATGATTTACCCAATCGATAAACCTGCTCATCTCTTCGGACACTCTCTCGGGCCGGGGGGCCTCATAATGGACCTTCTCATGTCCCATCGGTCCGGAGACCACCTGCATTTCTCCGGTGCGGTACTTCCCCACCTCGATCGGGTACAAGCCACTTCGCCCCGTAGGGAAAAGGACGCTGTGCCAGCCGAACAGCCGTTCATCCGTCAGCGGGTGGTCGTAGTTCTGCGTGGCATCGAGAAGCATTTCCACTATGCCGTCAACATAACGGGATGCGGGGACCAGACCAGCCGTGTCGATCCCCAGCCGGCGTGCAATGGAAGACCGGACTTCTGTCATGTTCAGCGTTTCTCCCTCGATCTCGCACGACCGTACAAGCTCAAGAGACATCGTGGTTAGCATGGCCTCATCCTGAAAGTCAAAGCCCAGTGCGGACATACGTCCCAACATCAGACCTTGCTTAGCTCTGACAGGACCAAGCCTATTCATCACAACTTCTAAGTCGAAGCGGAATTTCCACCAGTCGGTGCGTTGATGCAGGTACATACCAATTTTCCTTTCTGTGCAAATGTAGGACTTATTCGGTAATTAAGCAAGCTAATCACCGAAAATAATTCGGCGAATACCACCAATATGCCCCGGCCGGGGTTCGAAAGCGGGCACGCTATGGCCGACACGATGCGCCAGCATCCAAGAATCCCACGGCTTTAGCCGTCGGGAGTATGTCAACTCACTCCCGTCATTTCAGATATGTGCGGAGGATGCGGACATCTTCCAGCGGACGGTCGTTGTCATCGGTGGGAACATGCTGGATAGCGTCGACGACGTCGAGACCGTCCACCACTTCGCCCCAGACGGTGTACTGGCCGTCCAGGTGGGGCGTGCCGCCGACGGTCTTGTAGACCTCTCTCATCTCAGGCGTGAGCCGGACGCTTCCGCCGGTGCGCTGGTCCAGACGCTCCTGGACTATGTCCAGCCCCTCGTCGTCGAAGACCCTGCCCCAAACAATGTAGAACTGCATGGCCGAGCTGCGCTGCTCCGGATTGACATCGTCGCCCTCCCGGGCGGAGGCGATGACGCCGCGACGGTGGTAGATGCCCTGTTCCAGCCGGAACTCGGCAGGCAAAGTATAGGGCCTGTCACCCTCTCCCAGCAGTGCGCCCGGAGCGGCATGCTTCGAGTCGGGGTCGCCGCCCTGGATCATGAAGTCCTGGATCACGCGGTGGAAGAGCAGCGAGTCGAAGGCGTTTTCCTTCACCAGTTGGACGAAGTTGTCGCGGTGCAGCGGCGTCTCGTCGTAGAGTTTCAGTTCGATTGTCCCCATCGTGGTCTCCATCACCACGTGCGTCTCTTTCTGCCGGCACCCCGCCAGCAGCGTTGCGCCCAGCAGGGTCAGGGTAAGGATGGCTGTTGCTTTCATTGTTTGTAGCCGCCCTTGGTGATGATGGGTTTGCCGTCGGAGTTCAGCAGCGGCGTGAGGCCGCCGCCATAGCCGCGACAGACATAGAGATAGTTCACGCCGGTTTCCTTGTCGACGATGACGATGGCGTCGGTGAAGAAGGAGACGCCTTCCTTTTCCTTGATGTCGAAGCGATCTTTTGCCATACGGGTAATGATTGGATGGACAAATATACGCATTTTAGTGCGGGTACCGTCATTTATCGGAAAGGTCACCGTCTTTGACTGTTGCGCCGGACACTTGGACGCGACACGGATGAGTGCGCCGTCTGGTCTGTGTCGCGGAGGATTTCAGCCCCGAAAAGGCCAATTCTTGGACGCGACACAGACGAGATAGATGAACCGTCCGTGTCGCGTAATTGAAGAAAATACCATTCATAGAACGCTTTCCAGAAACTCGGCGGCATCAGCGATGCAGTCGAGACAATCGCGACGTACCACACCCGTGTCGACGCCTTTGAGCTGCCGGCATTGCGTTGTGCCGTTGCGTTCCTTGAATTTCTCCATGACCTGTTTCATCCGTTTACGGGCGAGGTTCCGGTCCTTGGTGACAAGACCGATGACCATCCCGGCGCCCACGAGCGAGCCGCAGGTGCCCTCCATATTGCCCATCCCCAGGCCGAAGGAACCGGCAATATCTTCCGCCACCTTCGGGTCCAGGCCGCAGAAGTTTCTGTAGGCGGTCTGGCGGCTGCGATAGCCGGCTTCAAAATAGAGCGCCTCCTGCTTCTGCCCGGGGTCCTCGCAGAGACGGCCTGCGATGAATTCGATGCGTTTCTTGTTCAGATAATCGTTGAAACTGAGTCCGGTATGCTCCTGGATACAGCGAGCGACATAGATGCGGTTGGTGCCGACGGCCGAACTCAAGGTCTCCGCGTTCGTGTTGGGATTGCGCCAGAGTTCCAGCTCGTCCATAAAGCGGCTGATGCTTTTCCATAGCTGATCCGATCGGGTGATGGCCAAACTGGTATTCATACAAGGAACCGTTCCATCGCAAAGATACGATATTATCGGTTCCTTGTCAAATGCAGGTCAGTCTCTTTGTCTACCTGAACACAGGGTAGTGCAGTTGCTCCCCAAGCTCGGCTGATTCCTGGATGAGGTTGCCGACTTCGGCGCATTCCTCCCCGGAATAGCGGAAAACACTATAGACACCCTCGGGTAGCAGATAGGCGAGGCCCAGCAGGTCATCGGCCGGAATCACCTCGGCCAGGTGATTCTTGACCGTCAATTCGTTGCTGATGCGTGAACCGTTGACCACTGCTTCCTGACAGGACGCATCGAATGACTTGAGTGCGGCCAGCGTATTTTCAGAAGGGAGCAGGGCACCTTTCTCCTGCAGCTCCTGCGCACTCTTCTCGTCGCCATTGAGGGCGGCGGTCATCCGCTGGTAGTCCACCCACCCGTCGCGGACAAACAGGAGCCGGTCGCTGCCCTGCGCTTTCTTCAGGTAGTCGTCGGTGGTGGCAATGAAGCGGTCGGCCAGGGAATTCTGCTCCTGGAGCTTGACATAGGCCAGCGAAGCGTTGAGCGAACCCTGCGTCAAATCTTGCAGATTCTCATCGGACAGGTCGCCATCCAGCGTGTTGCGCAGATCGCCCAGGAGGGCGCAGACATTGTCGACCATCGGACGCACGGCATTCATATCCTTCAGCACATCGGCGAATTCCGGAATGTCTCCCGCCACTTCGTTCGACATGTCCACGAGGGCAGAGAACTGTGCCGCGCGGGTTTGCATCACCAGGTTGGCGGCCATGAAGTTGCTCCGGTAGGCTTCGTCGTTCTGGAGCAACTCTTGCATATTGTCGACTTTCTCTTCGGCGCTCTTGCGCAGGAAGTGCGAAGATTTGGCGATATCCCCGTCACTGTTGTTTCGATCGACGGGCCAGTCCAAATACATAATGGAAGCGAGCAGCCCCAATGCGAATACCACCACGATGGAGGCAATGATGATAATGGTTTTCTTTTTCATAGCGTAAAGTTACAAAGAAACGGTGGTATAAGTACACTAAGGCTGTTGCAATACCGAAAGACCGTGTTGCAAAAATGAAAGCCCTGTAACTATTGCAACGTCACGATGGCCGTCATGCCCGGCATCAGGTGGGGATGCGGCTGGAGATTCGCCTCAAGGTGCACCATGCCGTTCTTCTCGACGACCGGGCTGAGGGCCGTGACGGCCGCTTCGTGGACCTCGGAAGGATAGGCGATGGAAATCACCTGGATCTTCGTCCCGGGCTGGAATTTGTGCAGCTCGTTCTCCAGCACGTCGAAACAGACCTTCAGATGCTCGGTATCTACGATGTAGAAGAGCGGAACACCGGGCAGCGCGGCGCCGTACAGCGACGCGTCAATCTGGCTGACGGCGCCCGTCATGGGTGCCGTGATCGTGCAGTAAGTGAGTTCGTGTTCCAGCTGCTTCAGCACGGCTTCGGCGGTGTTGCAACCGCTCCGGATGCGGGCCTGCCGCTTGATCTCTTCGGGCGCCTGGTCGATTTCACCCCGCTTGTATCCCTGTCCCATCAGGATGGCCTGGTACTGGTATTCGGCCTGCTCCAGCTCTGCCTTGCCACGGGCAATCTTGTCTTCCAGGACGGTCCGGCTGAGACGGGCCACGACCTCCCCTTTCCGCACCCGCTGGCCCAGGACGATGTCAAACCCGACGATCTGCTCGTTGATACGGCTGTAGACGGGCACTTCCGTCATAGCCTGGATGCTTCCCTTGCTGGAGAACCCTTCGGCAGCGATGGTCCGTTGCAGGTTCTGGTTCTGCAAGGCACCGGCGCTTTCTTGTTCGGGAACGGGAGTGGATTCCTGGGGAATATCCTGGGGCCGGGCTGCCTGGCGGGGATGACAGGCCGTCAGGACCGCCAGCAGTACAATGAATGCGAGATACCTATTCATGCTGGGTCAGGGTTAAGAGGTGGTAATAGGTGGTCCAATAGTTCGCCAGTGCCGACAGGTGCTGGTTGTAGGCGTTGTCGCGCCGGCTCTGCGCCAGCGAGTAAGTGTTGATGTCACACAGGCCGTTGGCGTAGTTGTCGGCCGTGAGCTGAAATACCTCGTCGGCCATCGTGACGGCTTCGGCGGTGTGTTGGAGCAGCTGCTGATGGGATCGCAGGTTCTCCAAAGTGGTGCGCACTTCCTCGTCGAGCGCGCGTTCCTCTTCCTTGAGGGCAAGCTCCTCGCGGGCCTTCCAGGCCTGGGCGGCTGCATAACCTTTCTTGCCAGCCCCATGGTCGAGAATCGGCACGCTGACAGTAACGGCGCCGAGCATGTAGAATTGCGGCCATCGGTAGGCTTCGGCGAAGGTGCCACCCATCTGCTGCATGCCGACGTTGAGGTCTACGCCGACCTTCACGCCAGCTTCACGACGGGCTTTCTCCTGCTGATGGCGGGCCTCGGTGAGGGCCGCTTGCCGGTGCTGCAGGGCGGGATAGTTGGCTCTGGCCAGTTGCAGCGCTTCCTCGTCGGTCATGTCGAGCGACCGGGTTTCGCGCGGGACTGTCAGCCGTCCGCCGGGCAACAGGCTGTGCGCATCGACGCGGAGATAGGCCATCAGCGATTCCCGGGCCAGTTCTTCTTCGTTGCGGGCATTGAGCAGGGCATTGGCGGCGTTGAGCCGCTGCAGTTCGAGCGAGCGCAACTCGGCCAGCGTAACCATGGCGATGCTGGCTTTCTCCTGCGCGATGGCATACAGGGTATCGGCCGTCGCCTTGTTGCGCTCGAACATGTCGCACATTCCCTCGGCGCACACCAGGCGGAAGAAACGACGGGTGGCTTCTTCAGCAATGAGATGCAGTTGGTAGTCGTGCTCCTTGCGGGCCGCTTCCAGTTGCTGGTCCTCCACGGCCTTCTCCCAGCGGTACGCGTTGTAGCCCAGCAAAGGCTGTTGATAACCGAAGATCACCGGCGCCACCACAAAGTCGCGGGGGCGCTCAAACAAGTCTTTGCCGAGATATTCCGTCCAGATAGCCTGGCTTCCCACATACGCTTCACCACCCATGCCCAGAATTTTCTGGGTAAGTTTGAGCTGAGCGGCTGTGGAGAAGCGGTCGTAGTTGCGGATGTACACGTAGTAGCGGGACAGGTCGTTGACCATCCGAAGATAGTTCGGCGTAACATCCAGCGTCAGCTGGGGTTTGCGCAGCGCCTCGAAGCGGGCGTGCCGCTGCTGGTAGTATTCATATTCATACTGGCTCTGGAAAGCAGTGATCGCGCTGTCCTGTGCCAGCCGGATCACCTCTTCCAGGCTCTGGGCCGGGCAGAGAAGCGGCCATCCGCAGAGGAGAATCATGACAAGCCACTTTTTCATACAGTCTGCCGTTTGATGATTTCACTGAAAAGACCGCCCTTGGCCAGCAGTTCGTCATAACTGCCATCCTCCACCACGCGGCCGCCGCCAAGGACGATGATGCGGTTGCATTCCCGGATGGTGCTCATCCGGTGCGCGATGGTGATACGGGTGCAATGCATCTGGGCCAGGTTTTTGGCGATGACGTGCTGGCTGATGTTGTCGAGCGCCGACGTGGCTTCATCCAGGAATATGATCCGCGGTTTTCGGATGAGCGCACGGGCGATCAGGATGCGTTGCCGCTGGCCGCCGGAGACACCTTGTCCGTCGGAGGAAATGGGGGTGTCCAGCCCCAGGGGCATGTCCCGGATGTCTTTTTCGAGGGATGCCATCCGGGCCGCTTCCCAAACCTCCTCGTCGTTGCACCAGGCATTGCCGAAGAGGATGTTGTCGCGGATGGTGCCTTCCACAAGCTGGCCGTCCTGCATGCAGATGCTGACGCAGTATTGGCGCAGGCTCGGCTTGGAGATGTCTTCCAGATTGTATTCATCGTAGAAGATGGAACCGCTCTCGGCCTGTTCAAAGCCCAGCATCAGGCGGATGAGCGTCGACTTTCCGCAGCCGGAAGGTCCGACGAAGGCGACATAGTCACCGGGGTTGATGTGCAGTTCGAGACCGTCGAAAATGTAGGGCATGTCTTCGGCATACCGGAACTTGAGGCCGCTGATGTCGATCTTGCCGCTCACGCTCCTGAGGAGGATGTTGCCGGATTGCGCCTCGCTCTCAGCCTGCAGGATGGGTTCGCAAAGCTTGAGTTCGGGCCCCAGCAGAGCCACGTCCTTGGTGATCAGTTCGAACTTGGCAATGGCCTCCGTCGCGAGGGCCAGTACGCTGCAGTAGGCGATATAGTCGGAGAGCCCCAGGCCATAATGCCAGGCGGCCAGCATTGTCACGAGCAGTGGCAGCAGGCGGGCATTGTAACTCAGGGAGCTGCCGACGTTGAACATCGCGGGATACCGGCTGCCGAAGGGCTCGGATGGCTCGTAAGCCACCGCCCAGTGCCGGAAAGCGCGGATTTCGGCCCCGTTGGTCCGTATCTTCTGGGCGCCGGATACCAGGTTGTAGATGACGCCGGTCAGTTTGGAGGCGCTGGCATTTGCGCTGTCCTGGACCTCCTTCCTGAAATAATAGACGCAATAGATGGCCAGCAGGTATACGATCATAACGAGGATGCCCGTCCACAGCAGGGGGCCGCCATAGGTAAAGAACTGAATGAACATCACGGCCGTGAACAGCAGCGAGAGGATCGTGGAGAGCATATCCTCCGTCAGTTTCGTAAACAGGCGCACCACCGACAGGACGCGGTTCGAAAGGTCGCCGGGCGCGTATTGCTTGAAGAAGGTGGTGGGCAGCATCAGCAGCCGGCTCATCAGCGGTGTCTGCAGGGCATATTCGATCTTGTCCTTCATCCGCACCACCAGGAAATTGCGGGACAACTGCACCATGACCAGCCCCACGGCCGCACTGAAGAGCAACACGGCGATTGGCGTGATCTGGGCTGCGTCTCCCGAAGGGATGACTTCGTCGAACAGCATTTTGCAGATGTACGGCGTGACCATCGTCAGCAGCACGACGCCCAGGCAGGCCAGGAAGGCGCAGAGGTAATCGACGAGAGACAGTTGCCGCAGCGCGGATTTCAGGAAAGCCATCACGGTCAGCTCGCCGTCGGGCAGAGGATAGCAGAGCGTGAAAGCTTCTTTCTTGAGGCAATCGCCGTCTTTGCGGACCGAGCAGTGCCGGTGTGTGACGGGATGGATAAAGGAATAGTCTGCAAAACGCGGCGTAAGGATGACCGGTGCGTCTTCTTCCCTGGTGAATGCCAGCAGCTTGCCCGAGCAGCGCGACCACCAGTTCCCTTCCAGCCGGACCTGCCGGAAAAAGATCTGGTTCCGGTAAAAAACTTCTTCCAGCAGACGGATGTCCGCCGGAATCTCCTCCTGCCGGGTCAGCTGTTTCCACAACTTCCGGTCGATCATGGCACGGAAGAGGTCGGAGGCCTCGTTCAGGGCCTTCTGGTCGCCTTCAATACGCTGGACCAATTGTTCGAAGAAAAGGTTGTCCATGGGTCAGGCGTATTTCATCAGTTCGCGGTAAAGGCCTTCCTGTTGCAACAGTTCCTCGTGGGTGCCCTGTTGCAGGACATGCCCGTGTTCCATCACATAGATGCAGTCGCAGTCGCGGATGGTGCTCAGGCGGTGGGCAATCAGGATGGTGGTGATGCCCAGACTGCCGACATGCTGCATGACCAGCTCTTCGGTCTTCGGGTCGAGGGCGGAGGTCCCTTCATCCATGATGAGGATGGTGGGATCCTTGGCCAGGGCTGTCGCGATTTCGATGCGCTGGCGCTGTCCGCCGCTGAAGTTTTTGCCATTTTCGGTCAGCAGGGTCTGATAGGCACCGGGACGGTTGGCGATGTCCTGGTGGATCTGGGCATCATTGGCGGCCAGTACCATCGAAAAATCTTCGATGGAATCGTCCCACATCTTGATATTGTCGGCGATCGTACCTTCAAAAAGGGTGATATCCTGGTTGACGACCGAAAGGGAATTGTTCTTGACAGCCCGGTTGAGCTGCTGTACGGGAATTCCGTCGAGGAGCACCTCTCCTTCCCACGGGTCATAGAGTCCGGAAATGAGTTTGGCGATGGTACTCTTGCCACAACCCGAAAAACCCACAAAGGCGACCTTTTCGCTCGGATGGATTTTCAGCGAAAAATTCTTAAGGATCGGGGGCAGGTTGCGGTCATAGCCGAAGGTGACATTGCGCAGTTCCACTTCTCCCCGGAGTTTGGGACGTTCCGGAAGAGAATCGATGGCGGGGATTTCCAGGCGGTTGCCCCGGCAGGCCGCTTCCACCTCTTCCAGACGCTCCATGGCGGCCTGTGAACGGTAGATTTCCTGCGTCGCATTCACTGCAGAATTGATGGGGAAGGTGATGCTGGTCGCCAGGGCCTGCGAGGCCAGCAGCATACCTGGCGTCAGTTCGCCCTGCAGGATATACCAGGCACCGAGACAAAGGATCAGGGCATTGCACACGTTCAGGACCAGCAGGGGAAGGGATCCGATGCCCATCGTCGTCATCGCCGTACGGACGCGTGCGTTGAGCGCGGTCACGTAAGTCTGCTCCCATCCGGCGTAGAAGACATGTTCTCCGCCCATCGACTTGATGGTCTCGATGTTCTTGAGGCCCGTCATTGTCATGCCCTGCAGACGGGCATCCGTCACCTCCGAACCCCGGGCCCTCTTCTTGATGTTGCGCGAGGTTGTCCGCATCACGACCACCAGCAGTACCATCGAAAGGATCACCACGAGCCCCAGTTTCCAGCTGTAGAGCATCAGCAGCCAGGCACAGATGACCGGCCGGATGACCAGGACAAGCGCGTAGGAAAAGCGATCCATCGTCGTCACCACATTCTTGATGCTGGAGTAGCGCGCCACCAGTTCGCCGGAAGTAAAACGGTCAATGGCGCTCATGGGCAACCGCAGCAGGCTCAGGATGAAGCGAGACGAGGCGCTGACGCCCAGTTTGGCAAGTTCTCTTCTGCGCAGGGGATTCAGCAGCAGCCAGATCAGTACTTCCAGGACGAAGAGCATGATATAGATGGCCATCAACGGACCGAACCATTCCGGATTCTTGTGCGTGATGATGTTGTCGGTGAAGATCTGCTGGAAGAAAGGCGGAAGCAGATAGGAAGCCATGTCCCCGACCAGAAGCAGGATCGTGACGACGAACAGGCCCTGGCAGCCGCGGTTGAAGCGGCGGATGAGCGTCATCGTCGACAGCGAGTCCGGACGGGAATCTCGGGGCTCCTTTTTCATTCAGTGCGGAGTTTTGCAGACCGGAACACTGTCCGGGCCGATTCAAACAGATACTGGAACATGCTGCGGCGTTTCGTCTCGGTCAGTACCGAGCAATAGGTGCCGACATCCATGCTGACGTCTTCGGGCTCGCCGAACGACCAGTCGTATTTCGCGGGGTCGTGCGGATCGGGAAGCAGCTCGACATTGACACGGTACATCATCTCTCCCGATTCGAGCAGGCGGCGGGCCAGTTCGTCACTCCTGAGCG
>Ga0310786_10011108_pt1 | contig 11262 bp, 6 predicted proteins | sample AusTroGonzalo_MG_FD_203881 | JGI IMG/M metagenome (GOLD analysis project Ga0310786, IMG submission 203881) | Bovine rumen microbial communities from tropical cattle in Woodstock, Queensland, Australia - Gonzalo_03 (v2) (version 2) | ecosystem: Host-associated > Mammals > Digestive system >...
TTGAGACGGTAAAAACGACCACCCACGATTACAAACTCGTTGAGAATGAGGAAGATTTGCTGAAACTTCGTGATTATTTCTTGACAAACGAAATTCTCAGTCTAGATACAGAAACGACTTCAACGTCGGCTATTGACGCAGAATTGGTCGGTTTGAGCTTCGCCGTGAAGGAATTTGAGGCGTTTTACGTGCCCATTCCTGCCGAACGTGAAAAAGCGCTGCAAATTGTTAATATCTTTAAAGAGGTGTACGAAAGCGACAAAATCCTGAAAATCGGACAAAACCTGAAGTATGACCTCGAGGTACTTCACAACTACGGCATCGAACTGAAAGGTAAAATGTGGGACACGATGATTGCCCACTATCTCATTCAGCCCGAACTTCATCACAACATGGACTACATGGCTGAGATCTACCTGAACTATCAGACCATCCACATTGAGGAGCTCATTGGACCGAAAGGGAAGAACCAGCGCTCGATGCGCTCTCTCCCACCCTCTCAGGTTTATGAATATGCCTGTGAGGATGCCGACATCACACTACGTCTGAAGAACAAGCTGGAGCCCGAACTGAAGAAGTTTGAGTGCGAAGAACTATTCTATAACATCGAGATGCCGCTGATGCCCGTGCTGGCAGAGATGGAGATGAACGGCGTCTGTCTGGACACCGATTCGCTTAAGGAAACGTCAAAAGTTTTCACAGAACGAATGAACGAGATTGAAGCCCGCATCTACGAACTTGCAGGCGAACAGTTTAATATTGCGTCGCCTAAACAAGTGGGCGAAATACTGTTCGACAAACTGAAGATTGTAGAGAAGGCCAAGAAGACGAAGACAGGGCAGTACGTCACCTCTGAGGAAGTGCTCCAGCAGCTGCGCAACAAGCACGAGATAGTGGCAGACATCTTGGAACACAGAGGATTGAAGAAACTCATAGGCACCTATATCGACGCATTGCCAAAGCTGATAAATCCACGCACGGGTCATATACATACATCGTTTAATCAGACGATAACAGCTACGGGACGCCTCTCGTCGTCAGACCCCAATCTGCAGAACATCCCCATTCGCGGCGAGGACGGTAAGGAGATTCGTAAAGCCTTTATACCAGAGCCTGGTTGTCTGTTCTTTTCAGCAGACTATTCGCAGATAGAACTGCGCGTTATGGCCCATTTGTCGAAGGACGAGAACATGGTGCAAGTGTTCCGCGAAGGCAAAGACCTTCATGCGGCTACCGCAGCGAATATCTACAAGAAACCTATCGACGAGGTGAGTCGCGACGAGCGTACGAAGTCGAAGCGTGCCAACTTCGGCATCATCTACGGCATTACCGTCTTTGGCTTAGCCGAGCGTCTCGATATTCCTCGCGAGGAGGCTAAGTTGCTGATTGACGGCTACTTCGCAACCTTCCCACAGGTACACGACTACATGGAACAGGCCAAACAAACGGCACGCCAGCAGGGATACGTGGTGACGCTCTTTGGCCGTCGCCGCTATCTGCCCGACATCAACTCGCACAACGCCACCGTTCGCGGCTTTGCCGAGCGCAACGCCATCAACGCCCCGATTCAGGGCACCGCTGCCGATATCATCAAGGAGGCTATGATTCATATACACCAGCGTTTCAAGGCCGAAGGCATCCGTTCGAAGATGATTCTTCAGGTACACGACGAACTGAACTTCTCGGTCTATCCTGATGAAAAGGATAAGGTGGAGCGCATTGTCCTCGAAGAGATGCAGGCTGCCTTCCCCCTCAGTGTTCCCCTCGTAGCCGACAGCGGTTTCGGAAAGAACTGGCTTGAGGCCCACTAACAATAAAAAAAGGTCAGGCGATAAAACCTGACCTTTATTTATGCTGTTGCTGACCGCTACTAAAGCTCACTGATGCCACCCGTCATTCCATGCCTCAGATCCTTTTTCGCTGGGTTGCCGCCATACTTCAGGCCACCCACACCAGAGACGTTGCCACTGATGTATTCCGAGGCATAACAATCGATGCCCCCTACTCCACTGACACGCGCATCTACTCTCTTAGCTTTCAGCTCCTTAGCATCAATGTTACCCACGCCGCTGCAGTTGTATTCAGCTTCATCGGCACGTCCCTTAATCTTAATGTTTCCAACGCCGCTACACGACACTTCGAGCTTCCTTGCATCGAGATTATTCATTGTGAAAGCACCAACGCCCGAGTTCTTCACTTCCAGCTCGTCGGTCTTTAGGGCATCCATGCACAGTTCCGCTGCGCCACCATTCTCAATCTCACGGAACGTGGGGCTATAGACGATAATCGTTACATCCTTAGCATGGATATTTGTTCCTGATTTTAACTTGATATCCAGTTCGCCGTCCTCGTTCTCAAACTCGAAGAGGTCAATGTAGTTATCAGGTGCCGCCAGCGTCACACTACTCTTGTCGCTCTGAACCAGTTGGATTTTTCCAACCACGTGATTATCAACCTTGTCAAAGGGTGCTTGCGGGTATTTCACCTTAATGATTTTCTTGCTAGGATCAAGTATCCTACCATTAAACTTCACCGTGCAGGCCGATACTGCGAGAGCCGCGGCTGCCATCATTACTAATACTTTTGCTTTCATATCTTTATGGTTTTTTGTTTCGTTCTGTATGTTTGACGTTGCAAAGATACAAAAAGTTGCGAAAACAGATAATAATTATGAACTATGAATTAATAATTATGAATTAATTTCGTACCTTTGGCGATTTTCATCGCCGAAGGTAGGCTGCACCTCGGAAAAACCCAAATTTATTTGGTTTTTCGCTCGGTTTGCACTACCTTTGCACCCAGTTATAAACGTTTATAGAAGAAAATGGCATTAAAATGTGGTATTGTGGGACTGCCCAACGTGGGTAAGTCCACATTGTTCAACTGCTTGTCGAGCGCAAAGGCACAGGCAGCAAATTTCCCCTTTTGTACGATTGAGCCTAACGTCGGCGTCATCACCGTTCCTGACGAGCGACTGACGAAACTGGCCGAGCTGGTGCATCCCGGACGTATTGTGCCCGCAACCTGTGAAATCGTAGATATAGCTGGCCTTGTGAAAGGCGCTTCTAAGGGCGAAGGTTTAGGTAATAAGTTCCTGGGAAACATCCGTGAGACGGACGCTATCATCCACGTGCTCCGCTGCTTCGAGGACGAGAATATCACCCACGTCGATGGCACCATCGACCCCATCCGCGATAAGGAAATCATCGACACCGAGCTGCAGCTGAAGGATCTGGAGACCATCGACAGCCGTCTGGCCAAGACCGAGAAGGCTGCTGCCGCTGGCAACAAGGACGCCAAGGTCGAGGTGACCGTGCTGAAGGCTTATAAAGAGGTGCTGGAACAGGGCAAGAACGCCCGCATCGTGGAGTTTGAGACAAAGGAGGAACAGGACTGCGCACGCAACCTCTTCCTGCTGACATCGAAGCCCGTGCTCTACGTCTGCAACGTCGGCGAAGCCGAGGCCAAGAACGGCAACGACTTCACCAAGAAAGTAGAGGCACTGGCCAAGGAAGAAGGTGCCGAGGCTATGGTCATCGCTGCCAAGACCGAGGAGGACATTGCTGAGCTCGAGAGCTACGATGACAAGCAGATGTTCCTTGAGGAGCTGGGTCTCGAAGAGAGCGGCGTGAACCGCCTCATCAAGAAGGCCTACGCCCTGTTGAACCTTGAGACATTCATTACCGCTGGCGAGATGGAGGTGAAGGCCTGGACCTACAAGAAGGGTTGGAAGGCTCCTCAGTGTGCCGGCGTCATCCATACCGACTTCGAAAAGGGCTTCATCCGCGCCGAGGTCATCAAGTACGACGACTACCTGCAGTACGGCTCCGAAGCCGCTGTCCGCGAGGCCGGTAAGCTGGCTGTCGAGGGTAAGGACTACGTCGTACAGGACGGCGATATCATGCACTTCAGATTCAATGTGTAAACTATGAACCATGAACTTTTATACATCCTCTGGAACCCCAGCTTGGAGGCCTTCTCTATAGGTCCCATGACGTTCCGCTGGTACTCACTGTGCTGGCTCTTTGGCCTCGCCATCGCCTTTTTTGTAGTGAAACGCCTCTATAAGGAGCAGAAGATCAAGGACGAGCTCTTCGATCCCCTCTTCATCTACTGCTTCTTCGGCATCCTCATTGGTGCCCGTCTGGGCCACTGCATCTTCTACCAGCCCGACTACTTCCTGACGTCGTTCAAGGGCTTCTTCGAGATGTTGCTGCCCATCCATTTCCTACCCGAAGGCGGCTGGAAGCTGACAGGCTATGCAGGCCTTGCCTCACATGGTGGTACAGCCGGTCTGATGCTTGCCCTGTGGCTCTACACCAAGCGCACGAAGCTGAGCATCTGGACAGTGCTCGACAACATCGCCATCGCCACAGGCACAACAGCCTGCTTCATCCGCCTGGGCAACCTCATGAACAGCGAGATTATCGGTAAGGTGACGGATGTTCCCTGGGCCTTCATCTTCGAGAAAGTCGACCCGATGCCCCGTCATCCCGGCCAGCTCTACGAGGCCATCGCATATGCCCTACTGTTCATCATCCTGTGGTGCATCTACAAAGCCAACAACCAAAAGCCATCACCCAACACCCTCCACGTAGGCACCGGCTGGTACTTCGGCTTCTGTCTGGCCTACATCTTCACCTTCCGCTTCTTCATTGAGTACACCAAGGAGATTCAGGAAGCCTTCGAGGCCTCACTGCCCATCGACATGGGACAGATTCTCTCCATCCCCTTCATCATCGTCGGCGTGTACTGCATGCTGAGAGCCAGGAAGAAAGCAGCATAAGGGTTCCGGCAGTCATCCAAGACTCCCGACCAACATAAAATAATAGCCGAAAGTTTTGCACTTTCGGCTTTTTTCTTTATCTTTGCACGCAGGAATCACTAACTCCTTTTTCTAACTATTTCCCAGACACTATCTTCTTGATGTCGTTAAGCTTGTTCAGCGCTTCGAGGGGCGTAAGGTTGTTGACGTCGAGCCCGAGAATCTCGTCGCGCACCTGACAGAGTACGGGGTCGTCAAGCTGGAAGAAGGAGAGCTGCATGCCTTCGCGGCTGTTGGCGATTTCGGCGGTGGGCTTGCCTGCGGTGCCTACGGAGGCGTTCTCGGCCTCCAGCTGCTTCAAAATGACGTTAGCACGCTTCACAATAGAGCGAGGCATGCCTGCAATCTCGGCCACGTGGATACCAAAGGAGTGCTCAGAGCCTCCACGCTCCAGTTTGCGCAGGAAGACCACCTTGCCCTCGACCTCCTTCACGGAGACGTTGTAGTTCTTGATGCGCGAGAAGTTCTTCTCCATCTCGTTGAGCTCGTGGTAGTGGGTTGCAAAGAGCGTTCGGGGGTGGCAATTGGCGTTCTCGTGCAGATACTCTACGATGGCCCAGGCTATCGAGATGCCGTCGTAGGTAGAGGTGCCACGACCCAGTTCGTCGAAGAGCACCAGCGAGCGGCTGGAGACGTTGTTGAGGATGTTCGAGGCCTCAGTCATCTCGACCATAAAGGTTGATTCGCCCAGCGAAATGTTGTCGGAAGCACCCACACGGGTGAAGATTTTGTCCACCAGACCGATTCTCGCGCTCTCTGCGGGCACGAAACAGCCCACCTGGGCAAGTAGTACTATCAAGGCCGTTTGACGCAACAGCGCCGATTTACCGGCCATATTCGGGCCTGTGATGATGATGATCTGCTGGCGCTCGTTGTCGAGCATGATGTCGTTGGGGATATACTGCTCGCCTAGCGGCAATTCCTGCTCAATGACCGGATGGCGTCCCTGCTTGATGTCGAGCACCTCGGTCGTATCGATGACAGGACGGATATAGCGGTTCTCCTCGGCCGTCTTGGCAAACGACAGGAGGCAATCGAGATGTGCCAGGATGTTGGCGTTGATCTGAATCTGCGGAATGAACTCCTGCATGGCCATCACCAGCTCGTTGAAGAGGCGTGTCTCCAGGGCCAGGATCTTGTCCTCGGCACCCAGAATCTTCTCCTCGTATTCCTTCAGCTCCTGCGTGATGTAACGCTCGGCCTGTGCCAGCGTCTGCTTGCGCACCCACTCCTGAGGCACCAGGTCCTTATAGGCGTTGCGCACCTCCAGATAGTAGCCGAACACGTTGTTGTAGCCAATCTTCAGACTCTGAATGCCTGTCAGCTCGGCCTCGCGCTGCTGAATCTGCAGCAGGTAGTCCTTGCCGCTATAGGCAATGTGGCGCAGCTCGTCGAGCTCCTGGTTCACGCCGTCGCGAATCACCCCACCCTTCGCCACCAGCTGTGGCGGATCGGGCTGTATCTCGTGCTCTATGCGGTCGCGCAGCGATTCGCAGAGGTTCAGTCGCTCCCCCACCCGCTTCAGCGCGTCGTTATTGGCATAGAGACAGGCCGTCTTGATGGGCTGAACGGCTTGCAGGGCCACCTTCAGCTGTACCACCTCACGAGGCGACACACGGCCAACGGCTACCTTCGAGATGATGCGCTCCAAGTCGCCCACCCTGTGCAGCTGTTCGTCGACACACTGACGGAAATCGGGCTCGCGATAGTAGTACTCCACGATGTCGAGGCGCTCGTTGATGGGCCGTTCGTCCTTCAACGGGAATACCAGCCAGCGACGCAGCAGACGGCCACCCATCGGGCTCACCGTCTTGTCCACCACGTCGAGCAGCGACTTGCCGTCGTCCTGCATGGGCTGGATGAGCTCCAGCGAGCGTATGGTGAATTTGTCGAGACGCACATATTTCTCCTCCTCAATGCGCTGCAACGACGTGATGTGGGCTATCTGCGTGTGCTGCGTCAGTTCCAGATACTGCAGGATGGCGCCAGCGGCTATCATGCCGCTCTTCAGATGGTCCACACCAAAGCCTTTCATGTTCTTTACGTGGAAGTGCTTCAGCAGTTTTTGCTGGGCACTCTGCTCCGTAAACACCCAGTCGTCCATCTCGAAGGTGAAGAGCTTCGTGCCGAAGTGCTGTTCAAAGTCCTTCTTGCGAGCACGGTCCAGCAACACCTCCTTAGGCTGCAGGTTGCCCAGCATCTTCTCGACGTAGTCGTAGGTACCCTCGCCCGTCAGGAACTCGCCCGTTGAGATGTCGAGGAACGAGACGCCACACGACGCCTTGCCGAAGTGGACGGCTGCCAGGAAGTTGTTCTCCTTGTAGTTCAGCACGTTGTCCGACAGCGCTACGCCAGGCGTCACCAGCTCGGTGATGCCACGCTTCACGAGTTTCTTCGTCAGTTTGGGGTCTTCCAGCTGGTCGCAGATGGCCACGCGCTTGCCAGCACGGATGAGCTTGGGCAGATAGGTGTCGAGTGCATGATGGGGAAAGCCCGCCATCTCGTCGCCCTTGTTGTAACCATTGTTGCGATGAGTCAGCGTGATGCCCAGAATCCTCGAAGCGGTGACGGCATCCTCACAATAGGTCTCGTAGAAGTCACCACAGCGGAAAAGCATCACCGCATCGGGATGCTTCGCCTTCAAGTCGAAGAACTGTTTCATCATCGGGGTCAGCTCCCCGTCTTTCTTTGCCATCTTGTCGATTTTTCTGATTAGATGGCAAAATTACATCTTTTTTCCGAAATGACCAAATAACGTCCTCTTTTTTAGCCTTTCCTGCTGTTCCGGCAAGCTATTCTGAGGCCGAGCGCTTAAGCAAGCGACTGATGGCACGGTCGAGCGACTCCGTCGGCTCAATAATGTTATAGTCGCTCCAGAAGTCGGGATCGCGGAAATAGTCGACCTTGTCGAAGAAGGCATCGTGCTGGTCGAACGATTCCCGGCCACGGATAGGTTTCACGTCGTGATTGGTCGTGTTGGTGACCACCATCTCGCAGAAGGCGGCAAACGAGGTGGCCAGCAGCCGCCGTTTCCAGTCGCAGTTGAAGCGGAACGTCGTACGGATATAGCTGAGACGCGTCATTCCGTCGGCATCCTGCCGATAGTCAATGAGCAGCGACATCTCCTTCGGCTTGAAGCGCACGCCAAGCGGCTTCCTTATCAGCATCATCTCCGTAGCCTTCCGACGGTCACTCATGTCGAGTGTCAGCTCTGCCCGTGTGAACGCCAGCGACTCCTGGTCGATATACAGTTTGCCGAAGTACAGGGCATAGGGTTTCAGGGCTCTCGGCGCGAGGCTTATCACATACTGCCGCCGGTCGCCAATCGTGGTCGGTGACTCCAGCCTGAGGTCATAGCAATCCAGCTCCTCTGCACTCAGCAGCAGGTCGGCGCTCTTCACCACATCGAGCTGTATCGGGGCCACCGGACCGCCTAACACCTTGATGCTTAGCGTGTCGCTGCGCTTCGGACTGAGCAGCCGACGGCCTTTGTAGATAGCCACCTTGTCGCGACCGTCACCATATTTATAGCTCGACTTATACATGTCCACCACGCCTTCGGCCACGCAGATGTAGTGCTGCCGCTTCATGGCCGTCTCACGATAGAAACACTTGTAGAGCTCAGGAGTCTGACTATAGTTCTTCGGTATTCGCTTAATGGCTGCCATCACCAGCTCACGGGCATTATCAGCCGTCACCACCACCTCGTTCAACTGGACGACAGTAGGCATCAGGCGTATCTTCAGATTCTCTGTCGGACGGCCGTCAAGGGCAACACGCTGGGAACGGTATCCCACATGCGAGACGACAATGGCCGGCAAGACCTTCTCACTCTTCAGCGTGAAGAAGCCATCCTCGTTGGTCACTACCGATGTTCCCTCAGCCGTTATGCTGACACCACTGACGGGCTGGCTTGTCGTACCGTCAATCACGGTACCGCTGACCGTTGTCTTCTGCGCCAGCATGATGGCCGACGTCAGAACCATGCATAATAATAAAATTCCTCTCTTCATTGTCTGTTATGTTTTATGTTCGTTACTCTCCAACACCGGCATACCGGTGAGGCAGAAGCTATTGCTGAATGATGTCAGAACGCACATCGGGCTGCTCCGTCTCTACCTGGATGTTGTCAAACACCACGTTTCGCGCATGTCTGACAAAAAAGCCCTTGGCAGGCAGGTTGCCCCACATCGTCGCCTCCGGATATTCCTTCTCCTTCTCGTCCTTAATCGTTTCGTTGATGAGCAGCAGCTCCTCGGCAGTGACACCGCCTTTGTGATGAAGCGAGATGTTCGACAGGCTGACGTTCTCGACAGGATGGCCAGGCAGTCCCGTGATGCTGCAGCCCACAGAGCCGGCATTGCGAATCTGGAATTTCTCCACAAGGATTCCGTCGATGCTTCCCACGTGGTCAATGGGTATCAGTTCGGTGATGGTGTCGTCGTTACCATTGCCACTCAGCCCCTTACTCTCGCCCCTTAACTTATAGCCACGACCACGATTGCCCAGACGGATGAAGATGGGCGACTCGGTGCCCTCGACGGTAAAATCTGAAACATGGACATTCTGCATCTGACCGCCATCGACAATCTCCAACGAGAGGGCCGACGTGCCTATCTTCGACGGGGCACCGAAGAACTGGCTCGACTGGTCGCTGCTGGGCTTGACAACAATGCCCGTGATGTCAATATTGAGGAAGCCGCCGTTCGTCTCTGTGCCCAGCTTCACTGCATTGCAGTGGCTACTGACCACACAGTCCTCGATGTGCACGTTCTGGCAAGGACGTGGGGACGTGCTTTTCAGCGTTATACCGTCATCATCGGAGTCTATCGTCATGCCTTTCACTGATACGTTACTGCAGCCGTCGATGTCGATGCCGTCGTTGTTGTAGTTGTTGCGGTTGAACACTTTGAGATTCTCTATGCACAGACGGTCGCAGGCCAGATAATGCTGCATCCAGCAGCCCGAGTTCTTCAGGGTGATGTCTCTCACCGTGATATCCTCGCTCTGTATGAAGCGAATCAGGTGAGGACGCGTAATACCTTCGTCGTTCCAGGACTGTTTCTTGAAGACACGGCCTTGTCCGTCGATGGTGCCTTCGCCGTCAATCAGCACATTCTGCACCTTGTCGGCGTAAATCAGCTGGATAGTGGGTGTCTGCGTACGCAACGACACGTAATCGGTCTTCATGGGCAGGTAGTCCTTCAGATTGGTGCTGCCATAGAGCGTTGCACCTTTCTCCAGATAGAGATGCACATCCGACTTCAGCACGATAGAGCCCGTCTTATAATTGCCTGCAGGCACTATGACCCTTCCGCCGTTTGCCGCCGAACAGGCATCGATGGCCTGCTGGATGGCACCCGTGCTGAGCACCGTCGTGTCGCTCTTGGCACCATACGCCACGATGTTGTAATCCTTAGCCGAAACCGTCACACCGAGCAGTCCGGCGAGCATCATACACATTGTCCTTCTATCCATGCTGCAAATATACAACTTTTTCTTGAATACGTTGCGATATTTCAGAAAAAATACGTATTTTTGCCGCATGAACAAAAAGAGACTCATCGCCACCACCATGACCTCGCTCGTCATGGTGTCTACTTTAGCTCAACAACCGTTAGACTGGGGCGACCAGCACAACGGCACATATAAGAATCCCGTACTGAACGCCGACTACAGCGATCCCGACGTCATCCGTGTCGGAGAACGCTACTATATGGTAGCCTCCGACTTCCATTTCATGGGAATGCAGGTGCTTGAGTCGAGCGATATGGTGAACTGGCAGATTGTCAGTCAGATTTACGACCATTTCGAACTGCCTGGATGGGACAGCAACGGGCACTATGCCGGAGGCTCATGGGCACCTGCCATACGCTATCATCGCTCGACGGAAGACAGCATACAGGGCAGGAGCGGTCTCTTCTACGTTTATTTCTGTACGCCCGATGAAGGACTCTTCATGTCGACCGCCAGGAATGCCAGCGGCCCCTGGAGTCCGCTTTATTGTGTGAAGGCCATCGAGAAATGGGAAGACCCGTGTCCCTTCTGGGATGAGGACGGACAGGCATACTTAGGACGCAGTCAATGGGGAGCAGGCCCTATCATTATCCATAAAATGTCAGCTGACGGACGCCAGCTGCTCGACGACGGCGTGACCGTCTATACGGGTCCTGTGGCTGAAGGCACGAAAATCATGAAACGCAACGGCTACTACTACCTTATTATCCCTGAGGGTGGGGTAGGACAGGGCTGGCAGACGGTGCTCCGCTCACGAAACATCTACGGCCCTTACGAGAAGCGCATTGTCCTGGAGCAAGGGTCAACAGCCATCAACGGCCCCCATCAAGGCGCCCTTGTCGAAGCAGCTGACAGTACTTGGTGGTTCTATCATTTCCAGGAGACACACCCTGCCGGCCGTGTGGTGCATCTTCAACCTG
>Ga0310786_10011109_pt1 | contig 11262 bp, 24 predicted proteins | sample AusTroGonzalo_MG_FD_203881 | JGI IMG/M metagenome (GOLD analysis project Ga0310786, IMG submission 203881) | Bovine rumen microbial communities from tropical cattle in Woodstock, Queensland, Australia - Gonzalo_03 (v2) (version 2) | ecosystem: Host-associated > Mammals > Digestive system >...
CGCATACAGGGCAACGATTGAGTTTCATCTTCTACCTCTCTTCTCCATAACTGCAATACTTGTCCCTGGATGTCCGTCTACCGTCATTGAATCTGTGGCAGAAGTAGACACCCGATTCCTTCTTGTAATATGAGAACAGGCAATCCTTGCATCTCACCACTTCAACGGCATCCACGGTCGGGATGTCCTTGATGACGGAGTACCAGTTCTCCCCCTTGGACACGGCTTCTATGAGAGCCGATACCACATCGCTTCTTCTTATCAGGTCGTTAGTCACAGGAGTCACCTCTGTTGTACCAAAGCACACACTCTCCGTTTCTCCGCTCCTTGATTCCGCATCCGTACACACCGTATCCCATACGGATGTCGTTCGGGATCATATCCTTGATGGCTGAATTCTTCTCCATCGGCTCCATCGCGTTGAGCCTGTCGAAATCCTCTCTGCTGATGATTACTTCTACTGCTACCATTTTTACCTCCTATGCAAACTTCTCGTTATATCCTACTTTCTCGCCAATCTTCCGCTTGTGGTCACGGATGTTCTTGCAGAGTTTCGCCTGGTCTACTTCCTGTTCCATCAGATTGTGAAGATATATTCTTCCACTCCGAAGTCCTCTGTTATATGCTTCGGAAAACAACCTCAAGTATCCGTATGTGTCCGAGTATTTTTCGATGAAGGTCATCTTCTCGATTACCGTCTTCATCCTGTTCAAGTCCACATCGTGGGTTACCGTGAATCGAATCGCATCGTACAAAGATGTCTTGTTGCCACCTTTTCCCCACGCAACATCCCACAGTTCCATCACCTTGTCCAGTGTTTCGACCGCTTTGTTGTATTCCTCGTCAGAGAGAGTGTATTCGCCTCTCGTGACCATAATCTTTGATCCACCACCGGCTGAATTGTAGTGTCCAAGTGTCATACTGGCAATCAATGATTTCGAGAACGGATAGGCTTCAGCCAGTTTCTTCAACTTGATGTAGTTCTCGTTGCCGAGGTCGGCAAAGCAATCGATGTAATCGTCCATCTTCCACTTCGAGTTGTTCATATTCATCCTGATGCAATCCCGAACACCGAGTCCTTCCTTTACGATGAAAAGGACAGTACATTCGAGTTTCTTGAATGCTTCAAGTCTGTTCTGACCATCGACTACTTCAAACTTTTCGTTCACGAGAATAGGCTGCGGAAGCACACCGACTTCAGAAATGCTCTTGATGATGTTGTTCACTTGCCGTGGATTGACCGACCGATTGCCCAATAGTTTTTTGAACATATCGTAGTCCTTGGTTTCATAAACCTTGATATCACTCTCTTTCATTCGCTCCTCCTATGATTCATATGGGTTGACCCCGAAGTCGTAATAGCCGGGGCCGTTGTCCGTCTGTTGGAAACGGTTTTTCTTGCCGTTCCCCTTGTAGTAACAATATCCTTTCGGCAGCGTTCTGCCGACTTCCGTTTCGCCCAGGTTCTCCCTGTGCCACCGGAGCAGAACATCCTCTGCCAGTGCCACGAGATCGATGCCGTAGTCGTTCACCGTCTTCGCAGATGACCGATAGGCGAACTGGTTCTTTGCGGTGATTACACCGCTGATACTGGATGCGAATCCGGCATCGTATCTGTTGAGAATCGTCCAAGCGATCATCGAAAGTTCTTTCTTGGACGAGATTCCCCTCGCCTCGCAGTACATCACCTTGGCGATCATTACCGCTTCGGTGTGGTAGTCTGCCAAGAACTGTGCCTCTTCGGCTCTCTTGGCTTCTTCTACGATGGCTTGTTCTTCCCACCATATCCGGCTTGCTTCCACGATGATGGGATTCGTTTCGGGCAGACCCATCGCCCTTGCGATGTTCGCCACCTGGTTGGCCTGTGTCTGCTTCGGTGTCCAATCCGCATAGACAGGGGCCGTCATCAAAGCCAGTGTCAAAGCCAGTATCACTAATCTCTTCAAAATGGCTTCAACTCCTCATCATCGTTGAACTTGATCTCCAACTTGCAATCGTCCTCGCTTCTCTTCTCGACCGTGATGTCCATTTCGGAAAGCCTTTCGGCAAATTCTGACGCAAGGTAAGACAAATCATCGACATCGGTTTCCGCGTCTTCGGCACATCTTAAAATCAGATTGCCGAGAAGGAACGGAAACATAACCGTGTTCCCGATGATCCCGACCACTATCTGTCCGCTCTCTTCGATTTTGACGGTCAGTTCTGTCGGTACTCTTCCGCTTTCCTCCCAAGCGGTCATCGTCATCAGCATTGCGAGTTTGTTCATATCCTCTCTTCTACTCATTCTTCCCTCCTAAAACGGTACATCGTCATCGTCATCCCGATACTCGTGGAATCCTTCGTATTCGGATTCCTTCTTCTTGACTCCACCAATGAATTCCACGCGGTCTGCAAAGACATCGGTGGTGTAGACTTTGGTTCCGTCCTGTTTGGTGTATGAGCCTGTCTGAATCCGGCCCACTACGGCTGCCTGGCTTCCCTTGCCGAGATGTTCGGCACAACTCTCTGCCGGTTTCCCGAATACCACGATTCGGATGAAGTCCGTTTCCTTGTTCTTCGAGAACGGTCTGTCCACCGCCAGGGTGAAGGTTGTCATCGTATTGTCGTTTGACAATGTCTTCGTTTCGGGGTCGCGGACTAACCGTCCAACTAATGTTACGCAATTCATTCGCATTCCTCCTTTTGTTTCTTCTCGTTCGCGTGTTTCTCGCGGATCGCTTCACCGTTGATTTCCTTGAGTGCCTTTCTCGCTCTGTAGTGATTATCACAGCATTCCTTGCTACAGTACTTTTGGTAAGGCTTGGTAGGGTTGAATACGTTTCCGCAATAGACGCATCTCTTCGCGTCATCGGCTAACGGCTCTTGCCGTTTCCTCGGTTTGTAGAACGGACACGGCTCCTCGTACATCGCACAGTATGTTGCCTTGAGTGCCTTGCACTCTCCGTCCCTCAACCCAAAGCAATCTTCCATAATCCATTCGGGATGAGGCTGCCGTCTGATGTATACGAGATGCATCCGCTCCCTCTGTGCGTTCTTCTTGCAAGCCACTGTGCAGTATATCTGTCCCCACTTTTTCGGCTTGAATTCCACACCGCACACCGGACAAATCACAAGCGTCACCTCCCTTTATAAGAATCCACCATCTTCTCGATCTTGTACCGAGTCAGCATCTCGAATTCCTGATCCGTGATGTCGTAGACCACTTTCAATGTCTGAAGACAGATATATAAGTCCGTCAGGTCATCCAGTACCCTGGAATCCGTGACCCCACCAAAGGTTGACCCGATGACGGTGTCCTGAAGCCGGGCCATAGCCTGTACCGACCTCATCTTGATTTTTTTGTGACCGCACTGACGGACGATACGGTCGATGTTCCTTTCAACTTTACTCATAGCAGCACCTCGTCCTTTCTTAAAACTCTTCGTCTTCCATTCCGATAACCGGCTCGTAGTTGAGTCCTCTTGTCAGGATGGCTTCAGCCGGAGCCGACAAGAAGTTAGCCGTTTCGTTCACTCTGATAAGCGTTTCTACAACTCCGACCAGGTAGTTGTACTTTGCGATAGTCCTTTCCATTTAGTTCTCCTTTTCTGCGATAATGTCGTTGATGATGCCCATAGCCTTGGCATACTGGGGACGAGTCATATGACCGCCTTTTACTCCGACTTCATCAACGAGCCATCCCATATCGACCTTGTGTTCCTTGCACAGGGAGATAAGTCTGCTTCTCTCGTTCTCATCGATGAAATTGCCCTTCGGCTTCTCTGCCTTTGGTTTCTCTTCCTTCGGCTGACTCTGCAACTTCTTGTGTGCATCACTGTCAGGGTCTGTGACAGGCTCCATCTTGGAGTCATCGATGAGGAACAGACCGTTCAGTGCATACTTCCTTGCATAACTGGATGCACTGCCTGTTATCTGTGACGGATCCATACCCTTCTTGTCGATGGCTTCCTTTGCATAAGCCGAATTCTCAATCACGAAGTCACCGTCCTGAAACCGTGCCGTTGCTTTCACATAGTTGTGTTCACCAACAGAAACGATCTCGTCAGAGATGGTCACAAGACATCCTTCAGCCTTTAACAGTGGCTTCACTGCTTCGAGGATGTCTTCGCAACTTCTGTAGTTGTATTTACCGAAACTGTTGACTTGGTCTTTCGGAGCCTTTAACTCCGATTGGATCTTGATTAACTTCTTCATTTTCACCTCTTACGAAACACTCATACTTTTGTCTTCCACCAGTGTCACACCTTCGATGACGGCTCCGGCTTTGAGTGCCTTTTTCAGTTCGTCCTTCTCCGGTTCCTGTTTCACTCTGATGTACTCGACAGGGACTTTTGTAATATCTTCTACCTCTACTCTCTCTGTTTTCCTGAAAGAAATCTTCAGCCGTGCGGTCACGAAGTTCACACCCTGACAAGCATAAGCCAGGTAGTCCTTCAGTGACTCCTGTTGATTCTTCAGTTTTCTCTTCCTGTCTTGCAGCCGTTTGATCTCGTCAGCGATCATCTTCTCTTCGGCTACCTTTTCCTTGTACAGGAGTCCTACCCCCTCTACCTTGGCATCTCGCTCCATTTGGAGTTTCTCGATGTCCTCCGGGTTGACGAGGATTTCTCCGTCTTCATCGACTTCCGCTTCTTCAAAGAGTCTGCGGATATCTTCGTCAATTTCGTACAATGGTCGCATACACATCTCCTTCCTTTTTAACAATCGTTTTCATAATAGAAGTCAAGGAAGTCTGACAGACTCATCGTGATGAGTATTGTCTTCCTGTTCTTCTTGTGGATCACCACAGGGACTTCGCCCTCTCTCGAATCTCTCATACTCTGCTCATAGGCATCGTATAGGTTGAGTTTTTCAACCGCCTTGGCTTCGATGTGGATTCCGGGGAGTCCGACCACATCAGCATCACCGTTGGCTCCGCTGAATTGCTGACCGCGTCTTGCATCGAATCCTCTCTCACGAAGTATCTTGGCGAGGGTACGCTCAAAGGCAGCACCCTTCTGTCTGCTATTTATTGGCATAGTATTTCTCCCTCATCTTTTTATCGATGCCCAGTTCCTTCAGCCGTTTTTGGCAGAGTCGGTTTTCCTCATCGAGAAATTTCTGCGTCTTGTAGAATGTGCATTCCTCAAAGGCACAGTAGAGTCGCTTCAGGATCATACAGTTCCTGTATGTCCACTCTCGCTCTTCCATCGTCCCTGGGAAGTACTCCTTCAGACGCTTCTCGTCATAAGCGAAGCAGTTATCCCTGACCATCGGTCATCAACTCCGCTGCCCGAACCCCAAGTGCCTTGGCCAGTTTCTGTATGGTATCCATCCATACATACTTCTGCTTACCATTGACTATGGCTCGTAGTGTTGGCTTTGAAAGACCGCTTCTCTCTTTCAACTCCACAATGGACAAGTCTTTCTGCTTGATTAACTGGATCGCTTTCTCGTGATTCAGCCGTTGCTGACGGTTCTGTGTCCGTCCTGTCCTTTTCTTCTTTTTAGCCATCCGGTCCTCCCAACTGCACCCCTGTTTCTTCCGAGAACCTCTTACTGGATATCCACGCTGACCAGTTGTTCATATGGACGGCATACCCCCAGGGGAACCGCCCTTCCGCAAGTCCTGTCCTGATGAACCTCTCCGACTTGCCGAGCAACCTCGCAGCCGTCTTCACCTCAAGGTTGTATACCGTTCCTGGGTCTTCGGGATCAATGCCGGTCTTCCGTCTGAACAAGTCTTTCGGTATACAAAAGTCCCACTTGCCCAGGTGGACGGCATAACCGAAGTCCAAATTCCCTTCAATTAGTCCGGTACGCACCCACTTTGGCGATTTCTTCATCAGGGTGGATACCTGGGTCACCGTGAGGAATTCCGATGAAAAGTCGGCAGCATCCTCACCGATACGAACCACAGGGGCCAGGAAATAGTCCTCTCCAAGACCTAACCTCACCGCCATATCCCTTTTCCGGCTTTTCGATGGTTCGTGCTTGCCGGATAGGTACTGGCTGATCGCTGCCTTGCTCACTCCTGTGATTTCTGCCATTGTGGTTTGGTTGATGTCGAGCATCTTCAGGGTGTCCGCAAGTCTGTCACTGAACAATGCCCATCACCTCGTCCACGCTCATTCCGAGGACATCGCAGATGTTTGCCATCTCGTCAGCGAACATTCTGCTCTTTCCGTTGGTGATCTTGGAGAACTTATCGGGTCTGATCCCGGCTTTCTCTGCCACGACTTTTTTCTTGAGTCCCCTGTCCTCGATGATCTTGTTGACTCCTTTTACGAATCTTTCCTCGCTATACATTGTTACCTCCTTTCTCGATTCTACAATTTGTTGAGTTCATAATTATAATAACTCTTGTAAAACAAGAAGTCAATAACTTTTTCTTGATTTTCAAGAATTTTTTATTGACCCATTGTCATTATCGTGGTATATTAAATGTAGGGAAAATCGAAAGGAGAATCAAAATGTCGAAAGAAGAGATCGCTGCAAGGCTGAAAGCAGCACGATTGCGAAGCGGAATGAACCAGGACGAGGTCGCAAAGGCTATCGGCTCCACATATCAAAAGGTAAGCAGTTTTGAAACAGGACGGACAAGGGTGGATGTGGATACTCTCGTCAAACTGTGCGAACTGTACGGTGCGGACATCAACTATATTGCCGGAGTGAAGGATGACCGTGGTGAACTGGACAACTACCTCGAAATGCTCCACAAAGACCCGAAGTACAGAGTGCTTCTCGACAGTTCGGCAAAACTGGACAAGGAAGCACTGGACAAACTGGTGGCATTCATCGAAACCCTCACCCCGGAAGAGTAAAAATCTACCCTCTGTTTCGGGTAGCATATAATTGGGAGGTGGTGATATGGACAACATCTACATCAGAGAAGTGGACATCGACCCTCGTACAAGAGGATTCGTCAAGGAAGATGCGGACGGAGATTACAACATCTATGTAAGCATCCATCTCTCGGATGCACAGAAATTCTCCACCGTCCGTCACGAGATGGAGCATATAAAGAAAAAGCACCTGACATCTGAAATGCCGGTGCGGTTGATTGAAGAGGAAACCAAAACCCACCCTGGCTGATAGGGTGGGTTAAGGCAGAAAGGATACCTCTGTGATTTATTACGGAGAACATATTATGAATCAGAGGATGCGTACCCGAAGAAGCGGTTGTGGATACGCATCCGCTGTCCCCATAGTTATTACTCTCGAAAGGAGGTGCTGCAATTACAGTATAAGGTAAGCGGAGAACAATATCAAAAACTTTTTTAGGTACGGCAGAAAGGAGAGTCAGAAATGAAACGATTGCCAAATGGCATCGGCTCGATAACCAAGTTGTCGGGCAACAGATCAAAACCCTATCTCGCAAGGGAAGGGAAGTCAGGACAACAGAAAAGCATCGGTTGCTTCCGTACTTATCAGGAAGCGATGAACGCACTTGGTGTATTCAACCAGGACCCTTGGAACGTGGATTCCGTCCACATCACGATGGAAGACCTATTCTCCGAGTATATCCGGCAGAGAGGAAGCAGACTTGGCAACAGCACGGTCACATCCCTGAAGACGGCTTTCACGCACTGTGAACCGCTCTACAAGACGGAATACGCAAAGATCAAGGCCTCGATGATGCAAGACATCGTAGATGCCTGTGACCGTTCCAAATCGTCCAAGGCAGCCATCAAGAACCTCTTCCGTCATCTCGACCTCTATGCCAGGGAGATGGACATCACAAATAAGATGTACTCCGATATGGTCAAGGTCAGCGGTGGAAAAGGCAAAAAGAAAAAGACGGTCTTCTCGGATTGCGAGATCAACCGCCTGTGGAAAGTGTCGGATGAGAATGCCGAAAGCATCCTGTTCCTTCTGTATACTGGGTTCCGCATCAGCGAGATGCTCGATATGAGAGTCGAGAATGTCAACCTCGCTGACGGCTATATGGTCGGTGGAACGAAAACAGAAGCCGGGAAGGACCGGACGGTTCCCATCCACCACAAGATCGCATCCATCGTGGCAAAGAGGGTGGAAATGTCCGAATCGGGATACCTCTTCGAGATGTATGGTAGGCAGATTCCCATCAACAACTATCGGAGCAAGTGTTGGCAGCCGATGATGGAACTGATCGGTGCGGAGCATACACCTCACGAATGTCGGCACACCTTCCGCTCGAAACTGGATTCAGCCGGAGCGAAGAAGGTCTGTATCGACAAGATTATGGGCCACTCCAGTGGGAATGTGGGCGAGGATGTGTACACCCACAAGTCCTTGGAAGAGTTGAAAAATACCATTGAAATGATGTCCTGATTTAACCAAATTTTAACTAGTAACAAACTAGTAACAAATCAACCATAAGCCATTGCAATAACTGACTCTTGAACTTATTGACAATTAGATTCCGACAGTTCGAGAGTCGTTGGAAACACTGGTATTTCAACGCTTTTCAAGTTTTGAGATGCCCACAAAACACCGCAAAAACGGCACAATTAGTAACAAATTAGTAACAAGAAACCACCGAGCGTTTCGGTGGTTTCTTAATTTTGCCGAAATATTTACGGTTTTTAATTATCTGATGAAATCCTTCTCAAAAGATAACCAGTTGATGTCAGGTGGCATTTCGAATTTGTGCTTCCGACCAAACAGATGATTCTTCGCATAGAATTCATTAATCATCATATCATAAGCCGTCCGCTCATCTACGTTGCCGTTGTTTTCCTGAACGTATGCGATCTCATCTCTGTAGATCGCTATCATCTCTTTTGCCTTAATCATTTTCCGACCTCGTGGGCAGTTACTTCCTGCAGGAATGCCTGATACTCTTCCGAAACTGCGTTCGCCCTGTCAAGAGCATCTTCGATAGCCTCGAAGTTGTTGCCGGACAGGATCCCCACGGAATTCTCCTGGGTCAATTTCAGTGTGGCATCTTGCATCTTCAATGAAAGCAGACTCTCTTTCTGCCGTAACTCTGCCCTCTTCTCGTCCCTGGCTTCGGATTGTGCAATCCTCTTGGACAAGTAGACAACGAGCAGACCGGCAAAAGCCGTGATAAGGGTACAAATGATTTCTGTCATTCTTTCATTCCCCCTATCTTTTTCAGCAGCCGGATCAGCATTACCACCACTTCCTCGCGTTTTGCGTAACCGCCAGGTCTTGATCCATCCGTGAACCCAAGGGAGATGGCTTCGCCATAGTCCTCTTCTGCCCAGGTGGATACTTCCGTGTTCTTGCCCTGTAAGGCACGATTCACGGATTCGTCTATCATCTTCTGAACTTCATCTTTGGTCATATCTATCTCATCCTCCTTGGATTTCAGTTCTTCATTAAGCCTTGCCGTCACCGTAGTGGCTATCTCTGCCATCCGGCTCATCGCCCAATCCCCTGGACAGGCCTTGTTCGCAAAAAATTTATGAACGCTCAAAACCATCTCGTCAGGCTTTGGCTTATAGTTCAGGGTCTTCTCTTTAGTCCCTAACCATAGCAGTTTCTTCTTGCCGTACCTCTTGCAGATGTCTGTGCATAGATCAAGCAATGCCTTGTAGGTAGCATCGGGGAACCGATAGGGCGATTTCGTGTCCGAAGCACACTCAATCGTAATTGCTTGAGCATCATTCACCCCATTTGACGAGCAGAAACTGCGGTTCTTTTCGTCAACGCACAGGGAGATATCACCGTCCCTCCCGATGCCGTAATTGGGGCTTGAGTGTCTGTCCGTTGTGGCGAAATAGTCTGCCGTCTGCTTCGCTGTCCATAAGCCAACGATGCAATGCGGAGTTATTCTATTCACGGTGTAGTTAATGCCGTTGAACCGTCTGCCTTTTGCGTAATGCTTGGCGATCCGTGTATAACTGATAAGAGGACTATTCGACATAGTCATCACCGCCACTTGCCTTGTACTTCATCGATGAGATTCCAAGCAAAGCACCGAGGAACGTGTCGATGACCGCCAGTGTGCCTACGATTTCGGTCGCATACGGAAGTCCCCAAATCTTGGCGAGTCCGAAGTACAGAGCCGAGATCGCAGGAATTAGAATCTGTGCGATCCATTTCCATCTGTCATAAGATTTGTTACTCATACCAATACCCCCTTATTGCTATTGCTATTGCTCTTCAATGATGAGATTTGCTACCCACATATAACGTGATGTGGACCCGGCTGTAGCGTACAATGTCAGCACATCACCGGAATTGTACGATTGGTTGTTCAAAGTGATACACTGTCCGTAATTGTTCGTGAAAGTCTGCTGATTAGTACCGGCAGAACCGTTCTTGTAAAGGTTTGTCCCCATCGTGCCTTGCGAAGATGACCGCCAACCGGCCCAGGATACTTTGTATGTCCCTGTTTTCGCAACAGTAATGGACATCCCTGTGGATGTATAGCCGTTGGTGCGTACTGACGCAGAACCCATCACATACTGCACGTTCTTGCCACCACCGCCACCGCTGACATTGACTACTAATTCGGCAAGGTTGGTTACATTATATGTCCCATTGCTCGTCTTTGTTTCACTACCGCTGACTAACTCTGAAGCGGAAACCGTTACCGCAGTACCAGTTTTTGTCGAGCCTGTAATATACCCCGAAGTATTGGTTACGGACGGTGTCACGCTGATGCTATGGTTGTTCACAGTACCCTTGGTTGCAGTAGGTGTCCCGGCTGTTCCGCTTGGCATTGCGTCCACGATGATTGCACCAGTGGTGTACTTGCCCGATGCAACAGCCGTCTGCTGTGATGTTGTCGGTGTGACCGTCTTCCCCGATTCCGTGGACAAACTGGATGTGTTTGATCCCGATACGGATACTGTACCGGCTGTTCCGCTTGAAACATAACCGGCTGATACGGTCGGTGTGACGGATTCTGATCCGCTCACCGTAGCCGTAATGACTCCAGTAGCGGAGTCCACGGAGATGGACGGATTTGCCGTGATGGTCGTGGTTGGTGTTGTTGCTGAACCGCTTGCAACGGATTTGGATGTGGATGACGCATAATAACCGCTTGGGACGGATACCGTGCGACCGCTTACCGTGATATCACCGGATGTCCGTGGTGTCACGGCTTCTACCGCATCGGTCATATCCTCGATACTCATAGGAGTGGACTCGCCAGTAACCGTGCTGATTGCATCGGCTAAATCGTCCAGTAATGTGTCTGTAACTATTACTCTACCCATAAATCCACCCCCTTATGATGTCTGTGTCGCATTGGCTTCAATGAATGCAATAAGGTCTGCATTTGTTGCGTCTGTCCCACCAGTGATTGTGATGTCCCGATATGCTTGG
>Ga0310786_10011110_pt1 | contig 11262 bp, 9 predicted proteins | sample AusTroGonzalo_MG_FD_203881 | JGI IMG/M metagenome (GOLD analysis project Ga0310786, IMG submission 203881) | Bovine rumen microbial communities from tropical cattle in Woodstock, Queensland, Australia - Gonzalo_03 (v2) (version 2) | ecosystem: Host-associated > Mammals > Digestive system >...
AAGTGTTAGTGCTACTTCCTACACAGCAACTAGAGACACTTATCAAAATAATGAAAAAACGACAGTGGTTTCGATTTATAATCGAGATTCAAAATTTTTCCATACCTACACAATTTACACCAAAAACAATGGTAGATTCGAAGAATCTTGGAAGTTCGTTATGAATTATGAATACCAAACAATTAATAATGGCGTAACCACAAAAGCTTCTAGAGATTTTATTTTTGATGTTTCTAGATCAACCACTCCAAGTGGAATTAACGCTGAAGATTCTCGAAAATATATTGTTACTTATGAACTTTATAGTGATGATGCTTGGGCAAAGTACGCTAGTGAGTACGAAAACAAATTAAAAACCAATCTAATCGATGCGCTTCATTCTTCTCGTTCACTTATTAAAGATGAAACAAACACAGTTGATTTAAAATCACTTAATAAATCATCGATTTATCTAAATTGTAAACGTTCAATCGTTGGATCAACAACTAAGAGTTCCGAATACGAACTCGATGTTCAAAATGGCAGACTCGTTTCGGTGAAAAATGAAAAGTCTGAAAACGATAAAAGTGAATTGTCTTATAAATATTCAACCGGTGATGTTGTTTATCCTGATTTTGAAACTAAAATCCTGATTCAATAAATGAAGAAGATAAATAGAAAAGGAGCCACGAATGACTCCTTTTGTTTTGCTCATATTCAGTGAATTATAACATTCTGTTATAGTATTCAATGACTTGGGCTTCGTTGATATCTCTTGGAAGTTCGTTACGTTCTGGAACGCGAACAAATGTTCCTTCGAGCTTATTAGCATCGACTTTGACATATCCAACAGAAGCTGGTTTGCTCTCTAAGGAAGCTTTGACGACCGCTAAGTCGTGGCCTTCTTTGATAGCGACTTTGTCACCTACAGAGCAAAGATAGGATGGAATATCAACTTTCTTGCCATTGACAGTGACGTGGCCATGATTGACGAGTTGTCTAGCAGCTCTACGAGTTCTAGCGAATCCCATACGGAAGACCATATTGTCTAAACGGGATTCAAGAATTCTAAAGAAGGCAATGCCGGTAACTTCATCTGATTTTCTAGCTAACATGAATAAACGACGGAATTGTCTTTCGTTAACGCCATACATTTGTTCAAGTTTTTGCTTTTCAATCAATTGCTTGCCGTATTCGGATGGTTTTCTTTTACGACCATTGCCGTGTTGTCCTGGACCATAAGGTCTCTTTGAGAGTTCTTTGCCAGTTTCCAATACGGAAAATCCGAGACGACGAGAGCGTTTGTAGTCTGAACCAGTATATCTCATGATATATGACTCCTTTCACTAAATGCATTATTTAGCAAGAGGTGTAAATTCCTTACTCCGGATGTGCACTATTACGAATTTCACCTATGAGCATTGGTTACTATTCCACGATTGTTAGGACATCAGACGAGCAGTATTTACATGCTGCAACAATGCAAGAGATATTATAAATATCGTGAAACAAAAGTCAACGAAGAAATTATCTGGATTATTCTTACGAGTAAAAATATTAAATATCCCTAATATATTAGGGATGTTAGTAATTGAATTCTTACAAAAGAAAAAATATTTTGTTTTTCTATAAAAACAGCAAGGTTTTATGATAAAATTACCTTCGGTATGGATAAGAATTTGCTTTTAGTTATCATTTTAGTTCCATCGATTTTGCTTGCGATCCTTGTTTTAGTTTTTGTCTACGTTTTAATTCATCGTAAAAACAAGATTCGCAAAGATTTTTCATCTTTAGAAAAATTATTCCAGTACTATCACGCAATTCTCGTCGGACAAAACTCTCAATATGTAAAACGTTTAGAAATCATTTCTAGAACAAATCTTTTATACGTTGAAATACACACTAAGTTTTTAAAATTGTTTAAAGAGATTCGCGACAAACAAGATGCTAGAGCGCAAAACTCCATCAATAAATTAGCGGATATGATTTCAGAACATCATTTCGCGCAAGCTCGCAAATATTACCCTGAAGTCAAAGCGATTGTCGACAATTACGAAAACGCAGTTAATAATCTCAATTCTGAATTATTACAAGTAGTGAAACCTGAAGAAGAATGCCGTCAAGCGTCCCTTGCTCTTAAAGAACAATATCGTCGTTTAAAACAAGATTATTACGCCAAACAAGGAGACCTGGTCTTACTTGCGAACTCTTTTGAAAAAGTGTTTGGCTTGATTGATTCTAAATTCGAAGAATTTGAACAATTTGTTGAATGCGCTCAATATGATGAAGCGAATAATTTGCTTCCTAATATCGAAGGTATTCTTAATGAATTATCCAATTCTCTTAAAGATTTACCTTCTTTGTGCGTTTTAGTTAGTGATGTTTTACCAACAAAACTTGCTGAACTTGATAACGCATATCATTCTTTAAGCGATGAAGGCTATCCACTTCATCATTTAGCCCTTGATAATTACCTAACTTATTCGAGAAAGATGGTTGAAGATTATAAGAGTAAGATTCGTCAATTTGATATTCATGGTCTTGAAAAAGAAATTGAATTAATGCTTGCGGAAATCGAAGCATACTTCAAAAAGTTTGAAGAGGAAAAAGAAGCAAAAGCTTTGTTTGACGAACAAAACGAACAAGTTTATTACAACGTCAACCTGATCGAAAGACGCTTTATTAAACTTTGTAATGTTATTCCTGAGATTTCACGCGTTTACGTTATTAATGACACGCACAAGGCAAAAGTTAATAGCTTACAAAACGATATTAACAAAGTCGGAGCGTTAAAACGTAGTTTGGATACATTTATTCATTCTGCGATTAAACAACCATATTCACAATTGATTGTGAAAATGAATGAATTAAAAGAGGCATCTGACTCCGTCATTCTTGAACTTAATGAATTCGATTCATATCTTGGTTCATTAAGAATTGATTCAGAAGAATCATTTAAACTTATCTTTACTTTCTTTGAAAGAATTAAAAAAGCTGAAAAAGCTGTTCGTGAAATCAACGTTATTCGCGTAAGCGAAAAATACGAAAAAGATTTCGATAAGTGTTATGAACTATTAAATAATATTTACAATCTTCTAAAACAACTTCCTATCAATGTTGATGAAGTTAATAAAAACGTCTCCGATTTATATGATGTCTCTAACGAGATTCTTGAAGGCGGTTCTATTGATCAAGAGCACAACATGATGATTTTAGCGGAAAACGCGATTATGCACGCGAATAAAGGCCGCTCTCATTTAAGCGATATTGATCAACTGGTTGGACAAGCCGAAACATTCTTCAAAGAAGGAGACTTCGAACAATCTTATATAATTGCTGGAAACGCATTAAAGAAGATTAGATCTTACAATGAAAGACAACAATAAAATCGTTTATCTTGATAATGCTGCGACGACCCAAGTTAGCGACGAGGTCGTCGCTTTATTTGTTGAAACCGAAAAAACAAATTTTGCTAATCCTAATTCTATTCATGCATTAGGAATTAAAAACGCAAAAAACGTTCAAATCGCGAAAGAAAACATTCTTAAATCTTTCAGATTAAATAAACACAAAGTTGTTTTAACTTCGTCTGCTACTGAAGCAAATAACCTGGCCATTAAAGGCTATTGTTTAAAATATTCTAATCGCGGTAAACATATCATTACGACTAATATCGAACATCCTTCTGTTTTAGAGTGTTTTAATCAATTAAGAGACCACTTTGGTTTTAATGTGACAATTTTAGAGGTTGATTCTAAGGGATGCGTGAGCGCATCGCAGGTCAAAGAAGCGATGGGCAAAGATACAATTCTTATTTCTGTTATGGCTCTAAATAACGAGATTGGTAGTGTTAATCCCATTAGTGAAATTGCTGATGTAGTGCACACTTTCCCAAAAGCCAATCTTCATGTCGATACAACTCAAGCAATTGGAAAGATTGATTTAGATTACTCTAAGATTGATATGTTTGTTGTTTCATCTCACAAAATCCATGGCTTAAAAGGAAGTGGTGCATTGATTTATAAATCTTCGTTATCCTTCCTTCCGCTTCTTTCTGGTGGCGGACAAGAAGATGGTTTTAGAAGCTCGACAGTTAGTGTTGCAAACGCTTCAACTATCGCCCTGGCGATAAAGAATGCTTTTAAAGAAGATAGAAATGTGATTGCGGAGTTAAGAAACAAACTTGTTGAAGGATTGAACGCAATTGATGGAGTAGAGCTAAATAGCGATGAAAATTGTTCTTCGTATATCGTTAACTTCTCCTTGAGTAAAAAGAAAGCTAGCGTAGTGGTGGAAGATTTGTCGAATAAAGGAATATTCGTTTCAAGTGTCTCTGCTTGCAACTCTAAGAAAGAACCATACTCATATGTCGTAAAGGCTCTTGGAAAAAGCGATGTCCTTGCACACAACACAATAAGAGTCTCATTTTCCAAAGATAACACTTTAGAAGATGTTGAAATCTTCCTTAAGGAACTTAAGAATACTTTGGAGGTAATTCGATGAAATACGATCACATTATGGTGCGCTTCGGCGAGTTATCCACAAAAGGTAAAAACAAGAAAGAATTTATTCGTGTTTTAGCTAGGAATATTCGCAATGCTTTAAGTAGCTTTTCAACCCTTGAGTATATCGTTAGACTAGACCATATTTACATCAAATTAAACGACAATAATCCTGACGAAATTATCGGCATTTTGCAGGGGATTTCAGGTATTCACGCTCTTTCGTTAGTGCTTAAAACTGATGATGAAATTTCTAATGTTAAAAAGGTTGCTCTTGAGCTTATTAAAATGGAGTCTGGGAATACTTTTAAAGTTCACTCCAAAAGAGCGAATAAAAAATATCCAATTATCTCTGATCAAATTAATCGTGAAGTCGCGGGTGAAATTCTTAGAAACACCAATTTAAAAGTGGATGTTCATAATCCCGATATTCTTTTATCTATTGAGATGAGAGAAGATGGTTGTTATATCTTCACTAAAACATATAAAGGTGCTGGCGGCTATCCTTTAGGTGTAGGCGGAAAGATTATGCATATGCTCTCTGGTGGAATTGATTCACCTGTTGCGGCCTATTTATTAATGAAAAGAGGCTTAAGAATTGAATGCATTCATTTTGCTTCTCCTCCATATACAAATATTGGAGTTATTGAGAAACTAAAAGATATTTTAGCAAAGCTAAATACTTATCAAGAATCCATTAGATTAAACGTTATTCCGTTTACTAAAATCCAAGAAAAGATTTACGAAGTTGCGGATGAATCATATGCGATTACGCTTATGAGACGTATGATGTTTAGACTCGCAAGCGAACTTGCAAAAAGAAGAAAATGTCTTGCTTGCTCATCTGGTGAATCAGTTGGTCAAGTTGCCTCGCAAACTCTTGAATCAATTAACGTCATTAACGCTGTCACTAATCTTCCAATTCTTAGACCAGTTATCACTTATGACAAAATCGATATTATCGAACTCGCTAGAAAGATTGATACTTACGATATCTCGATTAGACCTTATGAAGATTGTTGCACGATTTTCACTCCCAAAAATCCAAAAACAAAACCTTCATTGGAGAAGGTCTTGGAATATGAAGCTAAATATGACTTCGACTCATTAATTAAAGAAGCGTTAGATAATATTGAAATTATCTATTCAAAAAAAGAGGACTAAGTCCTCTTTTATTTTGCTTTCTTTGCAACTGCCACTAAATCAGAGAATGCTTTTGGATCGTTGATTGCGAGTTCGGCAAGCATCTTACGATTAACTTTGACATTTGCTTTATTAAGTCCATAAATGAATCTGGAGTAGGAAATGTCGTTTGCTCTACAAGCGGCATTGATACGTTTGATCCATAATTTACGGAAATCGCTTTTGAGTTGTTTACGATCAATATAGGAATATCTTAATGAACGTAAGACTTGTTCTTTAGCGGTTTTGAAGAGAAGGTGTTTACTACCGAAGTAGCCTTTGGCTCTCTTTAAGATTTTTTTGCGTCTTGCGTGTGTAGTAACGCTGTTTTTAACTCTAGCCATCGTTTAACCTCCTATTGAATAAGGGTCTTCACTCTCTTGTAGTCACTATTGTGAACAAGTGAAGCCTTTCTTAAATGTCTTTTTTGTTTTGTGGTCTTGCGTGGAGCAAGGTGTGATGTATAAGCACTATGTCTTTTGAGTTTACCAGAACCGGTAACTTTAACACGTTTAGCAAGTGCTCTTTTGGTTTTCATTTTTGGCATGCTAATTTCCTCCTACTTTCTTTTTGCTGCTAAAACGGCATTAAGCCACTTTCCTTCCATAAATGGAGCTTTTTCAACAGTGGCAATATCTTCTAAGGATTGGATAAATTTATTCATAACTTCCTCACCAACTTCGACGTGAGATAGTTGACGACCACGGTAGCGAACTCCAACTTTAACTTTGTTACCCTCTTCCAAGAATCGTCTAGCGGCTCTGGCTTTGGTATCAACGTCATGTTGACCAATTTGAGGAGTTAGTTGAATTTCTTTGATTTCAACCGTGTGTTGTTTTTTCTTATTCTCTTTAGCTTTCTTTTGTTGTTCGAAACGATATTTTCCATAGTTCATAATCTTACAAACTGGTGGATTAGCGTTTGGAGCGACACAGACTAAGTCTAAATCAGATTGAACGGCGATATCATAAGCAGCTTTGCTTGACATCTTGCCTAATTGTTCACCAGTTGCACCGATAAGAAGCACTTCTGGGAAACGAACTCTCTCATTAATGAGATCTTGGTTGGTTTTGTTAGGACGTTGTGGTCCTTGTTTAATTGGATAGTTCTTGATAAATGTTATCCTCCTTAGTAACAAAAACGGGCACGAAGTGCGCCCGTTTAGAAATAACTTCACTAGTTATCGTAGCATGTACCAATCGATTCATCGATCTGGTGAGAAGCAAGGGCGCTCTTCTTTCTACGTTTTGCGAGAATAATTAAACTACACACGCTCACATATGTCAATAAAAGAAAATAAATATTTTCACTAAGTAATAAAAAAGGCCTCGTTTGGAGACCTTATAATGTTTATTTATTTACTTCTGGAAGAGCACGAGATTTTATCTCTTTAACAAGTTTATCAATGAATTCTTTAGTTGGAACATTGATTTGTTCTTGGCTTCCATAGTGACGGTACGTAACTGTTCCGGAATTCTTTTCGTTATCTCCGATAACTAAAGTATATGGAACTTTCTTAATTTGAGCGTTTCTCATGCGGTAACCAAGTTTCTCACTGGCATCGACTAAGATCGCTCTAATTCCGGCCTCTTTGAGCTCTTTAACGACCTTTTCAGAGTATTCTAATTGGAATTCATTGTTAACTGGAAGGACGTGGACTTGTTCTGGAGCCATCCAAAGTGGGAAAGCACCAGCGAAGTGTTCGGTAATAACACCAACAAATCTTTCGATTGATCCAAAGCAAGCGCGGTGGATCATAACTGGACGAACTTTTTCACCTTTATCATCGATATATGTAACATCGAATCTTTCTGGTAAGTTCATGTCGAGTTGAATGGTGCCACACTGCCAAATTCGATTCATAGAATCGCGGACTTTAAAGTCAAGTTTTGGGCCATAGAATGCACCATCACCTGGATTGATCTTAAATTCTTTACCGGTTTTACGGCAAACTTCTTCTAAGATTCTTTCGGATTCATTCCAAATCTTGATATCTCCGATATAACCTTCTTCAGGTCTAGTGGATAATTCAATCTTGTAATTTAGACCAAACATTGAATAAACTTCATCAAATAATTTGATGATGGAAGTAATTTCTTCGCCGATTTGATCTGGTCTAACAAAGGTGTGAGCATCATCTTGAGTGAAGGAGCGGACACGGAATAAGCCGTTTAGTGCGCCACTAGCTTCATGACGATGGACATGACCAAGTTCGGCGTAGCGAAGTGGAAGTTCGCGGTACGAATGTAAATCATTCTTATAGCAAAGAATTGCACCTGGGCAGTTCATTGGTTTAATAGCGAATTCATCTTCGTCAACCATGGTGATATACATGTTGTCTTTGTAGTGATCCCAGTGACCAGAGGTTAACCATAATTCTTTGGATAACATAATTGGGGTATCTAAGAGCATGTAATTATATCTAGCGTGGACTTCTTTCCACATATTTTCAATTTGGGTTCTAACAATCATGCCGTTTGGAAGCCAGAATGGAAGTCCTGGACCGTAGTCTGAAAGCATGAATAAACCTAATTGTTTACCTAAGATGCGGTGGTCTCTTTTCTTTCTTTCTTCAAGAATGCGGAGATGTTCTTCAAGACCTTCTTTGGTTTCAAAAGATGTTCCGTAGATTCTAACGAGTTGTTTATTTTTGGAATCGCCTCTCCAATACGCTCCTGCAATGGAAAGAAGCTTAAAGTTCTTAATTAGGCCAGTTCTTTCAACGTGAGGACCGGCACAGAGGTCGAACCATTTGCCTTGTTTATAAATTGTGATTGTGCCTTCAATACCTTTAATTAATTCAACTTTGTATTCGTTATCTTTGAATAATTCTAAGGCTTTTTCTTTAGAAACTTCTTCTCTAACGATTGGTTCGTTTCTAGAAGCGATACGATGCATTTCCTTTTCAATCTTTGGAAGATCAGCTTCGGTGATTGGAGTTGGGAAATCGATGTCGTAGTAAAAACCTTCTTCAATTGAAGGACCATAACCGAATTTCGCTCCTGGATATAGGTTAGAAATTGCTTCTGCCATAAGATGGCTGGTTGAGTGATTTAATGTGTGGAAATCTAGAGCCATATTTTACCTCCTTAAACAAATAAAAGCGCCCCACCTAAGGACGCTATTAACGCGGTACCACCTTAATTTATAGTGCAAGCACTATACTCTTAATCCTTTTAACGCAAGGTTACGTCTAAATTGGTTTTTAGAAGCTCAGAAGTGGTATCGAGGATGATCTCTTAGGAATTTTTCAGCTACCATTCCCTCTCTAGAAGAGACCTTTTCTTCGACGTGTCTTCGTCGACGCTAAAATTAGTATAATCTATTAGTTTGATAAATCAAATAATTTATTTATTCGCTTGTTGAAATGCGTAGACAGCAGAGCCGATTAAGCCAGCTTGCTCATTGAAATGACATTCCTCGATTCTTACATCTGGGAAAGACGCTTTTAAATCTTCAAAGAACCATTTCTTCGCTTTCATAAATCCGCCAGTCACGACGAAGATATCTGGATAATATGAATCGTTCATTAGTTTGAAGTAGGATTTAATGATATGTTTCCATTCGTTTAATAAGTTAAGAGCATCTTTGTCGCCTGCTTCAACTTTCTCAAACAACTCTTTTCCGGTTTGAATTGAGGAGTTGTTTAGCTTTGCTAATTTAGCAATATTATGACCGCCAGCGATTTCGAATTCTTGATATCCGTCTTTGTATTTAAACAAAGTGTGACCAACTTCAGTTAAGTAATCTTGAATCTCTTCGTTTACACATAATGAGCCACCTAAACCCGTGGAAATAGTGACGAAGAAAACGCGTTCAAATTCCTTACCTCTTCCTAAGGCTGCTTCAGCGATGCACGCCATCTGTGCGTCATTACGTAAATATAAATCTAGATTATATTTTTCTTTAATAATTTTACCGAATTCGATATCGGAAATTCCGACGTTTGGAAGGACGATAATTTTACCTGTTTTTGGATCGACAACTCCAGGCACTCCTGCTCCCATAGCGATAACATTATCAAGTGGGAATTCATCAACGATTGATAAAGCTTGTTTTAAGAATGCTTCTTTATCATCAACTGGAGTCGGCTTAATGACACATTTTTCAATCTCAAAATTCTCGTTAACTAGAGCGAGCCTCATGTTAGTGCCACCGATATCAAATGCCAGAACTTTATTCATAAACAGTAAATTTGTGGAAAGCTTGTGGATAACTACAATTATTATCAAAAAAACTACGATAAAATGCTACACAATTTATTAAAAATTGAATGGGAGTAATCCACAAAATCACCAAAAGGCTCGATTTCATCGAATTTTTCTGTTTTACTCACATAGTGAGAGTGATAAACTAGTGAGCAATTATGGGATACATGATGCAGTCGGATTTTTACGAGATAAGGTTAGCCTCAATCGTCTCTAACGTCGATAAGGATGTTTTGGTCGAACTTTATCAACCAATCATTGGGGCGAATGCGACAATTCTTTATCTCACCCTTTTAAAACAAAAAAGAAATGAAGATGAAGAAATCACCTATGCCGCTCAAGATTTACTCAATTTAATGCAACTTGATCCTAATGCTGTTTTAAGCGCTAGACATTTCTTAGAGGCGGTTGGTTTGATGCGTTCATACATGAAACAATCCGATTCAGGACGATATTTCATCTATGTTTTATACGCTCCAAAATCGCCAAAAGATTTCTTTGATGATGTTTTATTTAAAGGTTTGCTCATTCAATCTATCGGTGAAAAGCAAGCTAAACGTTTAGCCTTCAACTATAAAGTTAATCTTGTTGTGGAAGAAGAGTTTAAAGAAATAAGCGCATCATTCGTTGACGTGTATCATCCAGATTATGATGATCCTTCCTTTAGGAAGAGTTTTGGAGATGACATTCTTGGCCGCGATCCTGGTCGAGTTCAAATTAAATTCAACGAGGACTTATTCTTCAAATATGTAGAGGAAAATTCTCAGATTAGAACTAGTGCATTCACAAAAAAGGACTTAAAAGAAATTACTCGATTAGCCACTCTATTCGGTTTAGATGAAAGACAAATGGCAATCATCGTAATTGATGAATATAATCCGAACGATCTTCCACATCTTAACTTCGACCGCGTTAAATACCGCGCTGAAGAAGAAATAAAATTCAAATTAGTGGAATCTAAGCCTAGAAACACTAGAAGTGATATTAAAGGCGATACCGTTCTTCAACAAAAGATTAAAAGAATGGAAGAAATTGCGCCTTCAAAATATCTCTCCTTGTTATTAAATAACACCCCACCTTCAATGACTGACTTAAATACGTTAAATAAGTTATCAGTGGGGTACAAGTTAGGAAATGGATTAATTAACGTCATCGTCGATTATGTAATGGAGAAAAATAACAACATTCTCACGTACACATTCTGCGATAAGGTTGCTTCGATTCTTGTTTCGAAGAATGTGGAAACCGTAATTGATGCGATGAACGAACTTAATAAGCTATCCAAATCTGAGAAGGAAAAGAAAACTTCGAAACCAAGATCAACTTATGTTGATAAGGAAGAACCTGTTAAAGAGGTAAAGGTTGAAGAAAAGAAAGAAATTATCTCAGAT
>Ga0310786_10011111_pt1 | contig 11262 bp, 13 predicted proteins | sample AusTroGonzalo_MG_FD_203881 | JGI IMG/M metagenome (GOLD analysis project Ga0310786, IMG submission 203881) | Bovine rumen microbial communities from tropical cattle in Woodstock, Queensland, Australia - Gonzalo_03 (v2) (version 2) | ecosystem: Host-associated > Mammals > Digestive system >...
TACTTTCAGAAGAATTTGACATGAATTTTGACACGGGTTTTGATATGCAACGTTAAATAGCCACTTTATATAGTTTTGAATGTGGGTTCAATTCCCCTCGCCTCCACTAAATCAAAAGGGCGCTATATTTCGGGTTTTGCCGATTTATAGCGCCTTTTCTTTTCGGTATATCGTTTCAATTATGTTTTAACACGTTTCAATTATAAAACGGTGAATAGCGGATTTGACACACCCATTTGACACGGATTTTGACACGGTTTTTGACACGACGTCATTAAAGTGTTATAAATAAAAAGGACGGCCGAAAATTCAAGCCGCCCTTTTTACGTATGTGCATACTCCTGTGCAAATATAGTATATCATAAACCTTGACATTTGTCAAGATAGAAAAAGGGCTGTCCGAAAAGACAGCCGCATTTTTCCGTATACCCTACCATTACACAAAAAGAAGTCCAACACCTGTATTATATCACATAATTTGACATTTGTCAAGGCAAATGAAAGAAGGGCTTTCAAATAAGCCCTTCGTTTTTTAACTTGTATTCAATCAGCTTCACAACGTATTCCGGGGGCGTTCTTGTTTCAAGCTCCCAATCTTGCAAGGTTCTGTACGGAATTTCAAAGTATTCTGCAAAAGCATTTCTTGTCATGCCGCTTGCTGTTCTTAATTCCTTAATTGTCATTGTTCAACATCTCCTTTTCATGTTGGGGGCGTTTCCGCCCCCTGTTTGTTTCATTCTGCTGAGATCATCGGCGCCATACTGTAAGCGCCCCACGGTAAGAAGGTTTCCGCGTCCCTGTACTGTGAATGTTTCTTGCTTATTCTAAAGCGTGCTGTTTCGCCGTGGTTGTCGGTTGCTGTAACCGTTGCAGCCGTCCGGGCTGTTATTGTGTATGTTATTACACATTCATTGTTGCAAATGCTGCGTGTGCTGTATGTTCTTCCGATTTCAAACTTTTTCATACTGTTGAACCTCCATTTGTTTTTGTGTGGGGCGGTTGTCCGCCCCTTTTGTTTACTTTGCGTTGTGGGCTGCTGTTGCTATGAACGCCATTATTATATCATGCTTCTGACTGTCTGTCATGTTGTCCCATTCGGAACCGTAAGCCGTCTTGCAAGCTTCTGTAAGCATTTCAAGCATTTTTTCAAATCCTGTCATTGTTTTTTCCTCCTTTATATTCTTATACCTAACATCATGCAAGCTCTTTTTGCTTCGCAGTAAGCTTTCCATGTTGTTTCGTTCCTGTTCTCTAAAACCTGTTTTTTTGCTTCTTTGTAAGCCTTTAAAGCTTCGTTTTTCTTTTCGTTCATTTCTTTTTCCTCCTTGTTGTGTTCGGGTTTCTGTTCCCTTTCTCTGATTATATTATAACACGCATTGCGTATAATGTCAACAGTTTTCAAGTAAATTTATACGCGTTGCGTGCATTTTGTATGATTGCACAAAATAGCATTTATTATTTGTACGCATTGCACATTATTACACATCGAGCAATTGCAACCAAAATTGCAACTAATTACAACTAATTGCAACTAATACACGCGCGTTATAGCTTTGATTTATCTTTACACACGCGCGTGTTAAAACGTGCGTTAAACGCGCGTTAAATGCCCTTTTTTGCCCTTCTGCGTTATTGGTAGTATACTTATATTTAAAAAAAGAACCCCTTGAAAAAGGGGCTTTTTAAGAAAATATATAATTTTGAAGGGAATTAAGAATTATCAATAAGGGGGTTTCCCCCGTCTGAACGAATGACGGGGGAAAATTGTGTGTCGTTCCTACTATCGCCAGAACAAAAGAACAAAAGAAAGGAGACACCATTATAATACATTATAACGTGCTAAAAGTCAATTTGTATTATATACAAAGATTTTTAGCCTTTTCGGCGTTTTCTGCTTTTTGTTATAGTTTTATTCGTCCTTAACAAAGATTGAACCACTCATACGGTATTTTTGACCGTTAATTGTAACGTTTCCCCAATCCCACGCCGTTAAATTTTCGGTTAAAGCCTGTAATACTTCCGGCGTGTAAAACTCGGACGCATTGGAATAAAAAGGAATCAAAAACGCAGCCTTTGCACTAAGGCTCTTACTTTGTGTAGGGGCGCGCATTTCCGCCGCGCTTAACGCTGTACCCCATTCGGACGTCAATAAATAATATGCGTTGTTGCCTGTTCTATTACCACAATATATTAAAACGTCGTCTTCTGTGTTGGTAACTGCATTTACACCCTTGCAAATTATGTATTTATCACACGAACCGGCGGACAATTCGTCCGTGCTGCTTGTGCTGAATCTCCACGCGCTTATTACTAATACTCTGTTATTGATGTTTTCAAATTTCATCTTTAACTTTTTGTTTCCGCTTGAACTCGGTCCGGCGTATTGCATTGTTGCGTTGTTATACCAACAACACGGCGTTGAATAGTTTACAGAACTGTATGAACCCTTATAAAGTCCAAACGCCACTTTGTTGGTTCCGTCACAAACCAAAAATTTGGTACCGCTTGACATATCAATAACAGATTTCCAGTTCCAAACGTTTGTAATATCCGCTTTGATAGTATCAAAAGCCGCTTCTGAATCATCGTAAGTTTTATCAATTACTATTGTTGACATAAATTAAACCCCCTCTATTAATCCGCTAACAAATGAACCTTCATTTACAACCGTGTCGCCTATATACTGTTTTATCCTTCCGCTTTCGTCGTAAACATAATAACAGGTGTTCACGTCTTTTTCCGAAAGGTCGTCAAAATCAGCTTCCGAAATTCTTTCAAATGTCAAGCCTCCAAGCTGTGTTGTTGTCTGTGTCCGGAAGGTTTCAAGGCTTTCCACTCTATTTTCCAGTGCGTCCACCTTGTTAAAGTATGTTATGATCTGTACAACAATGCTGCTTGCTTCTGCTGTGTTAACGCTCTTTAATACTTCAAATTCAACCGGCGTTCCCACAACGTCAAGCGCCCTTGCTAACTGTATATTATTACCGCTTATGATATAATCGTAATTGTATACAAGCTTTATTCCGTTGATATATACGTACATTATGTCAAGCGTTTCGTTGTATTCCGGAATCTGAATTGGTATAGTGCTTTCAAGGTCTTCCGTTGTTACATAACGGCTGTGATACTGCATTACAATAGTTGTGGTTTTTACTTCGTCTTTGATATCGTCAAACCAAGTATTAAAAGCGTTGGTGAATTGTGCAAAAAGATTTGTTGTGTCGATTTGATCTATTAAGCCGGTGACGTATCCGCACACGTCCGTATTTGGTCTTTCGTCTGTAATATCAGCTTGAACCACAACGGAACTGTTTGCAGATACCTTTATTTGTGCCAAAGATAATTCATAAACACCGCCGGTTCTTGTCAGCTCCGGCGCCGTCGGTGTTGCTGCTGCTGTACCCGTTTTTACTTCGATTGAAATACTTCTGTGTGCGTCGTTTGTGTCAAGGTGCATTACAACCCTGTCTATTCTATCAAAAGTAATGTCCGCCGCGTCGAGCTGCAAAAATACATCACTATCGGATTTAATCCACTTGCAGTTGATAAAGCCCCAACCGGGTGACACTTTGACAACAAGCCCTGTTGTTGCTGTGACTTGCATTGCGTCGGAAGGTGTTCCAAATACTCCGTTGCTAATCAGCTTTAAAAAGTATTCGCTGATTTGGTCGGCGTTGTATGTCCTATCGCCGTTTATACTGTTAAAGAATCCGTATGTTACAGCCATTTTTTATTCGTCCTCCTCGTATTCAATTACCGCCCATTCTGACAGCGTCGGAATCAGTCTATAACCGTTTTCGTCTTCAACTTCTGTTATCTCTGTTATGGTTGCATTGCCGCGTACACCATATTCATTTATTATGCTGACTTTATCGCCCAAATTATAATCAACGCCGTAAGTGTAATTATTATAATTCAGAATATCGCCGCTGAATGATGTTACAACCCTTTGTTGTTCAAGGGCTTCCACGCCGTCAGCTTTCAGCATTTTCCTATATTCGCTTGTTGTTAGTCCGTCGCTGCTGCTGTTGCGTGAATCAATATATATATAGCGTCGGTAAAAGCCTATTATATCGTCACTGTCCGGCATTACCGGAACAAATACACGTTGCGTTCCTTCTCCTTCACCGCCAACAATGCAGCAATTAGCATAATTGGACGTATCTTTTATAAATTCTGTATTACCCAAATTTTCAAATTCGGGGGAAAAAACAACAAATGTATTTTCCGTTTGGTCGTAACTTCTGTCAACGCCCTTATACAGATTTACAGTAAATCCGGCGCCGTTCCACGCAAATTCAATACCATAATTGTAAGTCACACAAAGTTCCTGTACAACGTCAAGTAAGTTTTTACCGGTGAATTGCCGCGTTACTTTGTCGTCCCATTCGTGATCGGTTCCAAGTTGGATCCATTCCACGCCGTCGGGATTGTTTATTATAGGGCTGTAAATAATCCACTTGTTTTTGATTAAATCCCTTATAATATGTTCCGCGGTTGTTGTGTTGGACGAATAGACAGCACGTTGAATAACACGCCAACTTAACAGCCCTTCCGCTGAATGTCCGGAAATGGTTATATAGTCGCCGTTTTCGTCGTCGGTGTTCAATTGAACCTTTTCAACGTACATTCCAACATTGCTATCATCACGAATTATAAATATATCACCTTCCAGAAGGTTCAAAAGCTGTTCGGAAGCTTTTATATATATTTCAAATTCGCCAACAGCATTAAAACGCTTTACCCAAATAACGGAAGTCGCGTTATCTATTACAGCAACCTTTGTAAAAGTGTCATTTTCAAGCCTGTAAAAGTATAATACCATATCACACGCCCCCGAACAATAAAGCAGTTGTAAAATGTATCTTTACGTCGTCTTCCGTTCCGGTTGACAAAGTAAATGTAAATACATTCTGTCCGGGTTCAAGCTTTAACCACGTTGAACCCTGTGTGACATAGTTAAGCAAATTTGAAACAACGCCGGCGCGTTGGAGCTTTACGCCCATTGAACCGCTGTTTGTATCAATAATAATATGGTCATTTGCTTGAAAACTGTAATTAAGTTCAAAATACTTTTGCGTGCTGTTGTTTATGATCTTTAAACCTGTGATAGCTCCATAAACATCTACATCAATAACAGTACCGCAAACCGCGTCCCCTGTGTTGTCAATCGTTGCAATTGGAACTTCCAGAACTTCCGAAAAAGGAATAGGGGTTACAATGGAAAAAGGAAATTCAAATAAAGCAAGGATCCTTGACAGCTCATTATATAACGCCGTCAGCGCTTCAAAATAAGGACGGGGACAAATAATTGATATCTGCATTTGTTCTCTTTGCACGAATAAGTCACCTTCGAGCATTTCAACATAACCTTCAATTTTTACGTCCCTGTTCTTATTTTTGAAAAACACTGTACATTTTGTCTTTCGTGGGAATATCTTATATAAACGCTGTCGGTTTGTTTCAATATCCCCGTTAATAACTACCGTAATAACTAAATTACGCTGATTAACACGCGCCGAATTAAAGAATGATCCGTCTATAATACCGGCTGTTGCTGTGTTTACGTTGGTTGCCGGGGGCGTCAATCCCTGTACACTTGTTATATAATAGTCCTTTGAATTATGTGTAAGTTCAAATAATTCGCCGGCTGTATTCTTTATTTTCAGTGTGAACATTGCGTATTATACCCCCTTTGCAGCGTTTATAAGGTTGCGTGTTTGTCTGTAAATGTCATATCTTGAAAGAGCCTTTGGACTGCTGTTATTCTGTGTAAAGTTGTAGTTTGTGACGGTGTCGCCGCTGTTGTTGTTATATACAACATTGCTGCTTTGCATTTCCTTTGCAAGTATTCCGGCGATTTTCTTTAAACCGTCGGTGTCACTTTCCAAAGGTACAACAGCTTCCGCGCCGGTACCTTCCAGAAGTCCAACTTGTCCTTTTTTCAGAATACCACCTTTTTCAAGTCGTGGTAAATTAACGTGTCCAATGTCGCCCAAATCAACACCGGGAATATTGTTGATTAAGTGAATAACGCCGTTTATCATGTCAATAAAGCCGTTTATCTTGTCTTCGATAAATTCAAAGACACCGTTTACAACCTTCTTAAATGCACCCGTGAACGCGTCAGCTATCTTTGTTCCGACGCTCTTAAATACACCGGTGATTTTATCCCAGATACCTTTGAAAAAGTCTGTAATACCGTTGAAAACAGCTTTGATGTTATCCCAAGCCTTTTGAAAAGCGTCTTTAAAGAACTGTCCGACGGTTGAAAAGACGTTTTTCACGCCTTCCCAGATACCGGAAAAGAAGTCTGTCACGGCTTCCCATATAAATTTGATTGTTAGCCATGCAGTTTCAAATTTTTCCTTGAACCAATCAACAACGCCGCCGAATACGTTCTTTATACCTTCCCAAATGCCGCTGAAAAAGTCCGTTACAGCTTCCCACACAAGCTTTATAACAAGCCATGCCGTTTCAAACTTTTCCTTAAACCAATCTATTACAGGTTCAAAAATGGCTTTTATGCCGTCCCAGATACCTTGAAAGAAATCAACTATTGCACCGAATACAAGCTTTATTATTGCAACAGCGGTTTCAAACTTTTCCTTGAACCAATCAACGATCGGTCCGAATATCTCTTGAATTTTATCATGTACCTTTTGGAACACTTCCACAACGGTGCTGAAAACAGCCTTGATAATTGCAACCGCTGTTCCGAATTTATCCTTGAACCAATCGGCAATTGGTGCAAATATCTTTTTAATACCGTTGAAAATAGTCTTAAAGAAGGTGGAAACAACCGCCCATACTGCTTTTATACGTTCCCATGCTTTACTAAAGATATCAACAATAAAATCAATAACGGGCTGTACAGCCTTTTTGATACCTTCCCACAAGCCTTTCCAGAACTCACGGAACTTTTCGGATTTCTTCCAAAGGACAACAAACGCTGCAACAAGTGCTGCGATTGCTGCAACAACTAAGCCTATGGGATTTGCAGCCATTGCCGCATTTAAAAGCCATGTCTTTGCAGCTGCGACAACTTCCGCCGCGCTCATTCCTGCAAGGGCTGTTGTTACGGCTGTTATTATGCCGGTGACTTTCCAAGCTGCAAAAGCTGCTGCAATGCCAACAACACCGGCTTCAATTTCCGGTAAATTGTCTTCAATCCATGCAATGCCCTTTTCAATTTGCGGTACGATCTTTTCAAAAGTGCTTGTTATTTTGCCTATTGCCTTTTCAATTTGCGGTCCGTATTTGTCAAGCAGATTTCCCACAAGTTCCGCCGCGCTTGTCTTCATATTCTGAATAGCAAGCTTTGCTTTGTCCGCGCCGTCTTGTGTTTCTTCATACGTTGCATTTACAGTTCCTTGTGAACTTTCAAGCAAGCTTACAAAGTCACTGTATTCAAAACGCCCTGTTTTTATAGCGTCTGCAAGCTCCGGACCGGCTTTTGTTCCAAATTCTTCAACAGCTTTTTGTGTTGCTGCTGTTATGTCCGGCGCTGCTGCGATTTGATCCAGAACGGTTTGAAATTCGCTTTTAGCGTCTTTGCCTTCTTTAGTCCAGTTTGCAACGGCTTTTTTCATGCCGGCAAAAGCTGTTTCCGTGTTTACGCCGGCTTTTTCCCATTGCGCAAACATTGCAATAGTTTCCTTTGTGTCGAATCCTAAAGCACGCATTGGGGCGCCGTTCTTCGTCAACCCTTCTGCAAGCTTATCAACCGAAACGCCGGAACTTTGTGCAGCGCTTGCAAGGTAATCAAGTATTTCCGCGTATTCGTCCGAGTTAATCCCGGCGTTTGCCATTGCCTTTGAAACGTCCTGTACTGCTTTTTTGGCGTCACTTCCGGTTATATCGGCAAATTTTATAAACTGCTTTGTGGTTTCTTCCAGTTTATCACCGGTAAAGTCGAAACGGGTGTTGACTTCTCCGAGCGTGTCGCCTATGTCTGCAAAGTCTCCAAGTACACTTTTTGAAACGTTGGCGTATGACTTTGTCAGATCCTTTGCAGCGTCACCGGTTGCGCCTGTTGCTTTAATGACGTTGTCCGCGCCTTCGTCGAATCCTACAAAAGCGTCCTTAACAGCCTTTCCAAGCTCTCCAAGCTTGTTTATTGCGGCTGTAATAAGGTTAGACGCTAAATTACCCAACGCAACACCAAAGGCGTTTAAACCGCCGTTTACAGTGTCTTGTGTGGACTTGTCCACATCACCAACACTTTTATCAAGCTTTCCGGAAGCGTCCGCCGCGTCGTTTTCGCCGTTTGTCAGCTGTTCAAGGGCTGTTTCATACTTTCCGACTTGTGCAGCCGCATTTTTTACGGCTGTGTCTTGATTTATGATTTTTATGTTTAAGTCTTCCGCCGCTGCTGCGTTGCGCTCTTGTGCGGCTTCTGCTTCACTTAACTGTTTGGCGTATTTTTTGGCTTCTTCTGACGCCGCGCCATACTCTTTAACAGCTTTGTTGTATTTGTCTGTAAGATCGTCAACGGCTTGTTGTCCGTCCTTTTGCGCTTTATTAAGGCGGTCAAGCTGTTCTTTCAGCAAGTCAAGCTTTTTCTTTTCCGCGTCAACAATGCTGTTTTGCTGCTTTATTTTAGCGGTCAAGCCGTCAGCGCTTTTACTCCAATCGTCCAAGCCGGCGGTTGCGTTCTTAAATTCCGCATTTGCAAGCTTTATTGATTTGTTAGCGTCCGAAATTCCTTTTTTTAGGTCTGAAATATCAACCTTGTATTTGGTTGTAAAATTCTGTTCGGGCATTTTTTCACCACCTTAATAAATCAATACCAACTATCGTCCGTCGCCGGTCTTCTTATTGTGCCGTCTTTAAGTTTTACGCCTTCTTTTTTGCTTTGGTTCTGTTGTCTATTGTTCAATCGCTTGAATATTAACAATACATCGTGGAAGCGTTGCGCCCTAACCCGGAACGGATCCAACGACGGGAACGCTTGACACATATTGTAATTCAAGTCAAATAATATTTCGTAAAGGGTGCCGGGGTTCGTTTCCCCGGAAGTTAGTTTTTTTCGCCACCAACAGCGGCGCCAAGTTCGTTTGTTGCGTATTCATAAAGCCCCTTGAATACTTCAATAAGGTTCTGTATGTGTGTTCTTCTTATTTCTTCGTCTGTAACGCCGGGGAATATATCCATTAAAAACGGTTTCAGCTGCTTTGAGCATTTAATAATTACGCTTGCAAGTTCCGCTTTGTTGCCTGTCTTCATGTTTTCAAGGTCGAGCGCGTCCAGAACGTCTTCAACTACTCCAAAAGAAAAATCAATTGTTTCGGCTTTGTATTCCTTTTCAACTTCTTTTCCGTTGTAAATTTTTAATGTAATTTCCATAATAATTAAATCTCCTTTACTTTTTTAAAGTTTGGGGCGACTATTGCCGCCCCTAATAATATTAACCGGCGCTTACTGTAACTGCACAACTTGCAGAGAACAAACCGGCTGTTGCTGTAATAACAGCTGTTCCGGTTGCAACGCCTGTAACAACGCCGCCGCTTGTTACTGTTGCAACGCGTGGATTGCTTGAAACGAATGTAACAGGCTTTCCAGAAGGTGTTGTTGTAGGTGTAATTGTTGCTGTATCGCCAATTGTAACGCTTGCTGTTGTAGGTGAAACGCTAAGAGCTGTAACACTGTCAATTGCAAGTGCTGCGATTGTATCCGGTGTCTGTACAGTGCTAAAGAAGGTTGAAAGATCGCACTTACCGTCCCTTTCGTCGATAACAACGCCGCCGGCTCTTGCCTTAACGTTTGTTCCGCCGCCGTTTGTGAACTCATAAGCGGTCTTTATGCCTGTATATGTAAGCTGCTGATTATTTGTTCCGGTTCCGTTATCCTCTGTTGCGCTTGTTTCGTCCGGAATAGCGAATGAACCCTTTAAGCGCCATACATAACGATAAGTTCCGTCTGTAAGTTTCAGACGATAACCAAGCGCAAAATACTTTTCAACCGGCGGACAATCAATAAATGCGCCTGTTGCTGAATCAACAACTTTTCCGGTGATTGTTGCAAGCTTACCAAGTGGAAGCGCCGGAACTGTAAGTGTAATTGTGTCCGAGCCTTCCGCCTGTATAACAATCATTCCTGTATTGTCGTAATAATGTGTTTCGCTGCTGCTTTCAACAGTCTTTGAAACTTCCGCAACGGGTGCAAGCACTTCAACCGCGCCTGTTGTATAACCTGTTGTGTCGTCGCCTGTGATTGCTGCAATTACAAGATTGTCACAACCACGAAATTCAACGGTTTTTCCCATTGTTCAATCCTCGCTTTCTTCATTGTTATAGTTTTCAAATTTATATGTTGTGAAAAATGCACCTGTGTGTGTTGGGCGGTCTACATCTATGTCGTTAGCCTTTCCCTGTAAAATCCACCCGTTTTGTTTAAGGAGCTTCCGCGCCTTTTCCGGTTCTGTTTCTACAAGTAAAGGGTTTGTTGAATAGAAATAAACCCAAAAGCCCCAAACTGCACGCCCTGCATTATCATCATAAAAAGCGGCTTCCGGTGTTTCAAAATTCCAGAAGGTGAAAAAACTGTCCGGGTAACCTTCGTTTGCGTTAAGCGAACCCTGTAAAAATACGGGATATGTCAATGTTTGCAATAGTGCTATTAAATCACTTTTAACGCCCATTTTGCACCACCCTTTCAAGCACCTTTTCAAATGCTTCTTCTTGAATTTTTGAAATTTCTTTGCGCGTTTGCGCTCCGTATACCGCGTCGTATAATTTTCGGTCCGGTGTTATATGCGGCTGCCCGTGTAACTTCGTTCCGTACATAAGAAATATTGACGGAAGTCCGCCGCCGCCTATATCAAAACCAACGCCAACGCTTGCTGTGTCGCCGGTCCATTCCACCGGACTATTACTAACTATTGATTTTTTCGTTTTTCCCGTCAGTGTATGCGGTTCAATAGCCGCTTCAACCTGTTCTGCAATAACCTGTTGTGACGCCTTTAAGGCGCTTTCAACGGCTCTTTGTGTCGCATTACCGCCGATTTCATCGAGCTGCTTTTTTAAGACGTTGAACCCGTCAAAATCAATAGATATTTTATTCTTTGCCATTTAAAGCCCACCTTTTACGCGTTCAACTTTAAATTCTAAGTATCGGTTGTTTAAATCGCAGTTTTCCGGCTCTGTGATTATTTCGTATACTTTCCCGTCTTCACGCAGTAAGCGGCAATTAATAGCAATATCACCCCTGTAACGCGTTGTTATGTCCGCCGTGTCAAGAACGGCATATAAACCGTTTACG
>Ga0310786_10011112_pt1 | contig 11259 bp, 12 predicted proteins | sample AusTroGonzalo_MG_FD_203881 | JGI IMG/M metagenome (GOLD analysis project Ga0310786, IMG submission 203881) | Bovine rumen microbial communities from tropical cattle in Woodstock, Queensland, Australia - Gonzalo_03 (v2) (version 2) | ecosystem: Host-associated > Mammals > Digestive system >...
TACCGCCCATGTAAGTATGTACAGTTGCAAGCCAACTACACATTCACTCATGCACGTCTCGAACTTGATAAGAACTACAACACATTCGACCTCCAAGCCTACGTGAAGTTCTAAGCAAACCAAAAAGTGAGCAGCTCAATGAGTTGCTCACTTTTATTTTCATACTTACGGGCGTTGAGGTTGCTGCATTTGAGGTGGTGTTTGCATCTGACGTGGACGGCCAAAATTTCCTCCAGGTCTTCCAAACGGACCACGGTTTGGCTGAGGTGGTGCCAGGTTGATACCGTAAGTTAGAATGGTGTTGTCACCAAACATGTTGATGTTGATGAACTGATTGGTTCTGTCATCGTAATACACCTTCATTTCGTCCTCATCAGCTCTCAGAGTTCTTCCGTAAGCCATATTCAACAACTCGCATACAGTCTGGAAGTGATCCTTTGGATAGGTGTAGCGAGCAATAAACAGCCTGTGGTTTACGAAAATCACATCGATGGCTGTAGGGGTAGGTTTACGGTTCTCGTTCTTAGATTTGATGTGATACATGTCTCTGAATTCGCTCGAACGTTCGTATTTCACACCGGCTTCGTTCCAAGCCTTAAACACCTCCTGCTCATCTGAACCAAGTGCCATACCGAATACTTCGTGCGAAATCTGTGCCGATGCCATCACAGTCGATAGCATAACAGTCAGTAATAATAGTGTTCGTTTCATAACTCAATAACTTTAGGTAATTTTTCGGTTGTTGCTCAAATCATGTTGTTTGGTACTGCAAATATAGTAAAAAAAGTTCACCGCCAAACAAAAAACGAAAAAAAATCATAAAAAAAGTAAAAAAAACAAGACGATAGCCCGTTTTATTTACAACAGACTTCACAACGTTAGAGATTAGCGGTCTACGGTTAATGGTTCGAGAATCTTTTGACCGAATCCCTTTGGCCTGCACATGACAAAAAAAAGGATGGGCTTTTTTGCTCATCCTCAGTTTTTGATATCAGCTACACGAAATTATTTCTTTCCGTGAAATTCGCATGATACTGTAAGAGACTTACGTCCTTTCTTACGACGCATTGACAACACACGGCGACCGTTCTTCGTAGTCATACGCTGACGAAAACCATGCTTGTTGATTCTCTTGCGATTGTGAGGTTGGAATGTTCTTTTCATTGTTTTATATTGTTTGAATTTTCTTATTTCGTTCGTTACATTGCACAAACAGCGTGCAAAATTAGTGATTTTAATTAAATCGGCCAAAGATTTGGCGGTTTTTTGCTTACTTTTTTTGTTATTTTACGAAAAACACCTAATTTTGCATTCGATTTAGAGCATAGGGAAATCGCTAAAAGGAAAAAGTTGAACAGTTAGCGGTTTATAAAAAGTATCGTCTAAACTCCAAAACAAAATAAATAAAATATAATAAGTAAAAATAGTAAAATTGTAAATGGTAAATGTGGGCGAAAGCCCCGTAAATTGCAAATTAGATTATGGCTATATTAGCAGGTGATATTAAGAAAGGCGTTTGCCTCCGCCTCGACGACGGCAAAATTTGGGTAGTTATCGACTTCCTTCACAAGAAACCAGGTAAGGGAAACACTGTCATGATCACAAAACTCCGTAATGTGGAGGACGGACGTGTGCTCGAACGTACATGGATTGTATCCGCTAAGTTGGACGATGTGACTGTTTCACACCAACAGTTCCAGTACCTTTACAAGGAAGGTGAAGATATGGTGTTTATGAACACTGAGACTTTCGAACAAATCAACATCAACAAAGACCTCATCACTGGCGGTGACTTCCTGAAGGAAGGTGAGACTATGGTAATGGCATCTATCGACGACCAGACTGGTGCAATCCTCACTGCTGAAGCTCCTGTTAAGATTGTGCTTCAGGTGACCTACACAGAACCAGGACTCAAAGGTGACACTGCAACCAACGCAACGAAGCCTGCAACATTGGAGACTGGTGTAGAAATCCGCGTGCCTCTCTTCATCAACGAAGGCGACCTCATCGAAGTCGACACTCGCGACGGAAGCTATGTATCACGTAAGTCTTAATTACTAATTAGGTTACACCGTTTTTAGGTCGTATAACCTACTAAATTATTAAACATAATTAAAGAAAAGCACCACGAACTCCGTGAGTGCTTTTTTTGTTCTCATCATTTTTTTCCAAACCTTTTTACCCTATTTATTATCATGAAACGACTCATCCTTATCCCAACATTGCTTGCTGCAACAATCAATCTCTCTGCTCAAGTAACATTAAAGGCAAACAACATCGAAGAAGTACTGAAAGCCATGACGCTCGAGGAAAAGGCCACTCTGGTGGTCGGAACCAACCGGCAAGTCGCTTCCGACCAAGTCAACGGCATGTTAGGTGGTCACTCACATCAAGTACCGGGAGCAGCTGGTAACACCCAGGCCATCCCTCGACTGGGCATCCCGTCGACGGTACTGACCGACGGCCCTGCAGGTGTACGCATCTCCCCTACCCGTCAAGGCGACAGCAACACCTATTATTGCACAGGCTTCCCAGTAGGTACCGCACTTGCATGTACTTGGAATCAGGAACTGGTCGAAGAGGTAGGTCGTGCTATCGGCAACGAAGTGTTGGAGTATGGTTGCGATGTACTGCTGGCACCAGGTTTGAACATCCATCGCTCTCCGCTCTGCGGACGCAACTTCGAATACTATTCCGAAGACCCCCTGCTTACAGGCAAGATTGCAGCAGCCTATGTTCGTGGTGTGCAGAGTCAGGGAGTGGGAACATCCATGAAACACTTTGCTGCCAATTCCCAGGAAACCAACCGTATGGGTGTGGACGAAGTCATGACACAACGTACCTTGCGTGAAATCTACCTGAAAGGATTCGAGATTGCTGTTAGAGAGGCAAATCCTTGGACCATCATGTCTTCGTATAACCGTCTGAACGGTCCTTTCACTCAAGAGAATAAGGAATTACTGACCACCATTTTAAGAGAAGAATGGGGATTCCAAGGTATTGTAATGACTGACTGGACGGGCCTCCGCAATACTGCTGCTCAGATTATGGCAGGAAATGACCTGATGGAGCCTGGAGCTGCTAACCAAACACAAGACATCATAGCCAAAGTGAAGAGTGGCGACCTGAAAGAAAGCGACCTTGACATCTGTGTACATCGCATCCTGCAATACATCGTCAAGACACCGAGTTTCAAGGGGTATGCTTTCTCGAATAAGCCTGACTTGAAGGGGCATGCGGCTATCACTCGCACGAGCGCTACAGAGGGAATGGTGTTGCTGAAAAATGAACAGAACACGCTCCCGATGACGGGTACACCTAAGGTGTCGGTATTTGGTGTGACTTCGTATAACTTCATTGCAGGAGGTACCGGTTCTGGCGATGTGAACAAAGCTTATACCATCGACATGATGACAGGTTTGAAGGGTGCAGGCATGACAGTAAACGAGAAGCTGGCTAATGTCTATAAGACTTATAAAGAGTATCAGGCCAGTCTGACGGCTGCAGGGCCTGTTCGTAGAGGGTGGTTCTGGGGAACTCCAAAACTGGACGAGTTGGCTATCAATAGAAATATCATCAACACTCAGGCTCAGGAATCGGATGTTGCCATTATCACCATCGGACGTCAGGCAGGCGAAGGTTCGGATCGTCAGGAAGCGAACGACTTCAAGCTGAGCGATGTAGAGCAGCAGTTAATTGACGATGTATGTGCAGCTTTCCATCAAGCGAACAAACGTGTAGTGGTTGTGCTCAATATGGGTAACGTGATTGAGACTGCTTCATGGAAATCAAAGCCTGACGCAATCCTCCTCGCATGGCAACCTGGTCAGGAGGGTGGCTATTCAGTAGCTGATGTACTGACAGGAAAGGAGAACCCATCGGGCAAGCTTTCGATGACTTGGCCTATTAACCTTTCGGACCTTCCATCGAGTGCCAACTTCCCCAATGCACGTCCGGCTGGTGCTCCTGTTGGAGGAAAGATGGAATTCAGGGATTTTACGCTCCACAAAGAGGGTCTTGACGTGGGCTATCGTTATTTCTGTACTCAAAACAAGGCGGTTTCATTCCCCTTCGGTTTCGGTCTGAGCTACACTACTTTTGCTTATAGCAAAGCAAAAGTTAAGTCAACGAAGAATGGTTTCGATGCGTCTATCACCATTACTAATACGGGTAGTACGGCAGGTAAGGAAGCTGTTCAGCTTTATGTGTCGGCACCTGGTGGAGGACTGATTAAACCCAACCGTGAGTTGAAGTCGTTTGCCAAAACCCATCTTTTGCAGCCTGGTGAGAGTCAGACACTCACCATGCATATCACCCTCTACGACTTAGCGTCTTACAACGAATCCACACAGGCTTGGGAAACCGCTGCTGGCAAATATCATGTACATTTTGCAGCTAATGTAGATGATGTCCGTTGTTGTACAATCTACTCGCTGTCGAAAAAGCAATCCGTGAAGGCTCATGATGTGTTGCGACCGGATATGACACTGTAAGGCAGATGCTAACAATCAATTTCTTTTCCGAAACAAAAAGAGCGCCACTGAATGATTGTGGTGCTCTTTTGTGTTCTGCTGTTACTTCACTTGGGGTAACCCGACAAGTGCTCGTAGTTGCTGTATGGCTGTATTGGGGTTATTCAACTTCTCAAGAAGTTTTACGAACTGGCTCCCGATGATGGCTCCCGATGCATTTGCAATTGATGTCTGATAGGTCTGCTGGTTGGAAATGCCGAATCCTATCATCCTTGGATGAGTTAAGTTCATCTCGTTGATGCGGTTGAAGTAGGCTTGCTTTGCTGCATCAAATTCTTTTTGTGTTCCAGTTGTGGCTGCCGAGGAAACCATGTAGATGAAACCGTCGGTGTGCTGGTCGATGAAATGGATGCGTTCGTCGCTTGTCTCTGGTGTGATGAGCATGATGACGCGCACGTCGAACTGGTCAGCAATGGGCTTCACTTCGTTGAGGTAGTCCGCAAACGGAAGGTCGGGGATGATGACTCCGTCAATACCCACTTCCTGACATCTGCGGAAGAATGCTTCATAGCCGTACTGATAGATGGGGTTCATATAGCCCATGAGGATGAGTGGTAGTTTGACCGCAGGTCGTATGCCAGCCAATTGTGAAAAGAGTTTACGAAGGGTCATGCCGTTGCGAAGAGCTTTCGTGGCTGCATCCTGAATGACGGGGCCATCGGCCATAGGGTCGGAGAACGGGATGCCGACTTCAATCATATCGACTCCGTTTGATTCAAGTGCCTTAATGGTGTCGACAGTACCATCCAAGGTGGGATGACCTGCACAGAAATAGATGGACAGGATTCCTGTTTGTTTAGTCTGGAATAATTTATTTATTCTATTCATTGTTTCTTATTTTTATTAAAAAGTTTCTTAGAGATTGTACATCTTTCATACCTGGAGCGGTCTCGAAACGGCTATTGAGGTCGGTCCCAACAAATCGGGGATGATGGAAGGCTTTCAGACATTCGGCATCACTGGGACCTATGCCACCACTCAGAATGAAGGGTGTGTTGCCTTGGTAGGCATCGAGCACATTCCAATCGAACTTCTCACCGTTGCCTCCCAAACTTTTTCCTTTCGTGTCGAAGAGGAAGTAATCGACGATACCCTCATAGGGCTTCGTCTGCTCGAAATCATCGGCTGTAGCGATATTGAAGGCTTTAATAAGAAGCCTCCCTCTAACTCCCTCTCTATGGGGAGAATAAGGGTGAAGAGCGGAGAGACGATTGAGCATCTCGGGAGATTCGTGTCCGTGAAGCTGGATGAAATCGAGCTGATACTCGTCAGCAATCCGACAGATGTGCTCCGGATCTTCATCAACGAACACCCCCACTCTCTTTGCATGCACAGGCAGATAGCTGGGACGCTCACCGACATATCGGCTGCTCTGTGGCCAGAAGATGAATCCCATCATATCAACGCCTAAGGCCTCTACCTGACGGATATTCTCCGCATCGCGCATTCCGCAAACCTTAATCATAATAGGAAGTTGAAAACATTAGATGTTAGAGATTAATTCACGGAGGGCTGCACCAGGATCGGGAGTCTTCATGAAGGTCTCACCAATGAGGAACCCACGGAATCCGACTTCGCGCAGACGTTGCAAGGTGAAGGTATCGCTGATGCCGCTTTCGCTGACAAGAAGCTTGTCGTTCGGCAACAGACCGGCCAATCGGAACGAATTCTGCACATCGGTATGGAACGTACCCAGATTGCGGTTGTTGACCCCTACCATGTCGATGTCGTCAGTCACATAAGCTAGTTCTGCTTCAGAATGGATTTCGAGTAGGGTTTCCAGTTCCAGTTCGTGGGCCTTGAGCGTCAACATACGGCATTGCTCTGGAGTGAGGCATGCAGCAATGAGCAAGACAGCATCGGCACCAATCATACGAGACTGATAGAGCTGATACTCATCGATGATGAAATCCTTGCGCAGAATCGGGATGTTCACACTGCTACGTACCCGGCTGATGAATCGCATCTGGCCACCGAAAAACTGTTCGTCGGTAAGGATGGAGAGAGCGGATGCACCGTTCATCTCATAATCCACAACCACCTTATCGACCTCAGCATCCTCATGTATCCACCCCTTCGACGGACTTTTGCGCTTGAACTCGGCGATGATGCCCGAGGGTGATGCCGCAAGGGCAGCACGCATGGAATGTCGGGTGATACCGTTGGCCAGCAATTCCTCGACCTTGTGGAACAGTTCACGCGACGGAACGGCCTTCATCTGATCAGCCACCTCTATCCGCTTGGCAGCTACTATCTCGTCCAGTATATCTCGTTGTTTCTCCATGACCGATTAACTGTTAAGCTCAACGAACTTCTGGAACGTACGCAGGGCTGCGCCGCTTTCAAGCGACTCACGTGCCTGTGCCACCGATTCCTCGATAGAAAGGTTAGGGTTCATGACGCTAATACCGCATGCAGCATTGGCGAGGATGACGTTCTGCTGGTTCTGTGTAGCCTTTCCTTCGAGCACATTATCGAACAGTTGCTTAGCCTCCTGAATGGTGCTTCCACCATATATTTCCTCTGGACGGATGTAGTTGAAACCCAGGTCTTTAGGAGTATAGACCTTCTCAAAGAGGTTGGTACAGAACTTGAAACCGCTAGTGAGGGAGATCTCGTCGTAGCCATCGTAGCTGGTCAGTACGCCGTAGTTGTCGCCGATGCGCTGATGTACGTTGGTGTATAGACGCAGCTGTGCCTGATTGGCTGTACCATGGAGCGAGTTTTTCGGATGGCAAGGATTGACCAACGGCCCCAGAAGATTGAAACAGGTGGGAACCTGCAAAGCCTTGCGTGTAGGGCCTACGAATTTCATTCCGTATGCAAAAAGGGGTGCGTGGAAGTAGCAGATGCCTACTTCATCAAGCGACCGTTTCAGCTGGTCGACATTGTCGGTGAACTTCACGCCATGTTCCATCAACACATTGCTAGCACCGCTCACAGAGGTAGAACCTCCGTTGCCGTGCTTGGTCACTTTGTAGCCTGCTCCAGCGATAACGAATGCCGAACATGTCGAGATGTTGAAAGTGTTCTTACCATCACCACCTGTACCCACGATGTCGAGAGTGTTATAATCAGACAGGTCGATGTACTTACCTGTCTCTAACAGTCCGTCGCGGAAGCCGAGAAGCTCGTCAACCGTCACTCCGTGCATCTGCAGAGCCATCAGCAATGCCGCAATCTGCTGTTCATTGTATGCCTCTTTCGTCATGTTGAGCATGATGTCGCGAGTATCTTCACGACTCAATGTTGCTCCTTCAATCAGTTTTAATAGATACTGCTTCATACTATCATTTACTATTTGACTATTAACTATTTAATTATTATTGTTATTTATCTATTTACTATTCATTATTATTCAATTATCAGCTTTATAATTCAAGCCAATTCCTCAGCATCGCCTCTCCGTCGGGTGTTAGCACACTTTCGGGATGGAACTGAAGGCCGTGGATATCGAGAATACGATGGCGCATCGACATAATCTGTCCGTCATCGCTCACACTCGTCACCTCAAGACAATCGGGCAGACCATCGGAGGCCACCACCCACGAGTGATAACGTCCTACGGTGATGGTTCGTGGGAGTCCCTCGAACAGCTCATCATTAGCTACGATATGGGCAGGAGTAGCCACCCCGTGTACCACCTCGCCAAGATTGACAAGTTGTCCACCGAAATGTTCGCCCAATGCCTGATGTCCCAAACAGATGCCGAGGATGGGTTTCTTGCCGGCATAGGTTGCGATGACATCCATCAGCAGCCCAGCTTCACTCGGAATGCCGGGACCTGGCGAGAGAATCAGTTTGTCAAACTCTTCCAGTTGCTCCATCACGAACTTGTCGTTACGGAACACCTTGACCTCAGCTCCCAACTGCTTCACCAGATGACTCAAGTTATAGGTAAACGAGTCGTAGTTGTCTATAATTGCTATCGTCTTCATTTCTCAGCCTCCTCTATTGCCTTGCGTAAGGCACCTAATTTATTGTTAACTTCCTGTAGTTCATATTCCACATCACTTTTAGCCACGATGCCACCACCAGCCTGGAACCATAGCTCATTGTTGCGGCTAACAAAAGTGCGGATGGTGATGGCTTGGTTGATGTCACCGTTCAACCCAATAAAGCCAATACAGCCTCCGTAAGCACCACGATTGTGTGGCTCGTACTCAGAAATCAACTGCATGGCTCTTACTTTCGGTGCTCCTGATAGGGTACCTGCAGGGAATGTATCCACAAATGCCTTAATGGGGTCGGCCCCCTCATCAAGCGTACCACTTACACGGCTCACAAGATGGATGACATGGCTATAGAACTGCATGTCCTTGTAGAAATCTACATGAACACCATGGCAGTTGCGGGAGAGATCGTTACGTGCTAAATCAACCAACATCACATGTTCTGCATTCTCCTTAGGGTCGTTGCGTAGATACTCCGCATTCTTACGATCCTGCTCAGCATTTCCTGTACGACGTGTAGTACCTGCAATCGGGTCAATATAGGCTGTCTTTCCGTCAATCTTACAATGGGTTTCAGGACTTGAGCCAAAGATGCGGAAACCTCCGAAATCGAAGTAGAACAGGTAAGGCGACGGATTGATACTGCGAAGGGCACGGTACAGACGGAAGTCATCACCCTCATAACGTTGGATGAAACGGCGTGAAAGTACAATCTGGAATACATCACCTCGCAGACAATGACGGATTCCACGACGGATGTTCTCACGATGCTCATCATCCGTCAGGGTTGACTTCACATCCCCTACCGCCTTGAATCCATAGGTCTGAATGGGACGCGACAGACAGTCGAACTCCAAGCGTTCCAACCGGTTCTCCTCGTCCTTCTCTAAGAGTTCTACGAGTATCATCTCGTTGCGGAAATGGTCAAACACGATGACCTGTCGGTAGAGGATATACATCATGTCGGGCGCGTCGTTCTTCTCCTGCGTCTCATCTTTTACGGCAATCGGTTCGAAATACCTGACGGCATTGAACGAAGTGTAACCATACAATCCGCAATATTGGCTATAGTCACCCTCCACATCCACTGCGTCAATCAGCGCATGAATGGCATCTACTACACGATAGTGCTCATCAATATCATGGATATCTTGACAACCATCAGGATAGTTCACGATTCCTTTACCATGCGATATTGATACACTGGCAATAGGATTCAACCCGATGAACGAACGTGCGTTCTCACCTCCATGATAATCCGACGATTCCATCAGCACACTCTGCGGATACAGGTCGCGCAATCTCATGTAGACACTCACTGGAGTGGTCAAGTCGCCTAACACGACTTTCGAGGTGGTATGATAATGATATTTCATTGCTATAAAACTATTAAACGAATGACCTATTTCAAATACGTATCCAAATCCTTATCACCTCGTCCGCTCACGGTCAGTACCACGACATCGGTAGGCTTAAACTGACCCGCTACCTTAGGCAACAGTGCAAGAGCATGAGCTGACTCTAGTGCAGGGATGATTCCCTCCATCCTCGTAAGTTCGTATGCTGCTTTCAATGCCTCATCGTCGTTCGCAGCCAACACCTGTGCACGCTTTGTGGCGTAGAGGTTACAATGAAGAGGTCCTGTGCCAGGATAATCCAATCCGGCAGAGATGGAATACGGCTCGACAATCTGACCGTCCTCTGTCTGCATCACCTTGATACGACTACCATGCAAGATGCCAATGGTACCCACTTGCAAGGAAGCAGCTGTCTCACCGCTGTCAATACCGAGACCTCCTGCTTCACCAAGGATAATCTTCACACGCTCATCGTTCAGGTAGTGGTAGATGGTACCTGCAGCATTGCTGCCACCACCCACACATGCCATGAGGTAGTCGGGATAGTCGCGTCCTATCTTTTCCTGCAACTGCCACTTAATCTCTTCACTGATGACAGACTGCAACCGTGCAACCATATCAGGATAAGGATGAGGACCTACAGTCGAACCAATCACATAGAACGTATCAGCGGGATGGCAGCACCAATCGCGAATAGCCTCGTTTGTCGCATCTTTCAGCGTCTTGTTGCCCGACTCCACAGGAACAACCGTGGCACCCAGCATTTTCATACGCTCCACGTTCACATGCTGACGTTGCACATCCAGCGCACCCTGATACACCGTACAAGGCATATCCATCAATGCACAGGCAGTAGCTGTGGCTACACCATGCTGTCCCGCACCCGTCTCGGCGATAATACGTGTTTTACCCATCTTCTTGGCAATCAGCACCTGACCCAGCGCATTGTTGATTTTGTGCGCACCCGTATGGTTCAGATCCTCACGCTTAAGATACAACTGACAGCCATACTTCTCACTCATGCGCTTGGCTAGATACAATGGAGAGGGACGACCCACATAATCCTTCAGCAACGCATGATACTGCGCCTTGAAGTCTTCGCTCTCGATAATCGGTAGGTATGCCTCCTTAAGGTTCTCCACCGTCTTGTACAGGATTTCTGGGATGTATGCACCTCCATACTCACCGTAATAACCGTTCTTGTCAACATTGTAATCGTTCATATTCTCATTTTTCTATTTAACTATTCTTGTAATTTATCTATATATTCACTTTTTCAAATAAAAAAAGTTTGCCGATTGGTTACCGACAAACTCTTTACTTACACTATACCTATTATTATATACTGAATGATGAGTACACGTCAAAGCAACCTTAGATAAACACCCAAAGCTTGCCAACGCCACCAATATGTAC
>Ga0310786_10011113_pt1 | contig 11259 bp, 4 predicted proteins | sample AusTroGonzalo_MG_FD_203881 | JGI IMG/M metagenome (GOLD analysis project Ga0310786, IMG submission 203881) | Bovine rumen microbial communities from tropical cattle in Woodstock, Queensland, Australia - Gonzalo_03 (v2) (version 2) | ecosystem: Host-associated > Mammals > Digestive system >...
AAGATTCATGTGCCTGATTGTGAAATCATCAAGGACAACAACTTCACTGCCGACTATGTGGTGTGCATGGGTGGTGACGGCACGTTCCTGGATGTGGCAAGCCGCGTGGGAGACAAGGAAATCCCCATCATCGGCATCAACACGGGCAGGTTGGGCTTTCTTGCCAGTTTCTCGCCTGACCACATCGAAGCGACGATGGCGGACATCTACGACGGCAACTTCGGCGTGGAGGCGCATAGCGTGCTGAACATCTCCTGCGACGAGATGGAACTGAAGGGCTACCCTTGTGCGCTCAACGAGATTGCCATCCTGAAGCACGATATTTCTTCGATGATTTCCATCCATACCGATATCAACGATGAGTACCTGACGACTTATCAGGCGGATGGTCTCATCATCGGCACACCCACAGGAAGCACAGCCTACTCGCTCAGCGTGGGCGGTCCTATCATCGTGCCACAAAGCGACACCATCAGCCTCACGCCTGTGGCTCCCCACAGCTTGAACATGCGTCCGCTGGTGCTGTGCGACAACAGCGAGATCTCCCTCCGTGTGGAGAGCCGCAGCAACAGCTTCCTCATCTCCCTTGACGGGCGCAGCCAAAGCTATCCCGACAATATCCACCTGCGCATCCGCAAGGCGCCTTACAGCGTGAAGGTGGTGACGAGACAAGGTCAGAGCTTCTTCTCGACGCTGAGAAAGAAAATGATGTGGGGAACGGACAGCAGAGGGTGATTGAAAGTTGAGAGTTAAGAGTGGGATTTAACAAGACAAAATATTCGACGCGGGAAATCATGGCGTGGTTGTGGCGGCATCATAAAAGTTGTCGCCTGCAAGCATTGCTCAATGTGCTCATCGGACTTTCGATGGTGGCGTTGGGACTGCTGGGTGTGGACACCATCCGCTCCCTCACCGACATTGCCACTCATGCGAAGGAGGGCAGCATCATCTGGACAGCTGTGGTGCTGGCTGTGGTGTTCCTGCTGGAAATGTGCATGCACATCGCTTCCACCTGGATCAGCGCCGTGTTGGGTGTCAGGACTCAGAACCTGATGCAACAGTTCTTCTTCCGCCAGCTCATCAAGGGAAAATGGCACGGTATCGAGAAGTATCATAGCGGCGATGTGCTAAACCGACTCTTTGGCGACGTGAACGACATCGTGAATCTGATGACAGACATCCTGCCCACCACCGTCATTGTGATCACACAATTCGTCGCCTCGTTCGTTTATCTCTACCTGATGGACAGCACCCTCGCCCTCATCGTGGTGATTGCCTCACCCATCTTCGTCATTCTGTCTCGTATCTACTTCAAACGCATGCGCCGCATCGTGCGCACCATCAAGGACAGCAACTCCGCCATCCAATCTATCATTCAGGAGAGCATCCAACACAAAATGGTCATCAAGGTGCTGGGACGTGAAACCTCGATGGTGGATCGGTTGGAACAACGACAGGTGCTCTTGCGCAAGCAAATCAAGGCAAGAGCCCGCTTTTCCATTCTTTCGAAGACTTTGGTCAACATCGGCTTTGCAGGCGCTTTCCTCATTGCGCTGGTGTGGGGCTTGTTCCAGCTGCAGGCAGGACTCATTACGATGGGCGTGCTGATGGCATTCACCCAACTCATCAACCGCATCCAGCGTCCGATGCTCGATGCAGCAAGATTATTACCTATCTTCGTGAACAGCATGACCTCTTGCGAACGTCTGATGGAACTGGAAGAACTGCCTCTGGAACCAGAGGAAGAACCTATCACCCTTGAAGCCAACGTCGGCATCCGCTTCAACAATGTGTCTTATCACTACACAGACAAAGGGCGCACCATCATCCAGCACTTCTCGCACGACTTCCAGCCAGGCAGCTTCACCGCCATTCTGGGAGAGACAGGCGCCGGCAAGACCACCCTCATCCGCATGATCCTCGCCCTCATCAATCCCACCGAGGGAATCGCAGAAGCCTATTCCGTAACTCTAAACTCTAAACCATCAACTCTAAACTATCAACTCTCCCCTGCCCTCCGTTCCAATTTCTCTTACATTCCGCAGGGCAACACGCTTTTCTCGGGCACCATCCGCGAGAATCTGCTGATGGGCAAGCCTGATGCCACAGCGGAAGAGATGCGTCAGGCGCTCCGACTCGCGATGGCGGATTTTGTTTTTGCCCTCCCCGATGGACTTGACACCAAATGTGCAGAACAGGGCGGCGGACTTTCCGAAGGACAGGCTCAACGTATCGCTATTGCCCGCGCCATCCTGCATCCCTGCAAGGTGCTTTTGCTAGACGAAGCCACTTCCGCCCTTGATGTGGAGACAGAAAAAAAACTGCTCGAGAACCTCAAGCAGTATTTTCACGATAGCACCATCATCTTTGTCACCCACCGACTCGCTGTGGTGGATTTCACCAGCGATGTCATCCGAATGGAACGTTTAGACGGGTAACAACACCACCCCTTCTTTCTTCATTCCGTCAATCTTGATAACGATTGGCGAAGAGAAACGGACGTGACGCACATGTTCTGTTTCCTCAACAGCAGGAAGTGCATTCAACACTGACTGGTTATAGATGCCGTCACCAATGAAATCGTTGATGGTGAAATAGCCCACACCCATGCTGGTAAGGTTCTGGAAGAAATGAGTTCCCTGACTGGGATCTACACGGAAATTGCTTAAACCTGCCTCAACAATGACTTTTGCTGCAGAGATGTTAGGCCACTGAACAGGAATACCCAACCAAGAATCACTGGAGCCCCAACGACCTGGTCCCACCAGCACATAGTTCTCACCACGTTGCAGGAAGCCGCGGTTGATACGCTCGATTTCCTCTGCAATAGTAGGATTGTTGGAAGCTGTATAATCTTCAGTCTTGACATACACCACATCAAGAACATCATTGACGATGCCGTGACCGATGGCATTGTGACTACGCAGCAGACAAGCATCGTCAGCAAGCATCGTAATGTCCTCATCCAATTGCATCTGGTTATCCACCATCGGACGAATCTGTAAAAGGTAGAATTCACCCGTCTTGTCGTCATGAAGGTTGACGGCAAACTCAATCTCTACAGGACGCGCCATCTCCTTCTGTCCATAGTACAACACTTTCTGCAAGAGCTCTGGCAACGGGAACACACCATTCTGCAACACACCCGAGAAAGAAATAATCTTACGGTTCTTTCCCTCATAGTAACCATCATAGATACATTGGTCGTAGGGATCGAACGTGGAAACAATCCATTTCAGAGAACCATCGCGGTCAGCATCGCGAACGGTGACCTTCTTAAGGTTGAAAGCATCATCAACCTGAAACGCTAAAGCTTCCCTCGAATCTCCCTTCTCGTGGCTTTCCACATCCAAAGCGTAAAACTTCGTCTGCGTCTCCCTCAAAGCAATCTCCATCTCACTCATCTGCAGCACCTTGTCGGGATGATGAGGACAAACACGCAGACAGAGACCTCCATCAACGATGTACTTGCCCAATCCTAATGCCAGCTCCACAATACCCTCGTCAGCTGTCTCATCGCCAAGAGGATAGTAGTTGATGCTACGTCCCACACCCGAAATGGTGGGATAAAAACCACTTTCGTATTTCTGTCCGACCACCTCCTGAAGGATGACTGCCATCTTCTCTTGGTCAATCACATTGGAGGTTGCCGCCATATAGTCTTTGGATGCCCGATAGAACACGCTGGCATAGACGCTCTTGATAGCATTAGACAGCATCTCGAGCCGCACATACTTGTCGTTGGCGCGAGGAATCATATAGGTGGAATAGATGCCTGCGAAAGGTTGATAGTGGCTGTCTTCCAACAACGACGAAGAACGAATGGCAACAGGGCCATTCACCACATCCATAAAGGACATCAGGTCGTCCGCCAATTCCTCAGGCAAACGTCCATGCAAGAAGTGCTGCAGGATTTCCTCATCAGGGATGTCGGAGAGCGCCACCTCATAGAGCGAATTGCTCTCCATGAAGCGGTCAAAGATATCAGTACAAAGCACCACCGTCTTAGGAATCTGCACAGTAGCATTCTCAAACTCATTGAGGTCGGTGCGCCGTTTGATGATGTTATCCAAGAACGCCAAGCCTCTACCCTTTCCACCCAACGAACCTTCGCCGATGCGGGCAAACTGGCTGTAGCTATCGAAACGGTCACGATGGAAAATGGCGACCACTCCCTGATTCTTCATCTTTCGATAGCTGACAATCGCATCGAAAATATACTGACGATGGGCATCCACATCACTCTCCACTTTCCAAGTGATTTTCTTCAGGAACTCTGCCACAGGGAAGATGGCACGAGAAGCCAACCAACGGGATACATTATTATGGCGCAAGTGATAGCTCAGTGAACCTGATGGCAGCGTAAAGATGTTGTCCTGTAATTCCTTCAGGTTATGAACACGCCCCACTTCCTCCATCGTGTCCGGATTGCGGAAGATGAAATCACCAAAGCCAAAGTGCCGAGTCAGCAAATCCTTGATGTCCTGATTGATTTTCTTGGAGTTCTTATCAATGAAAGCCGCCTTGCATTGGTCGGCGTAGGGTTTCTTGTCACTCTCGCTGGAGTTGAGCACCAACGGTACATACTCATCCACCTCACGGATGGCACGCAGCAATTTGAAGCCAGCCAACTCGTCCTTCTCCTTGCTATCTGCTCGCATCGGAAAACGGCAATCGCTGATCACACCCAGCACATTGTCACTATACTTCGAATAGAGTGCCCAGGCTTCCTCATACGAACGTGCCAGCACAATCTTGGAACGTCCGCGCATGCGCAACATTTCCAATTGAGAGTTGAGCGCTTCTGTGGCAAACTCCAGACTCTGTTGCAGGACAAATTGATAGAGATTGGGCAACAAAGAGGAATAGAAACGAATGCTGTCCTCCACCACGAGAATCATCTGCACGCCAGCCGCCAAGTCGTTCTCCAGATTCATCTTATCCTCAATCAACTTGATGATGGAAAGCAACAGTTCCGTATTTCCCAACCAGCAGAACACATACTCGAACACACTGAGATCTTCGTTCTCCATGCGGCGGGTGATACCATGCGAGAAAGGAGTGAGCACCACAATAGGCAATGCCGGGAACTTGGTTTTGATATCTCGTGCAATGTCGAACACATCGTTATTAGCAGTTCCAGGCATACAGATAACCAAATCAAACTTGGTCCTGCCAATCAGTCTTGCCGCATCCTCCTGAGAGGCAGCACGAAAGAAACGGGGAGGATAACGAAGTCCCAGCTTCGCATACTCATCAAAAATCTTTTCATCCACTCGCCCATCATCCTCCAACATGAACGCATCGTATGGATTCGCAATAATCAGCACGTTGAAAACGCGCCTTTGCATCAAATCCACAAACTTCGTTTCGCGGAGTGTGGGATATTTATTGTCAACATTTGCCATAAGGAAAAATGCACTACGATATTTCTGCTTGCAAAGATATACAAAATAGTTGAAACAAAAAAAGAAGTTCCAAGCATTTCTGCTCAGAACTTCCTTTCTTCTTATCTTGTCACCTCATTTGAGGTAAAACATCACCTTGACGGTAGCTTGAGATACCAAGGCTTGCCTGTCATCTTCGTAGTCGCACCATACTTCTCCTCGATGTAAGCAGGCATCGTGATGGTTGAGCCAATAGCTGCACCACCCATCTCCTGCATCTGATAACGCATGATGTCGTAGAAACGAAGACCTTCGAACACACCTTCAAGAGCTTCCTCCTCGAGGATGAGCTGAGCCACATGAGCCTGACGCTTTGTGCGGATTGAAGTAGATGCCAGGTAAGAAGCATTGTAAGTGTCAACGCTGTCCTTTCTAGCAATGTTCACAGAATCTGCCCATGCGTTGTACTCAATCACGCGGTCGTACTCTACAGAGTCCTCATGAGTGGAGTTCTTGCTCAATCTTGGCACTTCTTCCAACTCAATGTCATCCACATAAGTCTTCAGGCCCTTCTGAGTTTCGGCGTCATCGAGGTAGTACTTCTCATTGTACTGAGTGTCACCACTACCAAATGAGTGGATACCCACCTGGATGCGATTACCACCCTCAATCTGACGAGCATCAGGATTCATGGTGTTCAATGAATGGATGAAGTAAGTACCAAACACATCAGAGCTCCAGATAGCAGCTGTACCAGTTGTCTGCTTCTTGAGATCATCGTCAGTGAACTTAGGTTCCTGAACAGTGAAGCCCAATGAAGTGATCAGGCAAAGACGGTCAAACTCATCCTTAGAAACGATGCTGCGATTGGTCAACGTGTAGTATGAAAGACCATACTTCAGGATGGCGAATGCAGTCTCTGGGAAACCAGCACGGTTCAAAGCCTCAGCAAAGTGCAGATACAGGATGTTGTTGCGGAAGAATGGAATGAACTCCAGATAGCTGTTACCATTCGTTGTGTTACCATACTTTCTGTTCAGATAGTACATGTTGTTGTAGCTGCTGTTCTCACGGCTGTTGGTAGAGTTATCCTTCACGTTGTCAGGACCATCAGATACAGAATACAAGCGAAGGTCACCCTCCATAGTCTTGTAGTCTGAGTAGAGGTTCGCATCATGCTCACGGTAATAAACCTCTGGGAAACCACCACCCTCAGTAATGAACTGGCAGTAGTCCTGAGCCTTTGAAATATCCTTTGCACGCTGAGAAGCGACAACTGCTGGATAGTAATTGTTAGAGTCAAGTGAGCAGAACACACCTCTCAACTCAGAAACAGTTCCATAATACTTAGATGTCTCCATTGGAAGCACACCTGCACAATTTCTTGAAGAGCGGAAATTGTCTGTATAGCTACCGCTGGGGCGCTCAGCATCACGAGACCTCCATTCTGCAGAATTGTTACCCGTATTGATTTCCTCTGATGGGAAGGTGAAGTAATCGTGATACATACGGATAGCATTCAGGTAGTCATTCTGGTCGCCCGTGTAAGAAGCACGCCACAAATAAAGCTCTGCCAACATTGCACGTACAGGAATGGACATTTCCTGATAAGAAATACCATTGAAAGTTCTGTTTGCATACTCCTGACGCAAATCGTCGTTTTCTGATGCGCGGAAAGAGATCAGGTCGTTGATCATGTCTGTCGTGATCTTGACCATACCCTCCTTCTTACCAGAAGCCACGATTGCCTGAGCATCGTCAGAAGTCAACACAGGAGTGCGCACATAAGGAACTTCTCCGTAAACCTTGAGCAGCTCAAGATAGCACCATGCACGATAGCACTTGGCTGACAAGATCTCCTTCTCGTAGTATTTACGAGTTCCCTGAGAGTTACGCATTGAGTCAACGTAATTCAGATAGATATTACAGCTGTTGATGACTGCATAGTAGTCTGAAGGCTGATTATACACGTTTGTGGCAGACACATTGTTGGCAGCAAGCTCCTGGATGTCAAGCGACGCATGAAGCGGATCCACATCAACAAGGTCGGCTCTCACCTCACCAAGCAGCACTGTGCGGTCTGCCAGCTTCTGCATACGCTTGATGATGCCCATCATCTGATAGAGTGTGTCTTGTGGTGCGAGTTCCTTGCTTACGAGCGTGTTCTCAGCCGTAAACATATCCTCACATGACACTGTGGCTGTTCCGAGTCCGAGCAAAAGCAAGCCACATTTTATAATAGATTTCATTTTCATGATTGATACAAATTAGAGGTTAATCTTAACACCAATATGGAAGCTGCGGCCTGATGACAGGTAGCCAGCATCGATTCCCTGATACAAAACACTGTTGCCACAAGTGATTTCTGGATCTGGACCCAGATACTTTGTGAGCGTGAAGAGGTTGTTGGCTGCTGCCCACACGGTCAGACCCTGAATGTACTCATTCTGGATTGGCACCTTGTAAGACAGCGTGACATTCTTCAACTTCAGATAAGAACCATTCTCAATCCAACGATCAGAGAAGCGGCTGTTACCCATAGGATCTGAATAAGTAGCCTTTGGCATGTCTGTCACCTGACCCTCAGTAGTCCAACGACGAGTCACTGCAGTTGTCTGGTTGATGAAGTTCGAGCTACCTTCGAGCATTGCACGCTGATAGTTGTAGATATCATTGCCTACAGAGTAGTTGAAGTTTGTAGCCAGCGTCCAGTTCTTTCCGTAGTGAAGCTTCAGGTTGATGTTACCATAGATGTCTGGGTTGGGGTCACCAATCACGAAACGGTCGTTCTCGTTGATCTCACCGTTACCATCCTTGTCCACAAAGTTGATGTCACCAGCACCGAAATAAACAGGATTATTGGCAGCATCGCGAATAAACTTACCATCAGCAGCAGCGGCACCAGTGTCCTTATAAACACCCTGTGTCTTGTAGCCGTAGAAAACGCCTGCGCTATTGCCTACCTCAGACAGAACTGTACCACCATAGAGGCTTGTCTCGAATGAACCCACACCCTGTGGAAGACGAGTCAACTTGTTCTTGTAATGACCAATGCTTGCGCCCACTTCCAACTTGAACTGCTGTCCATCAATCACCTTTGCATTGAATGCAGCATCGAAACCATTGTTCTTCAAAGCACCATCGTTGGTGTAGTAGTTATGAATACCTGCCACATAAGCCAAGTTACCAAGAGTAATCAGGTTGTTGGTCTTTGAGAAGAAGTAGTTAGCCTTCAAGTTCAAGCGGTTGTCGAAGAAGTTACCTTCCACACCCACGTTGAAGCGGTTTGTAGTCTCCCACTGGAGAGATGAACTACCGATGTTTGCCAGACCCAGAGAAGAGTTGGAGTTACCAAACATCATTTCTGATGTCATATAAGTCAAAGTAGCGGAGTTATCCATTGCGTCGTTACCGACAGACTCGAAACCACCATTCAACTTCAACATATTGACTGCACGTCCAGCCTGGAACCAGTCTTCATTAGAGATCACCCAAGCTGCCTGGATAGATGGGAAGAAGCCCCAACCTACACCAAACATCTTCAGACCTGCATTCTTACCGAAACGAGAAGATGTTTCCATGGACAACTGACCAGTCAGGTAGTACTTCTCCATGTAGTTGTAATCGATGTTAGCATAGTAAGCAAGCGTTCTCCAGTTGGTGTCTGTACCATCAATCTTTCTGTTTCTGCTACCAGTGTTAGGAGTCTTATCACTACCTGTACCATCTGCGAACAGATAAGATGCTCTATAAGTATCGTTTGAGAAACGGATACCACCCAACAACTCTACACGATGTGCGCCATTAGGAAGAATCTTCCAGTCGGCACGTGTGTCAGAGAACACAGCATTGTGCTTTGAGAACATTGAGTACTTTGAGTTCTCTGTAGGATCCAGATTGCCTGGATGTGTGTAGGTAGGCATACCAATGATTGGAGTGAAATAAGCCTCATCCAAGCTCTGAAGAGTATAGCTGAACTTCTCAGTCAGAGAGAAATCATTGGTTGGTTCCCATGTTGGAGCGATAGAGACGTTGATCATCGTACAGTCAGAGTGGTTCTTGTTCTTTGCCTCACCATTCTCAAGAATTGCGACAGGGTTGGCGATCTGTGCTCTGGTTGTGTTGATGCTACCCCAAACCTCATTCAGATAATCATCAGCATCTGCGATGAAGTTCGTCACGTGACGGTCAGTTGCGAAGTCATAAGGGCTCAAGAATGGAGCCTTGATATTTGCCAATGCACTGGGTGAAGCCAATGCCTGCAAATACTGGTTGTTTTCCCAACCATCGCTACGCAAGTCACGAGTCACGTTGGTGTAGCTGGCATCGAACTGAGTGTAGAACCACTTGTTCAGGACAATGTCAGTATTGAAACGAACATTGAAACGCTGCATGTCATTTCTCTTCAGGGTTGACTTTGAATCGCCATAGCCTACAGAGAGGTTATACTGTGCGATGTCATCACCACCTTGGATAGAAATACCATAGTTCTGCGTAAATGCTGTTCTGGAGATTTCCTTGTTCCAGTCAGTATTATTATGGTACACATTATAATAATAGTAGTCTGGCTCAGAGTGCAAGAACTTGAACTCAGTCAACGTCGTGTTGGTGGTCTGCAAGAGGTTCGAAGCGTATGAACGATACTGTCCTGCATTCATCAAGTCGAAAGTCTTTGGTTTGAGTTCCAAACCTGTGTTGATGTTCACATCAATGCGAGTTGCCATTGAGTGACAACGCTTGGTCTTGATGAGAATGACACCATTGGCAGCCTTGGCACCATAAATGGCTGTACCATTCTTCATTACCTCAACCGATTCTACGTCGTCAACATTGATTGCCTGCAACAAGTTGTTGAAATAACCAGTATGCAACATGGTTGCATCATACAGCATGTCGTACACAACACCATCCACCACAATGAGTGGCATAGCATTTGAGTTCAAAGAGTTCAAACCGTTGATGAACATTGCAACGCCCTCACCAGGATTGGCAGAACGCTGGATACCTCTCACGTCTGCGCCCAAGCGATTCTGGATCTCTTGATCGATCGTCAAAGAAGGTGTGTTCGCAAAGTCGCTCTCTGACACGCTCTTACGTGCAGTAGCATTGGTTGTGTAATCACTCTTCAGAAGGTTCGACTGCATGCGGATATCCACATTGCTGGTACGACCATTCAGAGCAACATTATTCAGGTTATAACCCTCGAGTCGGGCAGAGATAGCCGTGATGAACTGAGGAACTTGGATGGTGAATTCACCATTCTCGTCCGTCATGGCTGTATAATACTTGTTGTTGAAAGCCTGAAGCTGAACACCGGCAAGTGGTTCGCCTGTAACAGCATCCACCACTTTACCCTTCACGTCAACCGTTGGGTATGTCTTCGCTGGCTTAACCTTTTTGATAGGTGCAGCAACCTCTGTTACCTCCTCTGTCACCTCCTCTTGTGCAACAACCGGCAGGGCGATACCAAGGAAGAACATGAATGCTGCGATTCCGTATTTATTGAAGTGCTGCATAACTATTTACTGATATTAGAAGTTGTCAACTGAATACTTTTTCTCGTTTTTGATTCTTCTGCCGCTGGTGCATCTTCATCATGTGGCTTCAGAATGATAGAGCTAATAAGCATCTCATTAGAGAAGTCTTTTCTCTGGCTTGAAAGGATAGATGATGCAATCTGGATAATCACACCGTAATCAGCTCTGCCATAATAAGCGTTCTTGAACTGATACTGACCCAGATAAGTCGTGTCATTCACGATGATGTGACCTGCGTCATCATAAATCATGCCCTGAGACAAGAAGATGGTCTTCTGCTTCTCATCAATTGGTTCAGGATTTTCAAGTGTCTTTCCCTTGGTTGGGAACTGACC
>Ga0310786_10011114_pt1 | contig 11259 bp, 6 predicted proteins | sample AusTroGonzalo_MG_FD_203881 | JGI IMG/M metagenome (GOLD analysis project Ga0310786, IMG submission 203881) | Bovine rumen microbial communities from tropical cattle in Woodstock, Queensland, Australia - Gonzalo_03 (v2) (version 2) | ecosystem: Host-associated > Mammals > Digestive system >...
AAGACCATCGGGACGTATTTGCCCTCGAGATCTCCCGTGTTCGTGACCTTGAACGTGAGCTCCAGGTCCTTAAGTTCAATGGACGTAACGGCAAACTTCGTGTAGGTCAGGCCGTAGCCGAAGGGGTATAATACCCTGTCCTTGGCAAAGGTCTCGAAAAACCTGTACCCGACGTAGATATCCTCCGCATAGTCGTCGCGGAGCCCGTCGCCCTTGCCGAAGTTGAGATCAGAAGGATAATCCGTTATCGCCTTCGCGATCGTGTCTGTCAGGTGTCCCGACGGCGTCTTGTTGCCGGTAAGGACCTCCGGGACCGCGGACGCGCCGTTCATGCCGCCCTGCCAGATATAAAGGACCGCCGACGGCTTGTACTTCCCGACAAAGGACATGTCGATGAGGTTGCCCGAGTTTATGAGGACGACCGTCTTGTCGAATGCGGAGCACACCTTCGAGATCATGTCTTCTTCCTTTTCCGAGAGGTAGTAGGCGCCGCGCTCGGCTGAATTGTCGCGGTCCTCGCCTGCCAGGCGCGCGATCACGATCACCGCCGCGTCGTTCCTCTCTGCGGCAGCCGACACTGCCTCATCACTTAGAAGCATCTCCTCCTGGCTCCAGGGCTCGTTGCCCCAGCCTATGCCGTTATCCGGCGGCGAGGCTGACTCGAAAGCGTCATATAATGCGCTTATTTCCTTGTCTATGTTGAGGTCGGGGGATTTCTCCATCGCTTCCCTTACGGTTATCACGTGGTTGACGTTGACCATGCCGCCCGAGCCCGTTCCGCTCTTGTAGTAGTGGGACTGCATCCTTCCGAAGAGGGCTATGTCGCTTCCTTTTCGAAAAGGAAGGGCGTTATCATTCTCGAGCATTACCATGCCCTCTGAAGCTACGTCAGAAGCAAGGCTCAGATATCTGTTCCAATCAAGTGTTGCTTTCATAGGTGACTCCGTCTAAAAAAATTACCTACATTATACCTTGACGGAACGCGCCAAAAAAAGGGTTTCTTGTGTTAAATCTCAAGGAGTTTCGGGTCCGCGCCCGTATATCTGATTATCTCTTCCATCCTCGCCTTGTCGGTGAAGGAGACGAGGCTGTAAGCCTTGCCGGTCTTCCCTGCTCTCGCGGTCCTTCCGATCCTGTGAAGATAGAATTCGTTATCGGTCGGGATATCGTAATTAAATACCGCGTCAACGTCGTCAACGTCGATGCCTCTTGCAACCACGTCGGTCGCGACGAGTATCTCGAACTTCTCGTTCCTGAACGAGTCCATCATGCGGTTTCTGGCGCCCTGGCCCATGTCACCCTGAAGGCATCCGCACTTAAAGCCCGCCGCTTTTAATATCCCGTACAGTATGTCCGTCTGTCTCTTCGTATTGCAGAACACGATGGATTTCTTGAATCCCTGTTCCCTCACGAGCCTGATTATCGCAAGCGACTTGTCCTTCTGCGGGACCTCGATCATGTACTCGTCGATATTCGGGCGGTCCTCCGCCTTCGGCATTACGTCGATCTCTTTTGCCCCCTGCATAAAGGACCATGTGATGTTCAAGACCTCGCGCGGCATGGTAGCCGAGAAAAGCGCGATCTGCTTATCCTTCGGCGTTATCCTCATGATCTCCTGGATGCTCTTGATAAAGCCCATCTTGAGCATCTCGTCGGCCTCGTCCAGGATCAGTGTATAGATCCTTCTTATGTCGATCAGCCTTCTTTCATAAAGATCGAGAAGGCGGCCCGGCGTCGCCACGACTATCTGCGGATGCTTATTGATCCTCTCCGTCTGGAGCCTCATGCTCTGGCCTCCGATCACGGCACAGACGTTGACGCCCTTGATAAATCTCGCGAGGTTCTTGATCTCCGACGCGATCTGGAGCGCCAGCTCCCTTGTCGGGCACAATATAAGAGCCTGAATGTCCTTGTTGTTGAGATCCAGGTATTCGAGTATCGGAATGGAAAATGCGAATGTCTTTCCGGTCCCGGTCGGCGCCTTAGCGATAAGACATTCGTCCTTCATCAGGATCGGTATCGACAGCTGCTGGACCGTGGTCGGTCTTGAGACCTTCATCTTGCTCAAGGAGTCCAGTATCTCCTTGGACAGGTCCATATCTTCAAAAGTGATCTCTTTCATCAATTGTCCTCATCATCGTCGTCGCTTCCCTTGGTCGTAACGGTAGTCGGCACAGGGGTCGGAGTGGGAAGCATATCTTCTTTTTCGAGTTCTCGCTTGTATTTGAGAGCCTCAAAGTAAGGGATATCGTAGACATAGAATCTTCTGTCTTCCTTTCCGAAAACATTGTTGTACTCCAGAACGGAGTAATAATTCCAGAGGTCCTTATGAAGCATCTCGAGATTGCCTGCAATATAATTACCGTCCTTGTCGCAGACACCCATGGTCGTAACGACAGGATAGAGTTCATAAAGATCGGACAGGAACATCTGATATTCGGACATCGGAAGGCCCGCGACCTGCATTACCAGAGTTGAGAGGTAATTGAGCGAGATCGCGTTGATCTCCTTTTCCGGGATATCATAGTTCGCCCAGATAAAATAGTCGGTTATATAGAGCTTCTGCATCTCTTCCGGAGTCAGCTTGGAGATGTCCGACACACCCAGGACTTCCTCATAGAAGCCGTCCTTAAGGCTCGGCAGATGATCTCCGAAAAAGCAGATGACCGTCGGTTCGTCGACATTCGAGAAGTATTCTATGAGCATCTTTACGGCATCGTCGGAATTCCTCGCTACCGAGAAATACTGCTCCGCCTGCGGATACGTTCCCGGCGAAGGAACATAGCTCACGTCAGGCTCAAAGTTCGCATAAGACTTCGTATACGAACCGTGATTCTGCATCGTTACGTTGAACACGAAGAGCGGATTTGTGCTCTCCTTCTCGTGCTCCTCATAAAGCTCGATGACCTTCTCATACGAGCACTCGTCGCTTATATAAGACCTGATGAATTCCGGTGTCTGGAAATCATCGATCGAATAAAACTTGTCGAAAGCCATGTACTTATATACATCAGGCCTGTTCCAGCCGCTCGCGAGATACGGGTGAACCGCAAGCGCCGTATAGCCGTAGCTCTTAAGGAGCCTTGCAAAAGATCCGGTATCGCCCGTTATGTACTGCTGGTAAGGGATACTTCCGTTAGGCATTCCGAGCATCGTATTTCCCGTCAGGAACTCAAACTCGGAATTCGCCGTTCCGCCGCCGTAAGTCGATACGTAGCAGTCACCCTTGATGGTATTCTCCTTCATGGAATCCATATAAGGGCTGTATGGCTTACTGAGCTCGATATCCCCAAACTGCGAGAAATCCGAATAAGACTCGTTCATGATGCATATGATATTCGGCTTGGTGCCGTTAAGGACTCTCTTTCTCATATTGGCCGAGAGCTTCTCGTCCGTGAGCATATCCGTACCGTAATTGTCCGCGACATCGGCCTCGACATCCGTCATGCCCTGCTTGCTGTAAACATCAGGCGGGCTGACCTTAAGATACTGTGCATTCATCGTGATCGCCACGAGCATGCCGTTATCCGAATAGTTCAAAGGCTGGTTCCACACGTTGTTGACGATACCGAGCTTCTTCATGATCGAATCCGTAGTCGTCGAGTATCTGTCGGTATTAAAGAGCGCAAATACCATAAGCGTTCCGAGCACGACGCAAAGGCTCGCGATGCCGAATCTCGACCTCTTCTTCCTCATGCTGTAACGGAACCTGGACACGATCGCGGTAACGAGCATAAAAAGGCATGCCGTCATTATAACGATATAGCTCGGCTTGATCTCGTACTCGCCCGCCACGTTCATCGCCGTCTTGACGGAAACGATGTCCGACAAAGACAAAGGCTCGCCCCTGAACTCCAGCTTGTAATAGTTGATAAGGGCCAGTATGAATATCACCGTATTCGAAAACAGTACCGCAAATCTGAGCTTGTTCGTGATCGCAAAGAAGAAGCAGTAGATAATGAAATACAGGATATAGTTGATAAAATAAGCCGCATAGATCTTCTTGAAAAGCGAGTTCGCATTGAGGATCTCGACCAGGAAGAACGTGACCGCAGGCATCAGCGCGAGAACAAAATAACAGATCGTCTTACGCTTATGGGAATCGATATGGAGCACCAGAAGTGCCGAGAAAGCCGCAATAAGGATCGACAACAAAGAGATCGTAAAAGCGGCATAATGGAACTGTGCATAGCCGATCTCGGTGGACGTCTGCATCCTGACATCGGGATTATATCCCTCATAGACGACGTTTCCGCACTCGTCGGCGATATTGTTGGATATCCAGAGCTTAGGGCAGTGGACCTCGCTTACGCTGTCGCATATAACTGTATAGTGATACTTTGCGCCAACGGTAACGTTCAGGCCGACTTCAAACCTGTAATAGTCGTCACTCGTGAGCTTCGTTACAGGGACACGCTCGCTGTAGAGGACATTATTCTTGGCATCGTAGACCGTAAACGTGACTATGCCTTCGCCATAATCGCAGTTCGCGAACCTTAATTCCATGTAATTGATCTTAGGACCCGTCGGTACAAAAGGCTGACGGAGAGGCTCGCCGTAGATCTTACCCGATCTCTCGCCTCTGGTTCCCGCACAGGAAGAGATACGTTCGTCCTTAAAATACGGCAAAAAGACCATGAGCAGCGTTAACATCAACGTAACAACGATACCCACGGCTATCCAGCGTTTCCTGTTCTTTGTGAAGGAAACCGTATGTAAAAACTTGCTAGTAATCTTCATTATTCTTTCCCTGTACTGACCAAGGTAAATTCTAAATGAAAAGCCCGATAAAATAAATAAATCCGCGTTTGTTGACTTTGACGAAGATACTTGTCCTTATGTTGCCGTTGTTGTTCAAAACTTCTTCTGTTCAAACCGTCCCTTGCACGTAATCCGACTAAATTTATAATATATACAGAAAAAATTTTAAGGAGCATGACAATATGGCAAAGAGAGTCTTTCTGACGGTCCTTGACAGTTTCGGCATAGGAGAAGCCGCGGATGCGCGTTCCTTCGGCGACGAAGGCAGCAACACCCTCGCAGCGGTCTGCACATACGGGGATCTTAACTTGCCCAATCTGGCCTCTATGGGCCTTTTCGAGATACAGGGGCATAAAGATCCCAGGATCCTGTCTCATATCTGGAGCAGGAATTACCCCCGCCCGTCAGGTTCATACGGAAGGCTCACGGAGCTGTCCGCAGGCAAGGATACGACCATCGGACACTGGGAGATCGCAGGCGTCTTGTCCGACAAGCCGATGCCGACATACCCGGACGGTTTCCCGTCAGAAATAATCGATAAGATCAGGAAGGCTACCGGCCGCGACATCCTCTGCAATAAGCCATATAGCGGCACCGACGTCATCCGCGACTTCGGAGACGAACACGTAAGGACAGGATCTCTCATAGTCTACACTTCCGCAGACAGCGTCCTTCAGATAGCGGCCCACGAAGACGTGATCCCCGTAAATGAACTCTATGATATCTGCAGCAAGGCACGTGACATAATGACGGGCGAACACGCTGTAGGCAGGATAATCGCGCGTCCGTTCACCGGGACTTCAGGAAATTATACCAGAACATCCAACCGCCATGACTTCTCCCTTACTCCGCCGTCATCCACGATGCTCGACATCTTGAAGGAGAAGGGCAAGGATGTGATCTCCGTAGGCAAGATCGTCGACATCTTCGCTTCACGCGGCCTTACGAAGTTCATAAGGACCTCCGGAAATACCGAAGGCATCAGTGTCATGAAAGATATGCAGGAGAGTAACTTCGAGGGACTGTGCTTCATTAATCTCGTAGATTTCGACATGCTCTACGGCCACAGGAACGACATCGAAGGATATGCAAAGGTTCTCATGGAATTTGACGATTCTCTCGGAAGATTCCTCTCAGGGATGAGAGACGACGACCTTCTCATCATAACCGCCGACCACGGCTGCGACCCGTCGACGCCTTCCACGGATCATTCCAGAGAAGACGTCCCTGTCCTGATCTACGGCTGCGGATACGACGTCCCATACAACATGGGCACTAAGGCCGGCTTTAATAACATCGCTGCTCTGGTCCTGAACAGCCTTCTTTGTAAGCCTTCGGACTTCAGATACACGCCGAAGACCCCTTCCGCTCAAAACATCATGAGTTATGTCGATATGACCAACCTCAAGACCAACGCCACGCTTGAAGACATCTACGCTCTTATCGACCGCGCAGTCGCAAACGATGCGGCTTCAGTATGTATCCAGCCGTGCTACGTAAAAGATGCTTACCGCTATTCCGCGGGCAGGCTCCCGATCTGCACCGTCATCGGCTTCCCAAACGGCTATCACACGCCTGCCGTCAAGCTCTTCGAGGCTCTCGAAGCCTGTGATAACGGCGCATATGAGATCGACACCGTCATCAACAACTGCATGGTAAAAGACAAGCGCTTTGACGAGATCTATGCCGAGCTCAAGGTCCTCGCCGACGGAGTTCATTCCAAAGGCTGCCTTCTCAAGGTCATCATCGAGACATGTCTCCTCGACGAATCAGAGAAGATCACTCTCTGCGACATCGTCACCGGAAGCGGCGCCGACTACATAAAGACCAGCACGGGATTCGGCTCTGCCGGAGCAACTCTCGAAGATGTTAAGCTCATGAGCACCAACGTCGGCCCCGAAGTCAAGGTCAAGGCCGCAGGCGGCATCAGGACCAAGGATCTCGCCCAAGAGATGATCTCTTCCGGAGCTTCCAGGATCGGCGCTTCAAATCTGAACTGATCCGATTGGGAGCCTATGGTTTGGCCGCTTGAAGACCGATTACGTCTTTTTTCGAAGAAAAAACTTTTTCGCACGTAAATGCTTCAGAGTCTAAGTAAGACCTCAATTTCCGCGCGCCATATTCTTATCGACAAAATCAATTATTGCCTTGAAATACTCGTACTTGACGGGCTCTCTCATGAGTTCGTGCCTGTAAGGGCCGAAGTCGATATCCGAGGCGGGCACGCCGCACGAGATGAACTTAGCTATGACCTTTTTGACACCGGTTCCGAAGGAGCCGACAGGGTCGTCGTCTGCGTAGAGGAACAGGCAGGGCTTCTTGCATAGGCCATTCATCGCCTGTTTGCTCTGCATGAACCTTATGAGCTTGAACATATCGTAGTAGCCCTTGTTCGTAAACATGAATCCGCAAAGGGGATCGTTGATGTACGCCTGTACGTTTTCCTCCGTGACGCTGAGCCAGTCGAAGGGAGTCTTTATATCAGGGATCTTCTTGTCATATGATCCGAAGGCCAGGACACTTAGAAAGCGGCCTTTCTTCCTGCCGCGGCCGATGAGGCAGAGAAAACCGGCGACACAGATACCGAGCAATACAACCGGCTCATAGCCTTTTGTGGATCCGAAGATGAAGGCGTCGTAATTTACGGAATATCTGCTGTCGGAATACATCGCTCGCGCCACAAAAGAACCCATGCTATGGCCGTAGAGCACTGACGGGGCTTGTCCCGTCGTTTTCGCGACGAGGTCATGAAAGATGAGATTGTCTTCAAGAAGTGTCTTATATGCTTCCTTCCCGTCGCCGAAGTACCCGAGCGGGTCGCTGTTAAGGGAACTTGTCTTGCCGTGGCCCTGCATGTCGATGCCACAGACCGTGTATCCTGCGGCGTTGAGGGCCGCGATCATCTCCTCGTAACGCGAGATGTACTCGGCCATGCCGTGGCATATCTGTATGGTCGCTTTCGGCTCGTCAACAGGGTATATGTAGCCCACAGCCTTCTTGCCGGGGCCCGACACGGAATCAAATTCGATCTGCTTCATCTTCTGCTTCCCCTCATCGAAAACAGCCTGAGGAGCGTTACTCCGGCAGATGCCATGGCGATGACATAAGTCCTTCCGGCAGCCCTGAGCACCTTCTTGCAGGCGCCGACCTGGTCTTCCCCGACAAGGCCCATCTCTTTGATGATCTTGAGCGCCCTGTTGCTCGCGTTATACTCCACCGGCACCATGATGAGGTAGAAAAGGAATGCGATAAAATACGCAACTATCCCTACCGTTATGATGTTATACCCGAGCGCGTAACTGCCGCTGGCTTCGGCATAGCTTCCGCCTGCCATAATGAGGATGCCAAGTATCGCGATATAAACTCCCGCTTTTGAAGCTATTCCCGCGACCGGAGCGAGAAACTGTCTGATCCTGTAGAACCACCAGTTCTTTGAATCCTGGATCGCGTGTCCGCACTCATGCGCAGCAACGGCGATCGCGGCAATGGAATAGCTGCCGTACACACTCTGCGACAGGTTGATGGTCCCTTCCTTCGGATTGTAATTATCGGTAAGATTTCCCTTTATCGGCCGGATCGTAAGCCCGGTCACCTCCGCTTCACGAAGGATCCTCTCGGCAGCCTCATCCGCCGTATATCTTCCTGTCGACCTGACCTTGGAATACTTCTTGAAAACACTCTGAAGTCTGGCCTGTATGATCATGCTTATCAAGTAAACGCCGATGGCAAGGATATATAACATACTCTCATCTCCGTTTTTTCTACATTATATCACTCGAAAAGCAATAACCCCCGAAGATCCTCTTCGGGGGCAGTCGCTTCAATTCTTAATTACCGTCATCATCCTCTCTCGATGGCGTAATCCTTACAGATCTGCGTAAACTCAGGTGATTTTACAAAGCTGTCGAATACCTGCTGCTTTGTCATGCCCTTGCTCATCGAGTCAAGCCAGAAGTTCATTCCCGCGTCATCAGGTTCTCTTCCCATGAATGTCCTGTACATTCTGGTGATGAGTTCCTTGTTATCAAAGTTATGGTCATTGAATTCCTTACAGAAGAAGAATTCATGAGCGGCTGCGGAACCTGTGAGTTCGAGATTGGTAAGACCTAAGCTCCAGAACTTGAGTCCGCCTTCCTCCGGTTCTCTTCCGAGACACTCTGTGTAAAGCCTTGTCGCAAACTTGGTAGCATTCTCGGATGCAATCGTTGCCTTGGCTCTCGTAGCTCCCGACTTTACTCCGTAAGTAGCACAGACGTTGCACCACTCTTCGGAGTTGATGAAGCAATCTACTACAACATCTCTTCCCTGTGTCTTAAGGCTGTTCATCCAGAAGTCGAAGCCGTCTTTATCATCTTCTGCTTTTCTGTCAAAGAATGTTTTGTATAAAACTTTCAGGAAGTCTTCGTCACTTAAGTTTCTGTCGTTGAATTCCTTACTTAAGAGGAATTCATTAGCACACTGGGCACCGTTAAGATCGCCGTTACCTACATGCTCGCTCCAGAAGGCTTTGCCTTCAGGCTCGGAAGCGCGTCCCAAAGCGACGACATAGAGACGCTCAACGAAGTCTTCGAATGAAGGGCGGGCTTCATAAGAACACCTGATCGCAAACTCGGATGTGCCATAGTTTTTCATATAGATATAGTATGTCTGACCTGCCTTCATCTCAACATTAAGATCAATGTTGTGAGGTTTTTCATAACCAATCATACCGATCGTATCATCTTCGTTCTGATAATACTCCTCATCCAGCTGCCATGCTATGCAATTGTCTTTTGAATCAAATACGGCTACAAGAGGATCGGCAGAGCCGCATGCAGATGTCATATTGAATATCCCGTCTTCTTCAGGCGTAAACGAATATACAAGCTGTTCTCCATTTATATTTGTAGATTTCAGTTCGATCTTCATTTCCTGATCCAATTCGATCTTGTTGGCTTGAGAAGTATCTTTTACAAAAACATAGACTGAGGCAAATTGTTCAGGAGAAGCATAAGGATCAGGTGCATAAGTGTGCAATCGGGCATTTATGTCAAAAGCCCCCTTTATATTCTCAAAGCTCACGGTGTCGTCAGGATTCTCAAGAACGATACTGTCATCACGTATGGAACCTCTAACCCAAAAATACAGCCTCGTTTCAGCATCCTTATTCGGAGAGACATAAGGGAATTGAGCTTTGAATGTTGATCCCGGTTCAGCCAGAGCACATCTTATAGCATCACATTTGATCTTGACTCCCGCATCCTTACTGACCTTGATATCAAGTGTTTTATCATTATTCAAGTATTCAACGCGGATCTGCAGATCATCACCCAGCTTAAGATCGGTAGAACTGGTCTCTTTTTTCACGCCATTCTTGGTTATATATATCTTGACATCCTGTTTCCTGGGATTATAGAAGCTTATCTTTGCTGTCTCATTTTCCTCGACATATATATGCATCGGGAAGAAGTAGCAGCAGTATGGATTAAAAGTCATCGGACTTCCGCTCGCTTCAACCGTAAAGTACCCGTCAAAGATATCGGCCTTCAGATCGCATTTTATCTTACTATCGACCTTAACGTTATAATTTCCTGCTGCCAACGGCCCATATAACATGTTGCCGGTTTCCCAAAAGCTTTGTGACAGTTCAATCACATAACCGAACTCATTCGTCATACTTAACTTAGGCCAGTCTGTACTGTTCTCAATACGTATAGACACATATGACGGTCTTTCGATCTTTAGACTAAACTCGCCGTCCGGATCGCTCACACTTTCAAAATGACCCTTTTCATCAAAAACGATCTCCTTACTTCCTTTGGCCGATACAGGAACTGCCATAAAGCAGATAACTAATGCCAACGTCAGGGAAATGCATAACAATCTCTTTAATACTGTTTTCATCTTCGTATCCTCCCGATGTGATATAAGGATTCTACTATGTCTTTTATTTCTTTTCTATATCCTTGCTCGAAAAAGAAATGCCGTTCCGGTTTTTACCCGGAACGGCGCTCTCAAAATATCGTTTATCCTCTCTCTATCGCGTAGTCCTTACAGATCTGAGTGAACTCAGGTGACTTTACAAAGCTGTCGAATACCTGCTGCTTTGTCATGCCTTTGCCCATCGAGTCGAGCCAGAATGTCATACCTTCTTCATCAGGTTCTCTTCCCATGAATGTCCTGTACATCCTGGTTATGAGTTCCTTGTTATCGAAGTTGTGGTCATTGAATTCCTTACAGAAGAAGAATTCATGAGCGGCTGCGGAACCTGTCAATTCGAGGTTTGTAAGACCTAAGCTCCAGAACTTAAGGCCGCCTTCCTCAGGTTCTCTTCCGAGACACTCTGTGTAGAGCCTTGTCGCAAACTTGGTAGCATTCTCGGATGCGATCGTTGCCTTGGCTCTCGTAGCTCCCGACTTTACTCCGTAAGTAGCGCAGACGTTGCACCACTCTTCGGAGTTGATGAAGCAATCTACTACAACATCTCTTCCCTGTGTCTTAAGGCTGTTCATCCAGAAG
>Ga0310786_10011116_pt1 | contig 11258 bp, 12 predicted proteins | sample AusTroGonzalo_MG_FD_203881 | JGI IMG/M metagenome (GOLD analysis project Ga0310786, IMG submission 203881) | Bovine rumen microbial communities from tropical cattle in Woodstock, Queensland, Australia - Gonzalo_03 (v2) (version 2) | ecosystem: Host-associated > Mammals > Digestive system >...
GCATGGCCTGGGAACGGGACATGATCCCGTGGTAGGTCAGGCCGTCGGTGAGGAAGGTACCCACGCTGGTGCGGGGGCTGAAGACGCTGTAGGGGTCCTGGAACACCATCTGGATGTCCCGGTAGGCCTCCCGGACGCCCTTGCGCTTCAGGCCCTCGATCTCCCGGCCGCAGAGGATGATCTCCCCCTCGGTGGGGTCGGAGAGCATGGTGATCATGCGGGCCATGGTGCTCTTGCCGCAGCCCGATTCACCCACGATGCCCACGCACTCACCGGGATAGACGGCCAGGTTCGCGTCGCGGACGGCGCGCACCTCCTTGCCCTCTTCCGTGCGGAAGGTCTTGCAGACGTGCCGAAGCTCCAGGATCGGCGTTTTTTCCATTACTTGTTCCACACTACGCCATCCTTTCGTCGTCCAGCTCGATCACCGCGTCCAGAAGCGAGCGGGTATAGGCGTCCTTCGCGTCGTAGATGAGCTCCTCCGCCGGGTCCATCTCCACCAGCTTGCCGTTTTTCATCACGCCGATGCGGTCCGACATGTAGCTGGCCACGCCCATGTTGTGGGTCACGATGATGATGGTGGTGCCGTACTTTTTCCGCAGCTCCATCATCTGCCGCACGATCTGGGCCTGGATGGTGACGTCGAGGGCGCTGGTGGGCTCGTCCGCCAAAAGCAGCTTCGGCTGGAGGGCCATGGCCATGGCGATGCCCACCCTCTGGCGCATGCCGCCGGAGAGCTCGAAGGGATAGGCGTGCAGCACCCGCTCCGGGTCGGACATGTGGACCCGCTGCAACAGATCGACGGCCATATCGTGGGCCTGCTCCTTGGTATAGTCCCCGTGGACGTGGAGATACTGCCAGAACTGCTTGCCGATGCGGCCGATGGGGTTGATGTAGCGGCCCGTGTCCTGGAAGATGATGGACATGTTCTCGCCCCGCATGGCCCGCTGCTCCGCCTCGGAGAGCTTGGGGATCTCCTTGCCGAAGACCCGCAAGCTGCCGCGGGTGGCGGCGCTCTTGGGCAAAAGGCCCAGGATGCCGTGGAGCAGCGTACTTTTGCCGCTGCCGCTCTCGCCCACGATGCTGACGATCTCGCCCTCTTCCACCTTCATGGAGACGTTGTCCACCGCGGAGCGCACGCCGTCGTACGTTATGGAATAATTTTCGATCTCTACCAATGCCATATTCTCACTCCAACCCCTCCCCGCTGCTCGCGGGGAGGCTGGCGTTAGGGTATTTCCCTCCCCCGCTGTGCGCGGGGGAGGTTATGTCTCAGTTTGTCAGTTGATGTCGATCTTGTTATCGAGGAAGTAATAGTCGATGGGGTGCACGGTGACGTTGGACACCTTGGTGTTGGCCATGACGAAGTTGTTCTTGCTGAAGAGCATGACGTTGACGCAGTCGGCCAGGATCATCTTTTCGGCCTCGATGACCAGCTTCTGGCGGTCGGCGAACTCGAAGGCGCCGGCCAGCTCGTCGCAGACGGCGTCCAGCTTGGCATTCTTATAGCGCATGCGGTTGTTGGGGCCGTCGGAGCGGTACATGTTGTCCAGGAACCAGCCGGGGTCGCCGGTGGACAGGGACTGCCAGTTGCTCAGGCAGATCTCGAAGGCGCTGTCGTCGTTCATCAGGTCGGGGATGGTGTCCACGGGCTTCAGGGTGATCTTGATGCCCACGGCCTTGGCCATGGACTGGATGGCCTCCATGGTGGTGGCCAGGGACTTGTCGTCATACATGAGCTCCAGGGCCAGCTCCTTGCCGTCCTTCTCCAGGTAGCCGTCGCCGTTGCTGTCGGCGTAGCCGGCCTCCTTCAGCAGGCTCTTGGCCTTGTCCTGATCGTAGTGCTGGCGGTCCAGCTGGTCGTAGCCGTAAGGCGCGGAGGAGGGATAGGGGGCGCCGGCAACGGTGAAGATGCCGCCGGTGATGCTCACCAGGGCGTCATAGTTCAGGCAGGAGGCAAAGGCCTGGCGGACCTTCAGGTCCTTCAGGTGGGCGTTGGTGTGGTTGAGCACCAGGATCTGCACACGGGTGCCGGAGGCCTCAAAGACGTTGTAGTCGCTGTCGTTTTTCAGGGTCTCGATGTCGGCGGCGCCGATGCGCTGGCCCATATCGATCTGGCCGGACTGGAGGGCCATGCCGCGGGTAGAGTCGTCGGAGATGACGCTCAGGGTCACGGTGGCGATGGGAGAAGCGCCGTTCCAGTAGTCGTCAAAGCGCTCCAGCTCGATGACCTCCTCGGGCTTGTAGGAGATGGCCTTGAAGGGGCCGGTGCCCACGGGGTTGGTGGTGGGGTCGGCGGGATCGCTCACGTCGATGACGGAGTACAGCGGCTCGGAGAGGTTGGCCAGGAAGGCGCCGTAGGGCTCGGTGGTCTTGATGGTCAGGGTCTGGCCGTCGGCCTCGATGCTGTCGATCTTGCAGGCGGTCTTGGCACGCTCCTGGATGGACATGGTGCGCTCGAAGCAGGCCTTGACGGCGGCGGCGTCCACAGGATTGCCGTTGTGGAACTTCACGCCGTCACGGATGTGGAACACCCAGGTGGTGGGGTCCGCCTGAGTCCAGCTGTCGGCCAGCAGGGGCTGCAGCTCCAGGTTGGCGTTGACCCAGACCAGGGTCTCGGTGATGCCGGCGCGGCAGGAAGTCCAGCCGTCCCATTCCACGGCCGGGTCGATGGTCTCGGCCGCCCAGTAGATGGCGGCGTTCAAGTGCTTGGCCTCGCCGGAGGAGGCGGAGCCGGAAGATCCGGAGGAGCTGGAAGCGCTCCCGGAGGAGGCGGAGGAACCGGAGGAGCCGGTGGACTCCGCGCCGCCGCTGCCGCAGGCGCACAGCGCCAGCAGCATCACCAGCGCCAGGATCAGGGCTAAGGGTTTCAGGTACTTTCTTTCCATAGTTTGAGTTGTCTCCTTTGCGTTTTTTTCTTGGTGAATCTCGGGTCAAGGATATCTCTGAGGCTGTCGCCCAGCAGATTGAAGACGACAACATTCAGTACGATGGTCATACCGGGGAGGACGATCAGCCGGGGCGCGGCCTGCATGAACTGCCGCCCTTCGCTGAGCATGTAGCCCCACTCCGGCGTGGGGGGCTGGGACGCCAGACCCAGCAGGGACAGACCGCTTAGGGTCAGCAGCTTGGCGCCGATGTCCTGGGTGATGTTCACCAGCAGATAGGGGAACACGTTGGGTAGCAGCAGCTTCAAAATGACCTTCAGCTCGCTCATGCCGCCCATGCGCCCTTCTTCCACATAGGGGTTTTGCTTCAGGCTCATCACCAGCGCCCTTGTGACGCGGCAGTACTCTGTCCAGCTCACAAGGCTCATGGCCAGGATGGTGTTGCCCAAGCTTGCGCCCAGGACGCTGACCAGGGCGATGACGAAGACGGTCTGGGGCACCGCCATGACGATGTCCGTGAAGCGGGTGATGAACATGTCCGTCTTCCCGCCCAGATAGCCCGCCAGCACGCCCAGCAAAATGCCCACGAAGGCGGAGATGGCGATGACGATGAACACGATCAGCAGGCTTGTCCGCCCGCCGTAAATGAGCCGGGAGAGGAAGCAGCGGCCGATCTGGTCGGTGCCCAGGGGATACTTGGCGCTGCTCGTGATCATCAGGTTTTCGTAGTCGTTCTCGATGGGGTCGTTGGGCGCCAGCCAGGGCGCCAGGATGGGGATCAGGATCAGGATAATCGCCAGGATGAAGAACAGCATGAACTGCGGATAGTGCAGCGCTTTTTTCACATAGTAGTTCATCAGCGTCCCTCCAGTCTGATCCGGGGATCCAGGAAGCGGTAGAGCAGGTCCACGATGAGGTTGATCATCACGTAGATCACCGCCATCCAGAGGATGTAGCCCTGGATCACGGGGAAATCCTTCACGGCGATGGCGTCCACCGCCATCTTGCCCACGCCCTTCCACTCAAAGATGGTCTCGATGATGGTGGCGCCGCCCATGAGCCCGCCGATGGACATGCCGAACATGGTGATGACGGAGAGCAGGGAGTTCGGCAAAATCTGCCGGAAGATGATCTGCCGCTTCGGCAGGCCCCTTGCCAGGCCGCCGTTTAAGTAGTCCTTGTTCATCTCCTCCAGCATGCTGCCCCGGACCCGGCGGACATACAGCGAGATCATCCAGAACGCCAGCGTCACCGAGGGCAGGATGATGTGCTTGAAGTCGCCGCTGCCCATGACGGGCAGGATCTTCAGCTTCACGCCGAACAGCAGCATCAGCAGAAAGCCCACCCAGAAGCTGGGCATAGACACCCCGAAGAAGGAGATGAAGCGGATCAGATAGTCGATGAAGCGGTTCTGGTTCACGGCGCTGACGACGCCGAGCGGGACGCAGAGCACAATGGTCAGCAATATCGTCGCCCCGGTGAGCTTCAGCGTGTTGGGGATGCGCTCCAGCATCGTATTCCAGACCGGCTTGCCGGACTTGTAGGATTCGCCCAGGTCTCCGTGGAGCGCCTTCCACAGCCAGCGGCCGTACTGGACCATCAGCGGGTCGTTCAGGCCCAGGGCCTCCCGCTCCGCCGCCACCACAGCCGCGTCCGGTGTCTCGCCCATGTGGGCGTATTTCAGCATCACCGGATCCGAGGGCGACAGATAGGTCAGCACAAAAACGAAGAAGGACAAAATCAGCATGATCGGAATGATGAACAGCACACGCCCGATCACATATTTCAATGTCTTATTCACCGCATCACCGCTCCCTGAAAACAAAAATGCCGCAGTATAGACATAGCTATACCACGACCGCATTTACGTGGCACCGCCCTCTGTCACTCGCAGAGCGCGGCCTGTATCATCCCCAGCAGTTCTTCTGACTCACGACCACCAACCCGGCAGGGTTGCACATTGCTTATTGCCTTCTCAGATTTCTCCAATGACCGGCTTGCGCCGAAAGCAACTCGAGGCCGTATACAGCGGCGGTACCGTCCGTGGTTCGCACACGGTTCTCTATTCTCCCGTTCGCGGCGTATTGCTCTGCGTCGCGGCGGGCACTGCGGATATCTATTTTTATATGTGAAATCACTCGGTTGCCATCAGGCAACTTTATGATAAGATTTTATTATGGAAGTCGGGGAATGTCAATTATTTGAAAATGCAAAAAGCGTATGGCGCCGCCCCCAAACGGCGGGGAATCACCCCCAAGAGGGCAGTTTGACTTCGTTTAAGTTATAACAAACTCGCGGACTGCGCTATGACTGCTCCCGCCGCAGCCGGATCGTCGCCTTCGCGACGACGGGCTCGTCGGCCTCCAGGTCCTCGCCGGGGGTGAACACCGTGGCCAGCTGCACCGGCACCGGCAGCCGGCTGAAGGCCACCGCCTGGCGGACATACTCCATCAGGTCGGCGCAGCAGGGGGCCTCCATCCGCACCACCGTGATGCTGCGGATATCGTTGTGCTTCAGGATGTCGCTGAGGCGGCTGGTGATGTCGAAATCCGTCGCCGGACAGCAGATCAGCGGCACCCGCCCCGCGGCGTAGGCGGCATGGAAGCCCGGATAGGAAAACGCGCTGCAATCCGCCGCCACCAGCAGGTTCGCCTTATGAAAATAGGGCGAGGTCACCGGCGCCTTCCACAGCTTGATGGGCCACTGGGGCGGCTCGCTGGCCTTCCCGGCAAAAGAGCCGGGGTCGAATTCGTCGAAATTCCTCCAGGGATTTTCAATGACAGGCATTCCGGCCTACCCCCTCAACAGCATCGGCTTTGTGTCCGACAGGGAGCCGCGCCTTTTTCAGACGCGACTCCCCCCCGGAAACAGAACAGAAAAGAAACATTCAGGATTTCTTTTGCAGCGCCTTCTTCACGCTGCCCTTCGGATCCTTGATGAGCAGGATGACGAGCCAGAGGATCAGCGCCAGCGCGATGACCGAGAGGCCCAGATACAGGTCGTTGAGCATATCGGCGGGCTCCGGCGAGAAGAATTCCTCGCCCAGCTCGGCATACTCGAAGATCGCGTCGCCCAGCCACATCAGGGAAGCGCCCCAGAAAAGGAAGCAGAGCGTCCCCAGGCGCATATCGTCGTTTTTGCGCTTATACCACAAAATCGTGCAGACGATGGCTGCAAAAACCGTAACAAGCAGTGTCATGCCGCGCCTCCTTATGCGTTTTCCAGCGGGCTGTTCGCCTTGCGCTTGACGATGATATCAGCGGCCACGCACAGAAGCGCCCAGACCACGGTGACGATGACCGCCATCGTAACGCCCACTGTGGACATCTCATGGAGCATCTCCGCCGTGTCGCCGGGATCGTTCATCGCCGTCAAAAACGGGAACCAGGGAACGACTTCCCCGTGCCATACGTGCTCGTAGGCCAGCAGGAAGGCGCCGCCCCACAGGAAGTATGCCAGCCACATCAGTTTGCGGCTCCAGGGGATGCCCTGAGTTTCCCGCAGCGCGTCTACGGACTTTTCGCCGCCCTTGGAGCGCACGGCAAGCTCTTTCTTTTCCTCGCTCTTCTTCAGCACCTGCGCGACCACCGTCACGACAATGGCCTCGGCGCCGCCAACCAGAAAACATGCCATATGATTTCTCTCCCTCCAAATTGAATCGCAGCTCGGTCCTTGCGGCCTTGCTATGAACTTCTTAGCACATTCCGTGTCGGTTCCGCAAGCTCCCCCGGGGGATAAAAAGATTGAAAATGCCCGATAATTGCGTGAAATAACCCCCCGGGGGGCTTATTTTGTGCGGTGTTTCATGGTAAAGTGCCTGTTACGGACAACCATCATTTTCGGAGGACACCATGGAGCTACGCTATTCCTTTACCTATCTCCCCTGCCAGACCTGCACCGCGAAGATCCACTGCGAGCAGTGCCAGGACACCATCGCGGCGGCGCTCGGGAAGCTCCCCGGCGTGCAGGCAGCGCAGGTCAACATCCCGGAGAAAACCCTGTGCGTCACGGGCGACGGCATCGACGACGACGCCGTGGAGGACGCCATGGACGCCATCGGCGTGTTCCTTTGATTTTCGGAGGTGGGCACATGAACGAACAGGAGCGGGAGGCGCGCTGGGCTGACGGCGCGGGCTATGACCGCTATATTCAGGACGAGCTGCATACCTTCCGGAAAGACGCCTGGAAACGCCAATTAACGCAGCATTTCGCCCACGGCATGGCACTGGATATTTTGGATGTAGGCACCGGGCCGGGCTTCTTCGCCTGCATCCTCTCCGAGGAAGGTCACCGCGTCACGGGCATCGACGCCTCCGACGGAATGCTGGAGCGCGCCCGCGCCAACGCCGCGGCGCTGGGGGTACAGCCGGTCTTTCTCAAAATGGACATCAACGAGCTGGACTATCCGGACGAGGCCTTTGACGCCATCGTGCTGCGCAACGTCAGCTGGACGCTGCAATACCCGGAGCGGGTCTACACGGAATTCAAGCGTCTGCTGCGGCCCGGCGGGGTGCTGCTGGTCTACGACGCCAACTGGCAGATGCAGTGGTTCGACCCGGCCATCTTGGAGCGGGTCCGTGCGCGGGAGCGGCGGTTTTTGGAGAAGTACGGCCGGGCGGAGATCGTCTCCAATGGCGACATGGAATACTACAAGACCGCGCCGCTGACCCGCACCCGGCGCCCGACATGGGATGAGAAGACGCTCACCGACCTGGGCTTTGCCGTCACGGTCACGGAGGACGTAGGGCAGTTTGTCTACGGCGACTGGGAGAAGGAACTCTACGGCGAGTCTCCCCTCTTCGAGGTCTGCGCGGTGAAGCAGGCGGAGGGCGAGGCCCTGAAAAACATGCATGAATACTGGCAGTACCGGGCGGAGACCTTTGGCGTGGGCGGCATGGAAGAGCTGCGGGCGCTGGGCCGGGAGGCCGCGCCCTGTCTGCCCGAGGGGAAGATGCGCGTCCTGGACGTAGGGACCGGCCCCGGCACGGTAGCCATGGCGATGGCGCTGCTGGGCCATGACGTCACGGGCATTGACCTCAGCAGCAATATGATCCGACGGGCGCGGGAAAATGCCGCGGCGCTGGGGCTGGACATCCAGTTTCTCAACACCGCCGCCGGGGAGCTTCCCTTCCCCGACGAGAGCTTTGACGCGGTGGTCTCCCGCAACCTGACCTGGGCGCTGCCGGAGCCGGAGGCGACCTTCCGCCAGTGGCGGCGGGTTTTGAAGCCCGGCGGGCGGCTGCTCTACTGGGACGCCAACCACTACTATTTCTATTTCAACGAGACCGATGCGAAAAACCGCGAAGCGCTGGAGAAGCTGGCCGGCACCGTCCATATTCTCCACCGCGACGAAAATGGGAATCCGCAGCAGCTGGATTACAGCCTCTGCGAGCGCACGGCGCCAAACCTGCCGCTGTCCCGCTTCGACCGCCCCAGCGGCTGGGATGAGACCGCCCTGCCCTCCCTGGGCTTCACCATCCTGGCCGAGCGCATCTACCGCCCGCAGCATCTTTTGAAATACGGCGTCGCGAAAGGGTACTACACCGAGTTTTTCATCGCCGCCATCAGAGACTGAAATTGCCGCCGCCTGCGTTTTTCGCAGACGGCGGCTGATTTTACGTAGTTTTCTGTTCATCTCCATATGGTTACTCTGTTCCGCCTGCAGGGGGGGTGGGCGCAAACTGCGTACGTTGGGAAAACCGGGCTCTGCTTTGCAACTATTTGGTTGTTATAATAAAACCGGGGCAGCCATTAACGAGCTGCCCCAGAAAAAAAGTGTTATAGATAAATACACTCCTGCAAGACAATCTCAGTTATTCGTTTCTTAATGCTGTTCATCTGCAGCACCCATTCCATTTGGTTTTCAGCCTTAAGCTGCTCTGTCACGCCCTCGCGGATAGCATATTGTTCCATTAGCAAATCGAACATCTCATTGGCCGAGCGATCAATTTCCTCTAGGTGGGCGTTTAGCTTGCTTGAAAGCAGCATTCCGGTATAGATGCCGTCGTGATACTTCCTCAGGTAATCTCTTCGCCTAATTCCCCAAATACCAATGTGTGGGGCTTCCGGTGGAATGAGGTCCGGGAGCAGATAGTCCCCTTCTCTGTGATATGTAAGTTCGGTTTTCATGTTGTTTTACCTCCTGTCGGTTGTCAATTTGACCATTTTTGTTGACCCTTTCGGGCTTTGACCACATTAGACACATTGTACTGACAGGTACGAGATATGCTGATTTTCGTTTGTTTTCTGCAACTATTGGACGTAAAATGTTAGAATATACGCGATTTTAATAATTCGAATCCACCTTCCCCCACCAAAAACGCCCTGATTTCGTTGAAATCAGGGCGTTTTTGCAACTTTTTCGGCATTTTCGATTTCGAGGGAAGCGGGCAGGAAAAGGGTCAACTATGACCTTTATATCTGCTGGTAGATGGCGGAAAGGCAGTCCGAAACCGAGCTGCAAAACCGCGCCCAAAACCGCCTTTGACCCACCCGTGACCCACCCGAGAAAAATTCGGAAGAAAATGGAACGGCTTGGGCGCAAGGGTTTGCGGGTTTCTCCGTTTTTCGGCATTTTCTCCAGTGGGTCAGATCGCGTGCCCGCTATCCATTGGGCTGCAACAGGTTCCGGGCTTTTTCAAAACCCCGAGTGGGTCAAATCACGCTTGTGCTCATTATTGAGCGAAAAAATGCAGCGGAGCGTCTTTGTTTTCTATTCATATGGTTCGTCATCACACGGTGCGGGGGATGAGCATAGTCAGCACGGCTAAGGAATGGCTATATCAGAGAAATGCTCATGTGCGCCCGATCGATGTACGCGGTTTTGACGCGGCAGCCAAAGACGGTTTTCAGTGTCTCGGCCAGCTCGTCGCGCGCCGACAGCACGGTGTCGCGGTTGACAGAGGCAAAGCCATCGATGGGAAAGAACACGTTGGCGGTCTCCTCCGTAATCTTCCCGTCATCGCTCTGCCGCCAGAGCCAGCGCCGTGTCTTGACCGTGTGGCCGCTGACATAGACCAGCTCCCCGGCGGGCATCACCTCGGGCTGCGCTTCTCCCATGGGCAGAAAACTGTCCTGCTCCATGGAAAATCGCACTGCCAGTCCCTCCGGCTCCATTCGATCAATGTCGTGGGCGCCCAAGGCAAGCTGATACTTGACCGACAGGGCATTGCCGAGGTCCACAATGGGATTGATGTGCGGCAGCGGATTCCCCTTCTGCACCCGCTTCGTCAGCGCCTCGATAGAGCACATAAACTTGTTCGGGTTCATGTCCAGGCTGCGAAACGCCTCACGGTACGCCTTGATATTCGGTATCTCCCGCACATCCTGTCCGACGAAACGCTCCGCGAACTCCCGCACGCTCCCGTCCAGCATGGCAGTGACGATTGGCTGCGCGCCCCGGTTGTTGATGCCTTCCGCGATGACGACGCCGAGGCAGTAATCCGGAACTCTGTCAAAAACCTTTTCTTCCACGGTAAATGTTTTCATACGCTTTCCTCCTGAATCGGGATCTGTATCTCCGTAACGAATTCTTCTCTATGCCGTGTCAGGCCATCGTCAATCAGCGTGATCTCTCTGGAAAAACCAGCGACCGTCAGATGATGCTCCTGAATGTATCGGAGCAGTTTTTCATAGTATTCCGGCGCTTCCGGGTGGCTGCCCGAGAAGCGCATGGAAACACACTGCGTTTCCGGCAGGGTCTCATATTTCCCGCGCACGGTGTCTTCCGGGTCCAGCAGCAGGAACGCCGTGTCATAGCGGGTGAAATCTCCCTGTTCCAGCCTTTCCTTTGCGATGCCCACGCCGATCTTACCGAGAAATACGCTTGCGCTTTCCTGCTCCCGCTCCAGCTCGCGGATCGTGCCCTCCAAATCAAGGTAGGAATGTAAAGAGAGGTCGGATTGAATACGAATCACGCGGCATTTCGGCAGCGTCCGCCGAACGATCTCTCCCAGGCCGGGCGCTTTCGCCTCCTCCAGCCGGTCAAGCCGATGCCCGATCTTTTTCTCGATCCGCATCCATTCCAGGCATTTCTGATGGGCGATCTGCTTTTGCGCGCGGAGCATTTCCGTCATTTTCTCCGTGTCCCTGTTCTGAAGGAAATCCGCGATCTGTTCCAGAGAAAAGTCCAGCATCCGCAGATAGCGGATCGTATTGAGGCATTCAAACTGCTGCGCGCTGTAATAGCGGTAGCCGCTGTCGGGATCGACCCAGGCCGGGGTCAGGATGCCCAGCGTCTCATAATTTCGGAGCGTCCCCAAACTCAGGCGAAACAGCTTTGCGACTTCTCCGATACGGTAAAGATTTTCCTGTTCCATGTTTTATCCCCGAATCAGGCACCAGATGATCGGCACCAAGAGCGCCGGCAGA
>Ga0310786_10011117_pt1 | contig 11258 bp, 11 predicted proteins | sample AusTroGonzalo_MG_FD_203881 | JGI IMG/M metagenome (GOLD analysis project Ga0310786, IMG submission 203881) | Bovine rumen microbial communities from tropical cattle in Woodstock, Queensland, Australia - Gonzalo_03 (v2) (version 2) | ecosystem: Host-associated > Mammals > Digestive system >...
AGGGACTTCGCGAGCATACTGCTTCAGTTTCTCTTCGAGCGTGGTAGATACTTTTTGCATCGCACGCACGAACTCTGCGATGTTCATCTTGTTTTCATCAACTTGAGCCTGGTAGACAGGCTTCTGTGCCTGAGACGCTGTGGTCTTAGGCCGTTTCTTCTTGCCCACTGGGAACTCCTCCTTTCTAGTTAGTTGTAGTTAGGCGCGCGGAACATAAACACCAAGTCTTCAAAACTCTTCTTGTTGTTATCTTCGCGCCACTGTTTCTCTATCTGCTTGGCGATTGCGATTGAATAAGCCAAAGAGCTGTAGCGGTCTTTCCGCATACCTGAGCGCTCTTTGACTCGGACGAGCCCGTTCTTCGTTTCGTATTGAAGCGACACAAGCTCGTTAATGAGAAGCGTGGTATTGATGTAAGGCAATTTAAAACGCGTCCTGTCTTCGAGAGACAGTTTCGCGTAGCCAGATATGCCAGTAGATGGATCTATGGCGAAGTCGTCAAAGTCGTCTTCCGATTGCAAGAGGTTAATCTTGCCGTCCTTGAACGCCTCGCGCAGCCCCAACGCAATAGATGAGTTGAAGTCTGCTGTAGCGAGGATAGGGTAGATGACTCTGGGTGCGTTGCGCACGTGGCATCGCTCGGCTATGTCGTCGTTCACAGACGACAGGGCACCGTATACAACGCCAGTTGACTCGTCACGCATGTCCGCCATAATCAAGTCGAGGACGCCCAAGCCAACGCCTCTTGCGTCGATTACAAGAGCATCGCCTTCATACTCATCAAAGCGCTTGCGGATTAGGAGCGCCTGCTCCTCGACCCGCTTACCCTCCGCGTTCTCGCCATACACAATGTTGTATTTCGCACGACTATACGACGAATCGAACAACATCTGGTTGACTAGTATGGAGGTGGCGTCGTTTGACCGATGTGCGCTGCTCGCCATTAACGCGATGTCCGCGCTCACGATTCGGAACTCATTGTTCATCTTCGGTGGTATGCGGATACGCTTGTCGCTAACCATAGACGACATAGCGGGCGGGTAGAAAGCATACTTGATTTGCCGAGATGGGTTGATGTCGCCGTATTCATACAGGGTGCTGTCTGAAGCGCCGAGGAAGAAGTCGGCTTCCATTTCCATCATCCACGTAATCTCGTTGTAGTCCGGGTCTGTAAGCTCGGACATAATTCTCGCCTTCGTGAGCAGGTTCTCTTTGTAGGCGAGTTGATAGGGGAGCGCACAACAGAAATACGGGAATTTGCCCGTAATCATTTGCGCCGCCGTAGTGCGAAGCTGGTCATAGCACCAGCTGTCGCTATACCACGCGCTCGACAAGAAAATCTCGATGTTCTCCTCTGCGTATCCTTCGTATCCAGGTTTGGACAGATACGGCGGCTGTCTATTGACGTTCAAGAATTTCTTCAGAATATCTCTATAGATTTCCTTTGGCATCTGTCTAAATTCGTCCAATATCAGAATATTGCAGCGGTAGCCGCGAGAATTTTCATTGGCCGTAACCACAGTGATATTAGATGAGTTTTTGAACACGATGCTTGTGTCATACTGATTCCGTATAATGTCCTGTATCTCCATTCGGAGGAGGGGAGAGTTCGGCATTAGTATCTTTTCGATTTTGTCAATTAGCAGCGCAGCCTGCTTCCGCGTCTTGGACGCTAGCACTATCTGAGTGCCGGGGTACAAAATACATCGGATGACAGCAAAAATCGCGGTTAGGAACGTTTTTCCTAAGCCGCGACACGTGATTGCCACAACCTTGATGTTGATGAACATCATGCAAAGAATGATTGCCTGAAACGGTTTGAGCTCGATGTTCAGGAAGTCCTTTGCGAAGCGGTGCGGGTTGCTTCGGTAAAATCCAACCCACTTCTTAATTTTCTCTCTGAAGGGTTCGCCTTTACTGATTTTCTGATTCGACGTCGCCATCGTCGGTCACCCCTTCTTCTTCGAGCGATGCAAAGATGTCAGCAACGGAGTCGTCGTCCTCCGGCCTCACGACCGTGTATTTTGACATCGCATCCTGATACTCTTTGTCATAGTTGTTTCTTATGCGCAAGTCATGCGCAAGATGCCCATAGAACCACGCGGACACGTAGTCGCGGATTCCGTCCGGGTCTTTGAACGCGCCCTGCGGTTCCGGGATCGGCTCGTCCTGTTCAATCATCGCGATGAACTGGCCGAACGTCGCCTGCGTCGCACTCTGCTGATTGGCCGTGCTCTCCTGCTTAGGCGTCAGGTTGCAGTTGGCCATCAGGTCGGTCAGCGCCTTCATCGCCTCTGCGACCTTGCCGCCATACCGCTGCGCATTTCGAACGTTTAGCTGCGCGAAGCAGATAGCCTTGATGAGTTCGTCCTGAGATTTGGTTTCGATCTTAACCTTGTCAAGCCAGTCGGCGTATTGCTCTTCGAGGTATTCGTAGTCCTCGGAATGCATTCCTTTACCCCAACGCTTGATGACCTCCATTGTCGGGAGGTATTCAGACGCGAACTCGTCGGCATTTTCGTCAGGTTTCTGCGGGAGCGTCCCCGTAATCATCGGCCCATTCTCTGTCACATCGCGGATTGTCTGGAGGTAGTCGGTGCCGCGCCCCTTATACTGCTTCAGGATGATTGTCCCGAGGTAGCTCTCGAGGCGGGTAGACCGCATGCCTATGGACGCCGCCGATGCGTCGGGACGGTAATACCAGTCAAACAACTGGCACAGCCGCTCAACGGCGCGTTCCTCGTTTCCGTTAAAGAACGTAACGAGGCTGCCGTAGTAATTCTCCACACATTCCTTGCAAATTGGCAGAAAGCCTTCATTTGACGCGAAAAGAGGGGAGAAAGACTTATAAAAGTTAGTTGCCTTTTGCGTATACTTTTTACCACAACAAGTGCAGTAGACAGGATGGTTGGCATCCATCTCCGCTTCGGATAAAATAGTCTTGCCAGGCTTGGGCTGACGCTTCTTGAATTCGATGCGCTCGCGCTCTTTTGGAGCGCCGCCCTTTCCGAACTTGATTTTTGTGTTGCTGAGATTGCTTTTACTCTTGGGCATAACGCCCTCCTATTAAACTTCGCTTAAGTCGGTCGTTGACCGCTTTGTGATTTCGCCGCTCTCGTCGAAGTAGGCGCCAATCTGCTCGTCGGCGTCGGCGTCGTTATAGATTTTGCACATCGCGGAGGAACTCCACCCGTAAATCTCCGTAATCACGGAGTCGGGAATCCCGGCCCGCGCGAGCATCGTGCAGTGGAAGTGCCGATAGCAGTGCGGGTGCAGACGCATATTATATGTATGCGACAGCGTCCTAGCCCAACTGTCGACGGTGTGCGCCGACATCTGCGACGATGGGTCGTCGTCCTTCGGGAACAGCCACTCGCTTTCGATGCCAAGCCGTTTGCGCTCGGCCATCCACAAATCAAAGTATGGTTTGAAGGGCTTGACGAGCGTGTAGCAGGGAAGCTGTTTGCCGTTCTTGCCACGGCCTTTCGTCTTCATCGGCGCAGACTTGTAAAGCGCGCCGTTGCACACGAGGTGGTCGTCGCCAAAGTCGCTGACTTTGAAGCGGCAAAGTTCCGCTTTGCGCCTTCCGCCGTATGCAGCGAGCGCGAAGAAGCAAGCCTTCTTGAACTCGCCGGCTTCAACCATATCGCCGAGCATTCGTTCGACGAGTTCCTTCGTGAGGACAGTCTTCTCCATAACGAGTTCCTTGGGTGGGCTTTCTACTTTATTGACGATGGAGCGGTATCCTTCGTATTCGTCATCAAGAATGTTCTCGACATAGTTGCCTAGGCTCGACACCGCAGCCTTAACGGTGCGGATGCGGTTCGGCGACCACTTCCAAACGTTGATGGAGTGATTCTGGAACTTGACAATGTCGCGCTTCGAGATTTGAATGAACGACTTGTTGTCCAGATTGTCCATCACCCAACAGAAGAAAATGTTCAAGTCCTGTCCGTAGTTGTAGATAGTGCTATCCGCCCTACCAACAGACTCGAGGTATTCAATAAAGTCGTCTCTGAGCTGAGCGTTTTCCTTATTGATTGCCGCGATTCTCTCCGGTGATGTAATGTTGTTATAGATGTTTTGGGTTCTGGCCAATTTCAATACCTCCTAGATGAGGCTGTCTTCTTCGTCTTCCTCTTCAGGCTCTTCGTTCAGCGGCGAGGCCGTAAACACGATGGCCACCGTCGGGGGAATCTCGATGAATTCCTTTGTGTTCTGCGGATTGACAACGCGATGCGAAGCGCGGAGCTTGCGCTGGAAGGTTCCGAGCCCGTAGATGTAAAGGCGGTCTTCCTCTTCAATCTTCTTCCGCAAGAATTCAACGACAGAGCTGACGATGACCGAGCTCTGCGTCTTCGGGAGGTGGTTTTCTTTTGCGAATTCAGCAATAAATTCTTTCCTGTTCATCCTTGAACTCCTTTTAAAATGGGTTGTTTAATTGAACGTCGTAAATGCATTCGACACACTGGTCGGGGTTGGAGATGATAACCATCTGCTCAGGGACTCCGGTAATGCGGTGGTCGATGCAGTAGCGGTCGGTGCCGACCACGCTACCGTTCTGAATGACCTTCACGCCATACTGCGTGTCGTATGCGTTGTGGTGCCGATGGCTCATAATGACGCCGGAGGGCTTCTCGCCGAACATCATCGTCAGATTCTTGACGACGTTGGCGGGCGTGTCCTTGTCGCCGTGCACCAGGTAGAAGATGTGGTTCTCGGCAACGACGAACCGCTTGATTGTCGGGTCAGGGTTCTCGAACTGATCCTTCTCGTCCGTGTAAATATGGATATTCCTCCTGCCGTCGAACTTGGCGGACAGGAAGAACGGAATCAGGTCGTCGAGCTCTTCACCCGTAAGATGCTCCTGTTTGTTCGGGAACACGCGGGAGTGGTTCCCGGACACGCTGTAAACGTTGATTTGGTTGAACAAATCCGAGATGCAGTTGATGAAGCCCGCGATGGCGAGCGACACCGTCTTGACCTGCCGAACCACGTTCTCGTTGTTCTCGAGCCGGAGGTTCTGGTGGATTGCGCCGGAGATGTTGTCGCCTCCGAGCGCGATGTGGCAGACCGTAATGCCAGGGTTCTCACAGACGATTTCCTCAATCCGTCTCGCGTATCTGTAGAGACGGTTCTGGATTTCGGTGGAGTCGTAGTAGTTCACGAAGTTGTCAACACTGATGCCCGCGTGAATGTCGGAGAGACATACAATCATCTCTTTGCCGTTGATGCCGACGACTCCCGGTTCATCCTGCGGGTCGAACGGTTCAATCTCTTCTTTGATGATGTCGCGGATGGTGTTAATCATGGAACCGACGCGGCTCTCCTCACGCACCGTGCGCTGGTAGTCTCTGCGCTGGTCTGAAATCTCCTGTTTCAGCTTCCTGAGTTCGAGCTTCTTCTCCTCGAGTTCCTTGAGGTAACCGTCGTCCATCATTTCGTTGAACACACCGGCCTCAAGCAATTTCTTCGCAGAGGAGTATGTTTTGCGGTATGCGCTCTCGCTGCGGTAGAATCGCGGGTCTTCACGGAACTCTTTGTTCATCAAGTCCGCAATCTGCATCCAGTCGAGGTCTTCCTCGCCGGACTCGCGCATCTGAGCAAGTCTCCAAAGGTACTGCTCTTCGTTTTCGTTATCGCGTCTTCTGAGTTTGTCTTCCATTACGCTCACCCCTCTTGTAGTCAAACGCTCCGTTGTAAGCGGTGCGTGTATCGGTGCGGGCGCGGCTGCTGTGAATCAGCGCCATAACGCGAGACGACTCTTCGACGTATCTGGTCTTGCGGTTGCCCTCTTTACCCTTGCAGGTAATCGTGATGTAAACATCGGGAAATCTGCGCTGAACAAGCGCCGCTTCTTCTTTGGTGACCTTAATCATCGGTAAACCCCTTTTTGTCAGATTTTGGACTTTTCTATTGTCCATATAGGGTCATTAGTCAAATAGTGGAAAACCGATGGTCGGAGCGCATAGAAGTGTCGGAGGGGCGGGCACTTCTATGCGTCCGTAGGAGTGGAAACCTAAAACATGCGTTCTTCGGGTGCGATAACTTTTCGGCGTTTTCTTGCAAAAGTTTGTTCGTTTATCCGTCGGATTGCTCAAAAAAATTATCTTTTTCTTCGCAAATTACCTTGCGTTTGGAGAACTTCAGCCCATAAAAGTCGATGTCGCCGTCGGGGTCTTCATCCAAAGTGTATATGTCCTCGCGGCTCTCCTTGAGCATTTTGTAGAATGCTTCGTTAGGTTTGCCGAACAGAACGTCGAAGGCGAGGCGGGATACGTCCTTGGAGTCGCGGTTGTCGAGTTCCTTGAGCGTAAGATACATCACAGCGGGGTTGTCGCTGAGGCTCATAACAGCCTCGATGCAGTCCTGCCTGCGCTCGGACGCTGCGATGCGGACGTCCTCTTTCTCGTCGAGCGGCTTGTCCTCGTAGCCGAGATACAGACGTTTGATGTCCTCGCGGGCCTCACGGATAGTGCGTATCAGTTCGTCCTTACGGCTGTAGTAGTAGCCCTGACGAATGTTGGTTTCGGGTTCCTTAACGATGGACATGAAGGGGAGGAACTCGGATTTCTTCTGGCGGGATTCGCGGAAGTTGAAGCGGGAGATGATTTTCTGGAGGTAGTCCATCGAGGTGTCGAAGTCTTTGTATTTGACGTTCTCTGGGACTTTGTAGCCGTTCTCCACGCAAATCATTTTGAAGAAGCGGGGCTTAACAGACTTGTCGCCGTCTTCGATTTTGTACTTCTTCTTGAGGAGGTTTAATTCCGTTACGCTATTGATGACGAATTCTTTTTTGGCTCTGTCGTTTTATATTGAGGCGCGGTCGCTAATCGCGCCTGGCTATGCCCTTACGCATTTCGCGTAAGAATGGACTATATCTTACCCCGATAGGGGGCGGCACCATTTCGGAGCGCTTGCTCCTACTCCCGAAGGATAGTCTCTGAACCTTCCCGTGTTCCGGGCTTGGCTGCTGGTTTCCGATTTTGGTTTTAATGCCCACACACTTAGGCTTGCGCCTTATGTTATCCGCGCAGTTTTTTCTGCTTTCGCCGCATTCACAATCCGGCTTGTTTCATCCGCTTGTTTTAGCCTGCGCGGCTTTACGGGGTTCCAGCAATTAAATGCCTTGTTTATTCCGCATATCACTATGCGGTGAGACCGAAGTTAATCTCAATGTTGCTCAATACAGCCAGCTTGCACACGTCCATGTACATATCCATACACTCGTCCGGCGGCTTCCCGTTATTGATTTGGTGCCACATCTGACTAGAGATGTGTTGCGAACAATTAATAACTGCACCAATTTGATTGACGCTTGTCTTCACGTCGAGGTCTGCCTTGTCTTCGAGCGTATACCTTCGTTTCGTTTTTATCGACGAAGTGCAGTTGGTCGGGACTTTAAACTCTCCGTAGTGCCGTTTGGCTATCTCGATGAGTTTCGGATGGTCGGTAATGAGAATGGTATCGGAGTCGTAATCACCTTGATACCTCTTGTCGCCAAGAGGAATAGACTATATCTTCTGCCGCGTGGGCAGCCCGGCGCTTCCACCGAACGAATTTCACGTTCGATGTACTCCTTGCGGATAGTCGTTACACCTTCCTTTGCAGGCTTGGCACGGTATTGTCTGCGTGAGATTTCCACCGTTAGCACCCTTGCGGGCACACCGCGCATTTGCGCGTTCACCGGGTTCTATGCGCACATTGCTGTGCGCTCGGGCATGATTTTTGAGGTCCACCCGTTGAGCTTCTGCTGAATGTTCTCGTTAATCGCGTTCACGCACACAATCTCTGGCGTGAGGTTGAAGTAGCGGTCAATCTCCTTGCTGGCAACGTTTGTGGCGAGCATGATGTTTCCGGCACAGACGTGCGGGCTTCTTGAACACAGGAGTTCGGTGCCGAACGGGAACCGCAGCGAGTGTATGTTCCCGACCCCAAGCATCGTGTTCCCTTTGAACCGCCCGATAGCCCCGTAGAGCATTTCGAGCCCGTTGCCCATCATCGTCGAGTAGTTGCCGCTCACGAGCACGTGGCCCTTCTTGAGGTTGCGGAGCATACCCTTGACCAGGTCCTTTCTGAAGGCGTCGTATATTTTTGTCTTGCAGAACTGGTCGTTGATTCCGAGCATGCGGAACACAATCTCGTTCTTCGTCCGCATCGGTGCGATGGTATCCTCGAGTTCGTGCGGATACTTTATCTCGTACCGAAGCACAGCTGGGTCGTTTCTGACCGCAGATATGTAGTCGAGCGAAGGCTTCAGTATCTCCTCCATTTCCTTGTAGGAGATGTGCAGCGTGTTAAATAACTGGTAGTGCGCCTGGACAAGTTTGCCTCCGAAGTAGTGCGTAGGTTTCTCATACTTCACGAGGCCGTACACGGGGCTTACGATGCGGAGCCAGTCCTCTATCTTCCCGAACTTCGCATACTTGATGCTTGACGGCGTGGTTATCATCTTGACCTGCGAGATGTCGGTTGCGAGCGTGAAGCCGTTGAGTTGGTCTACCGAGTCGATGCCGTTCGCCAGGAAGAAGTCCTGTATGTTGGTGTTGAAACAGCACGATTTGAAGAAGCGGTTCCTCAGCAGTATCATGCCCTTGTCCTCATACTTCACGAACATCGACTTGTCGAGAAGGCTTTGGCCGTCCCAGATTGAGTTGCTTATCTCGACCGTTTTGCGCGATGCCGTTAAGTGATTGTTCTCCGTCTCAACCGCGATAACGTCGTCGTTAAACACGCTGTCGTAGTCGTCGATGACTAGGATGTTCTCCGGCTCAATCCGAATCGTGTCAATAATGGAACTCATAGGCAGGGAGATGTAGGCTTCGTAGGAGGCGAGGTCGAGTTTATCGCCGTCCTCTATCTCGAGCCCGCACTTGTCCCACTTCTCCATCTCCTCGGCCAGTTCCTTATTCACGAACAGGCACTTGCCGACGCGGCTTGAACCGCAGCTCCGCTTGTAACGCACAAAGTCGATGCCGTCGATGCGGAACCCGTGCTCGTAGAGTTCGCGTCTCAGTTCTACGCGGTCGCATATCGTCTTCGGCGATTTCCGGAGTTTGTAGCAGGCACCCGTGTATTCGAAGCACTCGCCAAGTATCTCGTCGGGCACGGGCTCGAGCACAGCCACGTTGGTCTGAATTGCGATGAGCTTGCCGTCCTCGATGCTTACGCAATCCTTGAAGTCGCAGTCGCGGTAGGTATACCCGTCGCGAATATAAGTGTTTTTACCCGCAAGGTTAAACTCCTTATAGTTATACTTCCAGGTCACGCACACAATATTCTCGGTGTAGAAGTGTCTGCCGTTCCGAAACGCGAAGTCCTTCCTGCGCTTCTTTCGTCGGTACACGTCCATCAGCTGCATCATATCGAGCGAGGCGTCAAACGAGGCGGTGAACTTCTTTGTGTTAATCTCGCCGTTCTGCCTTCGTATCACGTACCCGTCGTCCGGGCGGTGTACGAGTCTTCCGACGGCATACAGGTCCTTGGCCTCAATGGACATAATTTTTACGTTCTGAAGCATTCGGTCAGTCCCTCCTATACAACAGCCATTTTGCTTTTAATTCCTCTAACACCTCGGGGTCGAATCCGTCGAGCAGGCGTTCCTCGTACTCCTCGATGCGCTTGACCATCCACGCTGCGTATTCGGCGAGCGCTATATCGTCGAGGTCTTCCGGTCTGAGCGGGCTGTAGTAGGGGCAGGGCTCCTCGCTTGCTGGCGGGCAGTCCGGCAGGTCGCCGAAGTAGCAGCTTTCGCAACTTGTCTCTGTACTCACCGTTTGGCACCCCCTCTCTTTCCTTTACTCTTGCTGTTCGCAAATTCCTGTAAGTCCCCGAACTTTTTGTTCTGAATGCTATCTTTTTTAATTGTTTTCTGTATTGTTCTTCTGGTATTTCTATCCGATTCTGAGGCTTTTGCTAAGTTTAACGCAAGTTCCACGTCCTTGCCTTTTGCTAATTCCGCTATCCACAGTTTGAGCAGTTCACGCATTCTTCTGCTCGGAACGTAGATCCATATCTCCTCGCCGTTGCGTATAGCCGACCTGAACATCCACTGCACGAGTATGCAGAGCGCGTATACGTCCGGGCACATAGAGGCGCCGTGCTCTTTGTAGTAGCGCAGTTCCCAGGGGCGGGGAAAATTGTTTACGAGGTAGGCGAGGTGCCTTCGTCTGGCAAAGCTGTTGCTCGCACGCTTGTTATAGGTAACGAATCCGTTCCAGTAACCCTTGCCGCGCAGTTTGCTCTCGTATTGTTTATACGTCGTCCACATACAGAGGTTGTCTTTCGTGTGGAATGAATTGCGCAGCACGTTATGCAAGTCCTTTTTAAGGCGCTCTAGTTTAGGCTGTCCCTCCTCATCAAATGCTTTTAAATACCAGGTGTAGGAGAGCGCGCCTCGTTCTTTTCCTATGCTATTCGGACCGAATGAGTCAAGAATATGTATGAGACGGCTTAGGTCTATAGCGCGTCCCTTAGGCCTGTACTCGCAGAAGCGGTATGCTCCGCTTACGCACTCGACGCCTATAAAGGAGTATTGTATGCCGTTTATCTCAAAGAAACTGCGCAGCGGTTGTCCAGCAAACAGATATGTCAGAACGTAAACGTTTTTAAAACAGGTAAATAAATCGGGCGGTATAGACCAGAAAAAATACTGATCCATAAAGCGGAGGAAGTTCTTGCTCTTGGCCTTCAGCATCTCCTCACGGAAGAGCCCGGCTGGGTCGTAGTCCTCCAGCTCCCATCGAATAAGCCCGTTCTCGTCCTCCTGAATAGCCTGCCCGCGCTTTAATATTTCAACGTCGTCCTGCGCTAAACGGGATACGCTCATTACGTCTATTACTTCATCAAGTATTAAGGTATACCCCCAATCCTTTATAGCCTGCTTTATTTCGGGGGTATAGCTCTCAAATAACGCATGCGTAGTTGCTATATTCTTACCGCTTAGTATTAACTCCCATACAGAGTCTATTTTTCTAAAGTGCGTTCTATACGTAGCTTCAGGTGTATAGAACTCTCTACCGTTACAAGCACTCTTTATGCGTTCTACTTCGCTTAAATACTGTGTAACGAATATATATTTACCTTTAGGATCAGAATTCATTAGGTTAATGCAGGCGGTTGTTTTGCCCTGGCCGGGCAGTGCGTCACAGATGAGAACACTCATTTTCTACCTCCAAAAAGGGCTATTTAACGGTACAGAATGCCTATAATGTGTGCATTTTGGTAAAAAGTTAGTTATGTCCGCGCGGCGGGGAATA
>Ga0310786_10011118_pt1 | contig 11257 bp, 22 predicted proteins | sample AusTroGonzalo_MG_FD_203881 | JGI IMG/M metagenome (GOLD analysis project Ga0310786, IMG submission 203881) | Bovine rumen microbial communities from tropical cattle in Woodstock, Queensland, Australia - Gonzalo_03 (v2) (version 2) | ecosystem: Host-associated > Mammals > Digestive system >...
AGTTTTCTTCGTCCCATTTCATTTGATTTATTTTTCGTAAATCAGAAATCTTATAATTAATTGAAGGAGAATAATTTCCTTGAAGCTGCCGCCGTGTTCCTTTATTCCTTGTTTTTGCAGAACACATGGGACAACTGCAATGAATTTTACCCTTATTTAATTTTCCTCTGTGATTTACAACCCAATAAGGAATCCAATAACCTTCTTTAAGAAGGGCGACAGTATGTATTCTAGGAATATTCCCAAATAAATCTTTATCTTCATAATAATGCGGCGGATTATCTAATCTATAAGACCTAATAATATCTTCTTTTCTTTTGATATGTTTAGCTTGTTGTTTTCTTCTATAATCTCTTGTCCGCATTTTGTTTTCTCCTTAATAACAAGACACTATTTGGTGAAGCAGGAATCGAACCTGCGTAGTAACATTAAAAGTGTTATGTCTTACCTCTTGACTATTCATCATTTTTTGCTGTTAGTGTCTTTTTTTTATTTTTTTAAACCATACTTTTTAACAAAATTTTCCCAATCATCTTCTGTAATTAAATTATTTAAAACCTCAAGGTCAAGAGATGGGAGCAATTTTTCATTTAATTCTTCTACATAACAATCTAAATCATTAGCAATTATTTCATCTCTAATTTCATTTACTTTATCATCATCGTCTGTGTAAAATACTCCTCTAAAAATACATTCGTCTTCAACATCTCTTTCAATTTCATTATAAATTTGAGAATAAGACTCAATTACTGAATAAGAAAGTTCTTCTGCATAAATTAAAGCCTCTTCAAAATCATTTGCAGTAATAACTGCTACTTCTAGCATCCCATACATTCCTGAATAAATTTGGTCTTGACCTACAACTACATAGTATTTCATAAAAATTATACTCTTTCTTTATAATATATTAAGCCATGCTTGTATACAAAATCATCTTTTTTATTTATAATTTTTATAATTTTTATAATATTTTCTTTTTTAATACGGTTTTCATTTAAAAAATTGACTATCTCATAAAGATTTTTAAAATATTTAAGTTTATACATATTTATCTACCGCAATTTCTAATTTGTCTTTCAAGCTTTTTTACTACTCCAGGCGTTTTATACCATTCATCTCTTGATTTAATTTTATTAAGTCTTGTTTTATAAATTAACATCTTTTCTTCTTTTGTCATATTTTTATACCTCATTACTTATAATAATAATTTTTGAATGGTACACCAGGGGGTAATCGAAACCGCCATTACCACGATTAAAAGTCGTGTGCTTTACCATTAAGCTACTGGTGTATGAAACAAGACGCACCGTATTTTTCAATATTTATAGGATTACAGAAATTTTACGGAAATAAACTCTACTCCAAGACATCCTCCTCAACCATTTGAAAAAGACATTTGATCTTATATTATATGCTTGTTTTTATTTTGCTGTTTACGTCTTTTTTATCTTACATATATATTATATAATAAATTTTTAAAAATATCAAAAAGGATTTTAAAGGCTCAAACCTTTTTGCAGCGGACTTTCCACTGTAGTTCCTCTTGTTCAATTTATATACCGCAGATATAGAGTGGGTGGAATAGTTAACTATCCCAATGCGGTAGTTTTAAGCAGTAAAAGCTACAATAGATAAATCATAAAAATCATTTGGCTTATCAGAGCTACGTTTTAAATACTCCAATCCGCCATCAATAGAACAAGCACCACATTTACATATTTTAAAATCATGAGTGCTTGTAGATTCAATTACATCTCCGCAATGGCGGCATTTAATTTTATTAGAATAAATTCTCTGCACTTTATTCTCCTTTATTTATTATATAATAAAAACAAATGCGGGTAAGGATTTGCACCTTACATGTGGTTGTCTTGCCCCCACAACATGCGCGCTTTATCCATCCATCTGGTAGGGATTGTCTGCGTCTACCTATTCCGCCACCGCATTTTTTATTTACTGGTCTAAGTAGCTAGAATCGAACTAGCGACCTTCCCGTCCCAAGCAGGACGCTTTACCAAACTGAGCTATACCTAGATAGATGGTCGGAAGGAGGAGATTCGAACTCCCATGGGCCACGCCCCTCGGTTTTTAAGACCGATATGTCTCGCCTAATTCCATCACCCTCCGATAAATTTCAAGACACACTTAAAGGATTTGAACCTTTTAAAATATGTTTTAACAGAACTTATTTATTAACCCAAAAATATTTTGCTGTATGTGTCTTTTTTAAATTAATTATATGGTGCGCCGACTTGGACTCGAACCAAGAATGCAAGAAGCCACGGATTTACAGTCCGCTGCGATACCAATTCCGCTCATCGACGCATATTAATAATAGCGGCTACACGCCTGCCGTGTCAGTACACTACTCTCTGAATCTCTGGATTAATATTCCAGTGTGCTAAACCGTGATTTTACACCACACGGTATCGTGGACCCCGCATAATAACTACTCACGAGTCAATAGTAGCATAGCAATTTATCCTTTGCCTTTTTGCACACTCGTAGGAAATCGTTCATTAAGGACATGAACTCATTAACGACCTCTTTAACTCCAAGAAGGGGAATATTCTATCTTGAATATCCAAGTCACCTCTCTTTGATTTTAAGAACAAAAGCAGGTAAAACAAACTTCCTATTTTTGTGGATGCGCAGCCACAAAACCTCGGATAAACATATTATTGCGAACTTCCGATATGTCAGCGGGGCTCATTTATTTTCTCCTCGATGGGATTCCCGGCGATGTGCCATAACACCGCAGTAAAATGTTTGTTTTTACTATTGGAACAAACAAGAAAAATCCTCACCAATCGCTTATAATAATGCAGCTAGCTTACACTATATAAGACTTACTGTTGGAAAATTACTAGCTTTTTGCGTAACCCAAGACACACCACGGGGAGGTTGCTAGTTTTGTGCCTCAAATTAGAGCGGCAGTTAAAACCACTGCTCTTATAAAACCGAAGTTTTTCTTAGTTTGGTTGCGGAGGTCAGAATTGCACTGACGTCACTGAGCTTATGAGACTCATCCTGGGGCTTCTCCAGTTCACTCCGCCTCGTTTTTTTTCTTTTTTTCTACTGTCTCTACAATGTTCTTTAAATCTTTGCTAAATAGACAACTAAGTTTTTCCTATATAAGATTTTCCATTAACGTCATTAATAATTTCATAAATGTATGCCATAATTAAATAACTCCTCTCTATTTTTTACAATCTTTTAGTACAAACAGAACACACCGCGTGAAGGTAGATTGATTTGTGCTCCTGACCTAGACGAGATTCGAACTCGTGTTGCCGGTTTTCTTACTACTCTATGTCACCATAGCCATCTTAAAAGATGTTGTAGTCTGGACTATGTTTCTACCATATCATTATTGACTTAGGTATGTGGTATATAGTCTCTACACATTTATGAATATTTAATTCAATTTAGCTCGGCGTTGTCTACTTGAGAGTTTCACCGAATTAGCCACAATTCATTCAGAGAGTTTCCAACTCTGACGCCCAATTAAGCTAGGGACCGGATTCTTAGACCGCTTGAATACTAGGCCGCATTATATTTTCCTTAAGCTCTTAATAAAAGCCTCTATTAAAAGCCCAAAGTTTTAAATCAGGTTGATTAAACATTTTTGCATTTTCAGACTGACATTTTGCAACAGCTTAATTACAAGCTTCTTCATGTTTTAAACTATTAATTTTATTGCAAGCTTCAGTCAATCTTTCTTCAATCATTTGTTTAATTTCATTTTTTAATTTATCAACCGATTCTAATTCATTAATCAATAATTTCATTTCATCTCTTGATAATAGAACTTCTGTATATATGCTTTTGTTCCAATCGGTTTTTTTATTACAATTTTTTAAATATAAAAGCAAATGTTTGTTCGTAGCAATACTCATTTTCTTCTCCTTTAAAAAGGGATATTTTCTTCATTAATTAAAGGATATTCATATTCATCAATTCCTTTATACCAATCATCATATTCATTTTCATCAAGTTCTTTATACCAGTCTTCAAATCCTTCCAGTTCTTCTGGAGTAATTTCACAATCAAAACTATCATAATAACTACCAAACATAAAACAACCTCCTAGACTGTCGTGGGGACTGCATTTCCTACATTTAAAGATGGAGTAATCATTTATTATTTGCTGTAACAGTCTCTTTATCTTACATATATATTATATCAAAAATTTTTTAAATTTTCAAATATTTTTGAGGCAGTCTATAGCACCTTCAACTGTTTTTCCTCATAGTTTTTCTTTTGGGTTTCGCCAAAAGTGGTTCTTACTGTTCTTGGAGGGTGCTTACCTCTACGTCATCCTCACAGGGCATCTTTATAAAGCGATATGCCTGCAACCGCAAAGTGGCTCCGGGGGTGGGGTACGATCCCACAAACCTTCGCATTAACAGTGCGCTGCGCTACCAATTGCGCCACCCCGGAATATTTTTTTCTTTTTCATCTTACATATATATTATATCAAAATTTTTTATATTTTTCAAATTTTCTGTTAAGATTTATAAAAAATGAAAAAATAAAATTATCAAAACCCGCCCAAATTATTTTAAATTTTTTTCCCACTGATGTCTACACTTAGTTTGTTCTTTCCATGATTTTTGGACTCTTCTGTATCTATCATCCCACCAAGTAGGAACTTCTTTTATAGAACCTCTATTAAATTTTTTATATTCAGGGTTCTTATACATACGAATAATTTGGGCGGTGTGCGGTGGAGACCACCAACTCCCGCCCCTTATTTTGTGAATATATGGGACGGGATCTTTTCTATATTCATAATTTAAAGACTGTCTCCGCCATTTACTATATTTTTTATTTATTTTTCTTCTTTTGAAGAAATAATAATCTGACCAATTATAATTATTTTTTTTATATTTATATTGCCATACTTTTAAAGCATCTTCTTTATAATCATGAACATTTATAATTCTATCATAATTATCATAAATAATAAAATGTTTAAAATAAAGATGTTTTCCATATGTTAATAACTGGTTTTTATCACAAGTACACTTTTCAATAAAAGGGTTATTTAATTCTTGATAAGTATCATCTTCATAAAAATAAATTTTATAGCTAAACCAACGAGCAATATAATTTATCAATTCATCATCAGAATAAAAATAATCAATAAAATTATTCACTTCTGCATCGTATAATTTATAATATTCTGCTTTATGAATTTGATACATAATATTACCTTTCGTTTTATGCACAATAATAATTAGAAATTTTTGCTTTTTTATTTACATGAGAGCAAAAAGCTTTAGCTTCGCTTTCTTTTAAGAAATAAAAAGATAAGTAATCCGTTGAGGCATAATATGATAAACCTTGAGCATTAAATTTATTAACTAACAAATTAATATAATCTTCAATAGAAAGATTCAGTATGCGCATGGGAGTATACCATTTAGCAGACCGCCCTGTTAAATTCTTAACATCATTAACATACCAATATCTAGCGCCTTTCCAATATGTCATTTGATAAAGATGAACGCCCGCACCCATGATCATCTCCTTAAATTCCAAGCTTTTCTAATAACATTTTTAATCTTTCTTTTTCTTCTTCTGTTGGCTCTTGTGGCATATTTTCCTGAGATTCAGAAGAATTTTTAAAAGATACCATTTTTTCTTCTAAACTATTTTCTTCATTACTAACAGACACTTTTGCGGCGGTTAAGGTTATTTTGATTTGACCTTCCACCCCATCTTCAATATAAGGAATCCTAATTTCTTTACCATAAACAAAAGAACCTGAAAAAGTTTCTAAAATCTTTTTTGTAATATCTGCTTTTGCCTGAGTTCCTTTAGCTGCCATATCTTTTATTCCTTTCTTTATCTTACATATATATTATATCAAAAATTTTTAAAATTTTCAATCTTTTTTCTTTGCTCTCTTTATAAAAAGTTTACTTTCTTTTAAAGTATCGGCGGTTTCAATAAACCTATCACAAATAGCGCAGCTTCCTGGTTGATACATACATCGCTTCCCGCATTTACTTCTAATTAAACCAAAAGATTTTAAAATATATCTATTATCTAATTCTCCTTTAAATGAAGGTATTATTTCTTTAAGCCTTCCAAACCATTTTTCTTGTTTGTAAATTTTAAATAAAACTGACTGCCGCTCTTTATCGGAAATAATTTCAAAAACATCTACAAAATTAGAATAAATAGGAATATCTTCTGGTCTAATAAAAAAGGTTTTTATACTAGGTGTTTCATAAAAACTAGATTGACAAATGTTTGGAAAAACTCTTACTTTTATATTTTTATCATGTAATATTTTACTAACTTTATCAAGAAAAAAACCTAAACTCTCACAAATATACATATCTGTAGGATTATATTCAATTAAACCATGTAATTGATCTATTGTTGTAACAAAATTAGTAAAGAAAAAAGGAATCTTACTATCTTGTATTCTTTTTAATTTTTCTTTATCTTGATAATTAATCATTAACTTAAAATTAGGATATTTTGCAAATAAACTTTTAAAAAGTTTAACATCTAAATCTTCAAAAGAATCAGAAACATCTATTATTATAGACTTATCTTGATACGCTTTTAAAAATTCTTCTAAAGTATTATCTGCGGGACGATATTTTATTTTTAATTCATCTGCTTCTTTTATATAATTCTAAAATGGATAATAATTTAAACAAAACATAAAAAACTCCTAAAAGTGGGAGAGAATAATTCTCTCCCACACAACAAATTATGCAGCGACTTCTTCAGTCTTACGATAACCCATTCGCCGACTGCCATCTTCTTTAACTTTAATTCTTTCCTTCTCAACCCTGCCCGCTTTTACAAGCTTTCCGAGCCTTGAGGTAATTTTGTTAGCAGAAATGTCTTCTTCATCAAGCTGCTCAATAATGTCATTAACAGTAATATAATCGTAATGAAGAATTTCATAAATCTTATCAGTCAATACGTCAGACTCTGCCTTCTTCTTTTCAGCTCTTACTTTTGCAGCTTCTTTTCTTTTTTCAAGAGTTGCAACTTCCTTATCAATAAAGTCTAAAAGACCATCCTGAAGTTCAACATCAGTTACGTAATTAATAACCATTTCTCTAAGTTCTGAGAAATACATTGCCTTAGTTTTCTTTGTAGTTTCCATAAATTTTTCTCCTTTTATTTATCTATCTCTTATTTACATATATATTATAACAAAAATTTTTTTAAAATACAAATTTATTTTATAGCGGATTCTATTCTCGCTAACTCTGCCTGTGTTAATGAATGAATATCAATCCCCCATTTATCAACAATACGGAAAAAATCATGAAGTTCTATAGTTGACCCTGGATATGCTTTAACCGCCTTAATAATGCCTTGAATTTTTCCTTCTCTTGTTGGAAGAAAACCTTCCGCTTCAGCCATAAACATTGTTTGTGCAAAATCCATCATCATAATTACACTCCTTTACAATTTTCTATTGATTGTGTAATTAAAATCTTTATCTTCTGAGGCTAGCTGAAATTCAAACACTCCATCCATAATAGCTTTAAGCATTTGAATCTCCATAAGATCTTCTCCATAATATTCTTCAAGTTCAGAAGTGGCATTAGTAAAGGTGTCTGCCGCAACAATTCCAGAAAGAATTTCTTCTTGAGAATCTGCGGAGTTCCAAGTCTTTATCTGATATTCCCAATACCATGTTTCATTTGTCATTTTCATTCCCCCTTTTCTTTATCTTACATATATATTATATAATAAATTTTTTTAAATATCAAAAAATATTTTTTAATTAATCCAATAAACAATGCGAATAAAACTATAATCATTTTCCCAATTCCATTCATCCATTACTTCAAGAAAAGAATCAACTCGTTTTTTTAAACGCATAATAGGGTTTTCTGACAAAATAGTTTCTACTTTTTCACCTTCTTCTGCTCGCCAAAAAGCGTCATCAGTAGCTTCATAATCAATAGTAGTAGGGTGTTCTAAAAAATAAATATACATATCCGCATAAGTAAACCATCTTACTTTTGGAGTTTCAATGTCTGTTACTCCATTAAATTCATATTCATAGCTACAATTATCATAAGCTTTAATAATTTCTTCACATGAATTAGAAGGTAAACCATAATGGATTCCCTTCATTTTAGGAAAACCGCTTCTCTCTTCAACAATAGCAAATAGGTCATGACACCCATTATAAGGAAAAAGATCAGCTCTTTCTTGCTTTGTATGATTATAATTCCATACAATAGGATGCTGTAGTTCATATTTCCCAGTACGTTCATCAAATCTTTCAACAAAAAAATATGGACTTCTACTCATACATTATACCTCGACTTTCTATATATATTATATCAAAAAATTTTTTAAAAAACAAGAGAAAATCAATAATCTTTCATCATGTTGCGGAAATCCTTGTTTTTTGCGTCATCAAGCTTTTGTCTCTTGAGATTCTTGCGGGCGGGCGCCGCACCTCTTTTCGCCTTATACATTTGACAGGTCTGACAATACTTTTTAAAAGTTCCTTCTCTATCTTTTGAACAGCCGCCTTCATACATATAGAACTCACAAATAATATTTCTATCTTTCATTTAATAACCTCTCCATTTTTTTAAAATTCTATCAATAAATGCTCCAAGACCATAGCCCACGAAAAACCATGGTAATAATTCTATTACGTAAATTAATATATTCATTTTATTAACCTTTCTTTAACAAAAATAACCTGAAAAATCTATTAAAGCAGGACTTCCATCCTTTCTATATCCATAATTCCCTTCATGCCAGTCATTTAAAATATCTTCATCTACTTCATTACAATAATTTAAAAACTTTTTTGTTTTATTAATACCGTAATAATCAAGACAACTAGCGACCCATGCAACAGTTATATCAATCTTTTTTTCTTTTTTCCATTTTAAAGCTAAATTCATAGATTTCTTTGAAGAGAGATTTACTTTATTATCAGAAGAACAAATAATTTTTTCTTGTAAAAAAATTCTCACCCCATCTATTTCTTTATAAAAAATGGTTGTAGCAACAAAATTTTTTAAAAAAACTTTTTCTAAGTCTCTATATTTTTCATATTCCGCATAACAATAGTCATATCCATCTTCTGTGGGAGCTTGATAAAAATCAATCCATTCTAAATCATCGTTGTCTCCATCTTCATAATATGTTTCTGACCAATAACCATTAAAAGGAATTTTGATTACGAAATCTAATTTGGCAGAAATAATTATTAATTTAGATGCTCCATAAACCATAATCGCAGAAGGGTCTACTTTTTTAAGAGCTTTTCTCATATTAAATTCATTTTCTAAAGCGTCTCCATTATCTGTATAACTTGGACCAAAACACTCTGGAAAGGGACGAATTGCATTTAATAAATCATTAATTAATTTATGATTAATAGCTTTCATATAAAAAACCTCAAAATCACTTAAAAAATAATAACTTTTTTACTATATATATTATATAATAAAATTTTTAAAATATCAATAAATAATTTTTAAATATAGTTATTAGATTTCTTCATCTTATTACTGTCATCAAATAGCCAATCAAGCAAGACAGAAGAGCAATGTCTTATTTTATCCCAATGTAAATCACAATCATGACATTGCCCAACGCAATAAACAGGTTGATTATCTACAATAGCAATTCCATGACAATTTGGGTCTTTCCGCATAGCGTTAATAATGAGAAATGTTTATGAAAGTTAGTCATTTTATTCTCCAATCTTTTTTACAATACACCTGGTTAAATATGTATTTTTTTCACCAAGATATTCATCAAATTTTTTAATTGTTCCAGTTAAATCAACCAAATCTCCGACAGAAAGGTCGAGGTCACTTTTTGAAGTCATCCATACAAAAATATAATCTTCAGATTTAAAAACATATACAAAAGTATAACCGTACATACCTTGAAAGCCTTTAATTTTACTTACTTTTGCGGTGATGTGGCGAATTCTTTCTTTAATCTCTCCAGGATAATAAATTGATGTAGATGGCCCCTTCAACTCTGTTAACCGCCGAGAAACAATCTCTTTGGCGTTTTCTTTGAAGTTTGCCCATTTTCCTTTAATATTATAGTCGTATAATTCATCAAAAGAAAATTCGCATAAATTATAACCTTCTGGAAGTTCAATTTTAGAAGAGAAGTACCATTTAAGAGTTGGGTCAAATCTTGCCCCCAACCGCTTCAATTCATCTTTAATGACAAAAGTATCATCACCATATACGAGATACGCTTTTTCATCCTCACCGAAACCAAGTTTTAAAGCTACTTCATGTTTATACTTAACGACGTTATCAATTTTATCTTTTTTCATAAACCGCACCTCTTTCTTATCAATCAATTGAATCTAAATTATAAAGTTCTTTCCAAGTAGGATTATAGAGTTTGTTATAAACTAAATCAAAAGCTTCTGAAATAGGACAGTTAATAATTTCATCATCTTCATTAATATTGTGGACTCCAAAAGCACATTTGTTACATGTCTCTTCGCAGTCTGGGACATATTCATCTAATAAATATATCAATTCTTCTAATTTTTTTCTATCCATATTTTATTCTTCCTTTTTTTTATTTTCCTTATCTTTATATATATTATATAAAAATTTTTTAAAAAAATAAAGCCGCGGTTTAGCAGCTTTAAATCTAAGCGTTCTTTTTTTCTTCATTGAGTTTTTTTTCTATGGCTTCATAAATATTTGGTGTAGAGAAAGGCAGTAAATAACCTCCTGGTATTTCAATTTCATATCGAAACTTATTTTTAAAATAATTTGCCACAAGTATTATTTTCCAGCCATCTTCTTCCATAACCACATATTCATCTTCTTCGTGCCATACGACATCCGTTTTATCCATGATTCTGCTCCCAAATTTCAGGGAAGTTCTCTTTTGTATTAATTAAATCGAAAGTAATCCCAAGAGGACAAGTATAACCGCCTGAAACAAAACTTTGTAATACTTTCCATTTGCAACGGAGACAATTTTTTTTACAATCTAATTTATAGGCTTCTAACAAACCTAAAAGATCTGTTCTTTTTTTTCTTCTACCCATTTTTACTCCTTATTTTATTTCATAACTTAACAATTCTTTAACAGAAAAAGGTCTAGAATTGAAATTAATAAAAGGAAAAAAATTTGATGCTTCATCAGAAAAGCAAATCAAATATTGTGTTACATTTTCATCTTCTAATGTCCAATTTAAATAGCGGTCTCTTTCAGGTTCTTCTTCAAAATACCATAAGTTTTCTTCTTT
>Ga0310786_10011120_pt1 | contig 11257 bp, 15 predicted proteins | sample AusTroGonzalo_MG_FD_203881 | JGI IMG/M metagenome (GOLD analysis project Ga0310786, IMG submission 203881) | Bovine rumen microbial communities from tropical cattle in Woodstock, Queensland, Australia - Gonzalo_03 (v2) (version 2) | ecosystem: Host-associated > Mammals > Digestive system >...
TGGAAATTAATTGAATAAACATTTGACTTTTATTTAATTTTATAGTATAATAATTATACAGGAAAAGGAAAGGAACTTTTCCTGAAATTACAATATATAAGGAGAGGAACTTATATGAAATACTATAGTGAAGAAACTAAAAAGTTTTACGACAATGCTAATGACTGTCTTGCGGCTGAACGTGAGCTAGTTGAGAAGCAAAAGAAAGAAAAGATGGCAAAAGAAGAACGCGCGGCCGCTCGCAAGGCCGCGGCCGATAAGGTAGAAGCCGCGCGCAAGGTAATGAATGAAGCCCAGTCTAATTATAAGAAGGAACTAGAAGCCTTCTGTAAGGAGTATGGAAGTTATCATTATTCTACCTCTAGCATTGATGATATTCCCCATCTTTTCGACATTTTTAATCTATTTTCCTAATTAGAAGCCCGCTTTGCGGGCTTTTAATTGTTTTTAGGAGGGGTAATATGGCCTCATTAAAATATGGAAGTAAAGGAACCGCAGTAAAAGAAATACAAACACGTTTAAAGGAATTAGGATACTATAGTGGTGATATTAATGGAAATTATTTACTCTCCACTAAAGATGCCGTTAAAACATTTCAAGCCTCTAATAAACTCGTCGTAGATGGTATTTGCGGCGCAAAAACAAAATTAAAGTTGTTTAGTAAAAATTGTCTTGCGGCTAATGATGTTAATTTAGTTAAGGGCGACCGCGGCGAAAAGGTTAAAGAAATACAAAAAAGACTAAAAGATTTAGGATATTTATTTGATAAAGTAGATGGAGTGTTTGGAAACAACACTAAAACAGCGGTTGAGGAGTTTCAAAGCGCTGTTAACATAACAATTACTGGTAAATGTGATACTGTTACTTATGCGAAATTAATTGCTCCCGATGCGCCGAAATCTTCTGGTAAAAGGAAACCTGGCAGCACTTGCGAGCCAGCGCACGGCACGGCCCAAAAAATGGACTGGTGGACTTCAAATATTCAAACAATTTTTGCCAAAGAAGTAATCGCCACTATCACAGATGTGGCAACAGGAATCTCGTGGAAAGAAATACGAAAGGCTGGTCATAATCACGCAGATGTACAACCCTGTACCGCTGCGGATACAAAAGCATTTAAAAAAGCCTGTAAGAAATGGTCATGGGGACATCGCGCAATTTTTGTTACAATTAAAGGAATTAATTATGCTGCCTCTATGAACTGCCAACCCCATGGCGGTAGTTCAGTTAAAAATAATAATTTCCCCGGGCATCATTGTATTCACTTCACAAACAGCCGTCTACATAATACCAACAAAATAAGTCCATATCATCAAAAGCAAATAGAAATAGCGGCAGAAACTACACTCCCATAATATTTGACTTTTAGTAAAAATCATGTTATAATAAATATGTTGAAAGGGAAAAGGAAGTACCTTTCATCTCCCCTAGAGGGTTTAGGCGCACACAGCAATCTTTTATTTATAAGACAAGATGTATTTTATTTTATTTCATGCCGCGGCTAACAATATGAAAATAATTTTGATGCGCCTAGAAAATACAATCAAAAATTATTAGTAGTATTGTTAGTCACGGAATATGCCGGTGTAGTTCAGGTGTATAGAACAACTGCCTTCTAAGCAGTAAGTCATAGGTTGGAGTCCTATCACCGGTGCCATTTATGGGCTTATAGTATAGCGGTTAGTACATATGCTTTGCACGCATAAAACTGGGGTTCAATTCCCTATAGGTCCACCAGAAGCCGCGAGGATGACTGGGAGACGGCATTAAGAGGAGTCATGACCTCATCTCTTTCCCGAGTGTATAACTAGCCTTCAGCTCGCTAAAAATTGGTGGCTAGGCGCGTGTACCATTCGTTCAGCGGATAGGACACCTGACTACGGATCAGGAAACAGGAGTTCAAATCTTCTATGGTACGCCATATGGGGCTGTAACCAAATCGGCATAGGTACGCGGCAACCGTGGTTTTGTGAGTTCAACTCTCGCCAGCCCATTATACCGCCTTAGTCCAATGGCAGAGACAATACGCTAAGAACGTATCTAGTGAGAGTTCAAATCTCTTGGGCGGTACTTTATAGGAGTTTGGTGTAATTGGCAGCATACGCGGCTCCAACCCGCTTGGTTAGGGTTCAAATCCTTAAACTCCTGTGCCCTTAATGGTGTAATCAGGTCAGCACAACTCGTTTGAGTAGGCGAAGTTCAAACCTTCAGAGGGTTTAATAAGGTATTTGCTACTTCTACCGCGGCGCGACGAAAAGGAAGTAGACGTTAGAGCTAATAGTATGGGTATAGTAGAGCTTATACTATGTATTGGCGTGACAATGCCGGGAGTTTTCTTGCCCCGTAAGGTAGTCCGGAATATGCACAAGAGTCGCTCGGTAACTAGATTTATCGTTAAATTAGTAGCAGAAAATCTGCGAAGTCTAGCGGAAATTGGACTCGTTAGTGCCAATCGCGATATCGCTGCGTAATGGGGTTGAGGTAGTGCTTTCCAAAATTAAAAAGCCAGTAAGTAGGGTGAACGTGTTTCTAGAACACGGGCTTACTTACATTAACTCGCGGTGAAATCAAGTAGCGGCTCGGATGGATTGAGGCCCGGAAGATGCCAATAGGAGAAGAAACCGCGAGATTTAATGGAAGGTACCAAAGCGGTTATTGGGCTGGTCTTATAAACCAGTTGCCGCGGGTTCGATTCCCGCCCTTCCAACCATTATGCGTCTGTACCGAATCAGCAAACGGCGGCGGCTGCAACCCGCTTGATAGTCAGGGCAGCACTGACCGGACGCTTTCAAAACGCACGGGAAACCGTGCGTTTTTTCTATTTGACTTCTTATAAAAATTATAGTATAATATAATTACAAGGAGGAAGAAATATGACACTTGACGAATGTAGAGTGGAAACTCAAAAGCACATAGATAAGGTGCGCAAGTATATCCGCTTTTTTACTGATAGATTAACTACGCGCGGCGAAAATCACGATGCTAGTAAACTAGATACTCCAGAAATTGAACTATTTGCCGAGCACACCGAGCGTTTAAATGAAATTGAATATGGTTCTGATGAATATAAGGCTGAATTAGAAGCACTAAAACCAGCTCTAGAACATCATTATGCTGTAAACTCACATCATCCAGAACATTGGCCTAATGGTGTCAATGATATGTCGCTATGGGATATTTGTGAAATGTTTTGTGATTGGAAGGCTTCTGCGGAGCGTGTTCGCGCAGGCAACATTTTAAAATCAATTGAAACAAACGCAGAACGTTTTAAAATTGATAATCAATTAAAGCAGATTCTAATAAATACTGCGCGCTTAATGGAGGAACATGAGTAATTTTATTTGGGATGATAATTTATATGATGCGATGAAAGACGTATATGATTATGCTTATCGCGTTTTCTTTGGAAAAGCACCAATGGATGTTATTTATCGTATGAATTATGGTAGTAAAGGTGCGGAGCAAAAAGTTTTACAGTATATTTGGGATACCTATATTGAACCGAAAGGAGAAGAAAATGAGTAATATTTACTTTACAAGCGACACTCATTTTTCACATAATCGTGGTTTTCTTTATGAACCACGAGGATTTTCTTCTATTGAAGAACATGACGAAACTATTATAGAAAATTGGAATAAAGTAGTTAAACCTAACGATTGTGTTTTTTTACTTGGTGATTTAATGCTTAATGATAATGAGAATGGCATCAAGAAATTAAATAAATTAAATGGTACAATATATTACATACGAGGAAATCATTGTTCAAATGCGCGCTGCGTTCTATACAAGGAACAAACTAATATGATTCCACTATGTGGTGATTTTTTTACTAGTTGGGCTTCATTAGAAAAAATTAAGGGATATAATTTATATTTATCACATTATCCTACTATAATCGGTTCATTAGAAGATATGTCTCCATTAAATAAAAGACTAATAAATCTTCACGGGCATCTTCATACTAAAGATAAGTTTTATCAAGATATTCCTTTTATGTATAATGTAGCACTTGACGCACATAATAATACGCCTGTATCATTTGATGAAATCATTTCAGATATTGAAGCAAAGGCAAATGAATGTATTGCTATGCTATAAGGAGATAATATGATTTACGAAGGGTCTTATGTACTTATTTTAATTATACTATTAGGAATAGGTGCTGGTTTATTATTGGTTGGTTTTATGAATAATTAATTAAGGAGGCCAATATGGGATTATTCAAACGAGGAATTCGCGCAAAGACTAATCTAGTAGATGATTGTTTAGTAAATTTTACAGTAGAAGAATTAAACAATATCCTTGAACAATCACCTATCTTAATTAAAAATAAAGAAGAAAAGGCTGAAATTATAAACTTAACCACTTCGCGCGAATTAAATCATTTAAAGAAACAAATGTGGAAATTCTATCACAAATAATTTGACTTTTAGTAAAAATTTTGCTATAATATATACAGAAAGAAAAAATCCACAGTCTTGTTAAAGACCAAGAGAAAAGGAGAAATAAAATTATGAATAACACTTTTGCTAATGCTCTTCGCACGGAAATGAACTATAAGACTACTGAAAATGGCGCAGTCGCCATGAACTCTACTAATTCAAAGTTATACGACCTTTTCTCTTTTGGCGGTGCTTATCGTCAGCGCTCTGAAAGTGATTGCGTGCTTCTTTTTAAGGAGGCTTATCTGGAGAACCCTGTATATGCCTTAAAGTGCCTATTTTATCTTCGTGATATTCGCGGCGGACAGGGTGAGCGTCGCTTTTTCCGCACTTGTCTACGCTGGCTGGCTGATTACGATCACAAGGCCGTTTTGCGCAATCTTGACCAGATTGCGGAATATGGCCGTTGGGATGACCTATATGCTCTCGTGGGAACTACCTGTGAGCATGAGGCTCTATATGCTTTTGGCAAGCAGCTCGCCATTGATTACAAGTCTAATGGTGCTGTTTCACTTGCCGGTAAGTGGGCAGCTTCTGAAAACGCTTCTTCTGCTAAGACTAAGCGTTATGGACGTTTAACTGCTCGCGCAATGGGACTTACTGCTCGCCAGTATCGCGTAGTGCTTTCTACTCTACGTGAGCGTATTCGTGTGCTTGAACGCCTTATGTCTGCCAACCGGTGGGATGAGATTGAATTTGACAAGATTCCTTCTCGCGCTGGTCTAATTTATAAGAATGCCTTTGCGCGCCGTGACATCATTAAGGCAAAGTATGAAGAATTTGCCAAGAATGAGAATACCACGGTTAATGCGGGAGCACTATATCCTTACGACATCACGAAGAAGGCGGCTGACCTGATGGGTTCAAAGGAATATTATCGGTGGAATCGCAAAAATGTATCTCTCACTGATACTGACCGTCTGATGATTAATAAGTATTGGGATAACCAGATTGATTATCTACGTGGTGCAACTCTAAATGCTGTAGTAGTCGCAGATACTAGTGGCAGCATGTGTGACGGTGCAGGTAGTGCGGCACCTATTGATATTGCCACTTCTCTCGCTCTTTACGCCGCGGAACGTATGAAGGGACCCTTCGCGAATCATTATATTTCTTTTAGTCGTACTGCTCGACTAATTGAAACTACTGGTGTTGATTTTTGCGATAAGGTGGACCGTATTGTACGAGCCAATCTTTGTGAAAATACCAACCTAGAGTCGGTATTTGATCTAATTCTCAACACAGCTCGTAATTATCATCTTTCTCAGGCGGATATGCCTGAAAGTATTGTGGTCGTAAGCGATATGGAAGTAGACACAGCACAGGGATATTACTCTTATGGTCATACAAATAATACCTCTTCTTCTTTTACTTTTATGGATAAGATGCGGCAAAAATTTACTATGGGCGGATATAAGATGCCTAATCTTATTTTCTGGAATTGTAATGCCAGAAATTCCACTGTATTAGATGTAGGCCCAGACGTAACGCTTGTTAGCGGTGCTAGTCCTGTTATTTTTGAAATGATTATGTCCGGAAAGCGGGCTGAAGACCTAATGTATGAAAAGCTCAATAGCAAGCGTTATGAGCCTATTCATTAATAATTTTTCCTCAAATGAAATAAAATGCCATAAAAGCACGCCATACTCATTACTTATTTTATGAAAGGAGGTGCTTTTATGGCAAAACTTATAGATTTAACAGGACAAACCTTTGGGAAATTAACTGTAATAGAAAAAATCGGCGCACGTAATGGAAAAGTATATTGGAAATGTCAGTGTGAATGCGGAAATATCTGTGAGAAACAAGGACAATATTTGCGCGCGAATAAATTCACTCATTGTGGATGTCAAACAGGTAAAAATCGTAGAGAAGAAAAACGTTCTACTAATTTAATTGGTCAGACTTTTGGCAGATTAACAGTAATAGAAAAACTTGCTGATAGAAAACATGGAAATGTAGTTTGGCGTTGTCAATGTTCTTGTGGCAATATCAAAGATGTTCCTACTAATTATCTTACAAATGGTCATACAACTTCTTGCGGCTGTTATTTCACAGAAACACATGGTATTGATTTAACTGGTAAAAAATTCGGTCACTGGACTGCTTTATATAGAGATCCTAAAAATCATAAAAAATGGATTTGTAAATGTGATTGTGGAAATATTCGTTCAGTTCAAGGACCGGCATTAAGAGATGGCATCTCTCAATCCTGCGGCTGTATAAATTATTCAATTGGTGAAAAAAATATCCAAGAATTGCTAGATAAAAACAATATTTCTTATATCAAAGAATATACTAATTCTGAACTTAATAAAAAACGTTTTGATTTTGCTATTTTACAAGATAACACTATTTCAAGATTAATAGAATATGACGGTGAACAACATTATCAAGAAGTAAATATTTTTAGTACAACTTTAGAACAAAGATAACAACATGATAAAGAAAAAAACCAATACGCCCTTTCCCACAACATTCCTCTCGTTCGCATTCCATACTGGGAACGTGATAATATTACTCTTGAAATGCTATTTAGTGATGAATATTTAGTGAAAAAAGAAGATGAATGAAAATTCATCTTCTTTTTTCTTGACTAAATATAAAAATTATAGTATAATAATTATAGAAAGGGTGAATAAAATGCGAATCTTGTGGATAGATGATATGCGTAAACCGCCTATACAGTTTGGTTTCTGTGATTGGGCAACAACTTATGCGGATGCTTTATTCTTTTTGGAGAATAAAGAATATGATTTAGTTTGCTTTGATCATGATTTAGGCGAAGAGCATAGTGGGTATGATGTGGCCAAGTGGATGGTAGAACATAATTATCCCGTCTGCGCATTTCATATTCATTCTATGAATCCTGTCGGCTCTGCTAATATACGTCAATTACTTACACATTATGGATATAAGGAGATTTAAATTGTGAATATTAATTTTCATCCAGAAATTAAAGAAAACGATTTTATAAAAATGCGTGAGCATTATGAAGATTATTTGCGTTTTCATAATTATAACAGCATAGAAATAAAGTATATGCTTACCTCATTTGATAACCTATTAATAAAAAAAGATTATAACACAATATATAATCAAATGCGCGGTATAGGAGTAATTCTTATGCCAGAAGATGTAAAGGAGATTAATTAATTATGCTAATACGTTATAAAGTAGAGTTTTGGGATGACGATGATATGGCTACAAAGGTAGAAAAAGGAATCGTATCGGGAGAAACACACGGTAAAGCAGTAGACCGTCTTGTGAATTATTTTGGCGCAGAGAGCATTTGTGAAATTAAAATTTACGAATGTGAAGAAGTGCTATGTGATGAAGAAATCGCGGATATGATTAACGAATAATATTTGACTTACTATAAAAATTTTGATATAATTATTATAGTAAAAGAAAGGAATAAAAAAATATGAGAAAGTATGAGAAAATTGATACTCTCTATTTAAGAGACACGAATGGGACTAAAAAGCTACTTCCCGGCGCCTTTCGTGATGAAACTGTCAAGTATCTCTGTGATAACGATTGGATTTGGACTGAAAAGATTGATGGTACCAACATTCGCGTATGCTGGGATGGTCATACTGTAACCTTTGGTGGCCGCACCGATAACGCTGCTATTCCCGCAGAGCTTGTTACTCGTTTGAATGAATTGTTCGGCGGCGAAACTAACGCCCAAGTTTTTGAACAGGCTTTTGGCGAAAAGGAAGTCATTCTTTTTGGTGAAGGCTATGGCCGTAAGATTCAGAAGGGCGGCAGCAAGTATATTCCTAACGGTGTAGACTTTATTCTATTTGATGTGCTTATTGGCGAGAACTATCAAGCACATGAGTGGGTAGAGGAAACTGCCAAGATGTTTGGAATTAAGGTGGTGCCTATTGTTGGCACTGGCAATCTACACGCCGCAGAAGAATATGTAAAAACCCATCCTAATTCTGTAATCGCAGAAGAGGAACATGAAATGGAGGGCGTGGTATGTAGACCCGCTATTGAACTACGTAATCGTTGCGGCGAACGTGTAATTGTTAAAATTAAATGGGAAGATATGAAAGAACTTATTTAATATTTGACTTTTAATAAAAATTATAGTATAATTATTATACAAGGTGAGGGAAAGTCCCTCACAATGATGCAGAGAGAATCGGTATTCAAGCTGGCCTCATAAGCCAGACCTCCGTGGGTTCAACCCCCACCTCTGCTACCAGCCAACGAACGAGCGTTGTAAAATATCTCGGCCGCAAGAGTGATTGATACTAACCTAAACGGTCTCAGCGGCGGAATATAGATAGGTAAAACCAAATTAGTATCATGGAGCGACAAATACACATGGCAGTGGGGTTCGATTCCCCTCGCGGCCATAACCTTGCAAGTGGGGAGGCCGCGGACTAGGAGTGGGAGTGGTCTTGGGTATTTTCTCCGACGGGAGATAGCTCCCTCTCAAGGGCAGCTTCCTTGGGAGCATGGGGATTTAGGACGAAATCCTATTCAAATGGCGTAAGCTAGTCCTGTCATAGCCAATACTGCTATGTGCAAAACTTCATAGTTTTAAATACTGGGATTATTGTAGCTTAATATTCCTAACCGTGAAAGTCGGATAGAGCAATTGACATCTAGACTTTCAACTAAGCTCTTCGCGGTTGCCCGCAGAATAGGTAGGCGTGCTATGGTAGCATTGTCAAAAAATGGGAAGGAAGTCATATTAAATGAGTAGTGTCTAAGGGGAACTGGAAATTACACACGCAAGCCCTGAGCGGGAGTACTACCGCAAGTTCTGCTATATGGGAGCAGATACTCATTTAAAACAACCGGTTGATTTATGTAATTAAGTCGTTAGGAGCGGCAATTGAGCAGCAATGCGGTAACACCCGTGCACAGGTAGCTAAGTTACCCTGGCTCTCCAGTAGAGTGGTCTCGCGTCTGGGTTATCAAAACGCGCGGCAAAAGGCGTCTTATCCCAAGCCTTTACGTGGCGACGCTATAAGTACCAAGAAGCATTTTTAATGCTGGGCGTGAAACTAAGAGGGAACTAGGAGGCTGTGACTAGGGTTATAGGTCTGACAGTCCGAGTGATGACCGTTGAAGTCATCCGGTGCGTAGTGGCGCCGTTAAAGCAATGGATGCATACATTGTCCACTTTATTTAATGACTTAGTGCTTACTAAGCTAGAACTATCGAGGACGTGTGCGGTGGGAATGATTGAGACTTCGTAGATAGTTCAAGTATAGACTTGCGACGCAAGCCTAATCAACTGGCGTTCCGCGGCCAGAATACTTTGCGGGCTTTATTGATTCGGGAGGAAGTGCCTGTAGATTAACTCTCAGGGTAATCGCCATAATCGAATCAGCCGCGCGGCTGGCTTAAAGCCGCGATATGCTCGGTTAGTGCAAAGGTGAGCACCACAGGCTTTCAATCTGTAAATTCGGGTTCAAGTCCCGAACCGAGTGCCAATTCCTTTCTGGGTATTTCTAACCTTACAGAAAAAAGTCAAGTACATTAGTACTTGACTTTTTTCTTTTTTTATGCTATAATAAACAAAAGGTAGGCCCAGGCCTATTTAAATAAAAGCGAGGTGTTTATTATGGCAGAAAATAAGTTTACTGCTACCGATTTAAAAGAAATGCAACAATGGCCCCTAGAAAAAAAGATTGGCGTTACTCAAACTCGTATCTGTGAATTTGGTAATCATTATGATAATCAAGTATTCGTTGCTTTTAGCGGCGGTAAGGACAGCACAGTATTGCTTGATCTCGCGCGCAGATGTATTCCTGATGTGCCGGCAGTCTTTATTGACACGGGACTAGAATATCCAGAAGTTAAACAGTTTGTTAAATCACATGAGAATGTAGAAGTTATTCGTCCTAAAAAAACTTTCCGTCAAGTAATTGAAGAATTTGGTTATCCTATTATTAGTAAAAAGATAGCAGGTTATGTAGCAACCGCTAAACGTAATCCAGATTCGGCTCGTGCTAAGTTCCTTAGTGGAGAGTATGACAGCAAAATTTTTGGATTTGGTGATGGTAAGTGGAATTTCTTAGTTGATGCTCCATTTAAGGTTAGTGATTATTGTTGTGATGTAATGAAAAAACAACCTAATCACCATTATTCAAAGGAAACCGGGCGCTATCCTATTCTTGGCACTTTGGCCTCTGAAAGTATTGCTAGGCGCAATGAATGGATGCGCAGCGGATGTAATTTATTTGATAGTAAAAAGCCTACATGTAAGCCACTTTCATTTTGGACAGACAATGATATTTTTGAATATATTAAACGTTTTAATATCCCATATTGTCCGTTATATGGTGAAATTGTAAAGGATAAGAAGGGTAATTGGACTACTACTGGAATAAATAGAACAGGATGTATATTCTGCGGTTTTGGCTGCCATCGTGAAAAGTGCCCAAATCGTTTCCAACAATTAAAGGAAACGCATCCAAAAATTTGGGAATATTGTATGAAGCCCTGGGATGAAGGCGGACTTGGTCTGCGCGAAGTGCTAGATTATATTAATGTTCCTTATGAATGAGGTGTTATATGAAAGCAGCAGTATACGCAGGAACACGGAATGTGTATGAGGATATGATTCCATCTATGAAATCACTCCTCATACATTCTGATGTAGATAAAATATATTTTTTAATTGAAGATGATAAGTTCCCTTATGAATTACCACCTGAAGTAGAGTGTATAAATGTTAGTAACCAAAAATGGTTTAATAATGATGGACCAAATATAAATAATAGATGCAGTTATATGGTCTTATTACGAGTGGCTTTTTCAAAATTATTTCCAGAATTAGATA
>Ga0310786_10011121_pt1 | contig 11257 bp, 3 predicted proteins | sample AusTroGonzalo_MG_FD_203881 | JGI IMG/M metagenome (GOLD analysis project Ga0310786, IMG submission 203881) | Bovine rumen microbial communities from tropical cattle in Woodstock, Queensland, Australia - Gonzalo_03 (v2) (version 2) | ecosystem: Host-associated > Mammals > Digestive system >...
GGTTCAAACCCGTCTTGGGGTCTAAGGTACGTTCGTAGGTTGTAAGTAATTGGTTGACGGCATCATTGTAAATAGCCGTAGCGTTAGCTGTTGGAAGTTTAGAATTGAGAGTGGCGGCTGTCAGACTACGGAAGGGAAGGCCCATAAAGATACCGTCGAGCCACACTTGATAAGCATAGATGGCTTTGTGCCAGAACACACGGTCGACTTTGGTGCGAGGCTGGTTCTGCAATTGTTCCATCAAGGTTTGGATGGCCTTCAGGTTCTTCTGTTTAGGATTCAACTGATACATTCGTGTCAGGAAATGGCCTGTGCGGATGTTGTCGAGGTTATAGTCAAGTTGGTTGTAACCACGGATGCTCCCCTCGGCCGTAATCATCGTGTCAGTGTACTGCTGACAGTACTGCAAGATGTCCTCGCCGCCATGTGCGATGTAGGTGTCGAGCATACTTTCGAGTTCGATGCCCATCACGTAACTCCACTTCGGCTTTGTTGAGAAGTCCAATAGGTAGGATTGTGGCGTGCGCTTCATTTCCGAGTAGGTCATCCACTCGCTATACGATTGATAAGGTGCGTGTGGCAGAATGGGTGAATCATTGATGAATACCCGATGAAATCGTACATTTTCAGTCTTCCCAACAATATAATTGCCTGCTTGTACTCCGTTGAAGCCGCAGTTGAATAGATAGATGTTTTCTACGTATGTTCCTTCCTCTAGACCAATGATTTGGACACCATATTTCGATTGCTCGCTGGTGACATTTTCCATGTAGATGTTGCGAACGGTGGGATAATGTCCCCGCTCACATACCTCGTTGTGCTCATAGTCGAGATTGATTTTCAGTACCGCCTCTTTGCATACGCCCACTTTGATGTCTTTCATACTGATGTTCTCGATGACTCCTCCTCGGCATGAATTGGTTTTGATGCGCAATACACGTTCCAGCTGTGGAGAGTCCATCACGCAGTCATGCGCGAAGATGTTGCGTGCTCCACCACTGATTTCACTACCGATGACCACTCCACCGTGTCCGTTGCGCATCTCACAATGGCGGATGATGATGTTCTGTGAAGGAATGTTGCGACTTCTTCCGTCTCGATTACGTCCGCTTTTGATGGCAATGCAGTCGTCGTCAGTATTGAAGAAGCAATCCTCTATCAGCACTCGGTTGCAGCATTCTGGGTCGCATCCGTCCCCATTCGGGCCGTTGTTAATGATCTTCACTCGACGAATGGTGATGTCTGTCGATTGCAGAGGATGAATCACCCAGAACGGTGAGCGGAGCAGGGTGACATCTTCGATGAGGATTCCTTCACATTTGTTGAAGTTGATGAGCTGTGGACGAAGTCCATCTTGAGAGCCGAACACCCGTTCTGGACTGCGATGCCCTTTCTCGTCGTACATCGGAGTTCCGTCCTCCCCATTCTTCAACAAACGGGCACGTGCCCCATGATTTTGGCCGATTCCATCGGTTTTCGCACTATATCGGGCACTCCCACACCAAGGCCACCAGGTGTCGGTCGAACCACCGCCATCAATGATTCCTTTGCCAGTAATGGCGATGTCGTGTGCTTTGAATGCATAGATACAGGGTGAGAGGTTGAAGCATTCCAATCCCTCCCAGGATGTTTCCACAATCGGATATAGATTTGGCTCGAACACAAACTCCAGTGTGGCCCCCTCCTGCACTTCCAGATTCACCCCACTTTTCAGTTCGATAGCACCCGTGAGGAAGGTTTGTCCGGCAGGCACCACCACACGTCCGCCACCCTTCTTCGCACACTTGTCTATCGCCTTCTGAATGGCCTTCTGGTTCTTTGCTGCCTTTCCATTTGCGTGGGCACCATAGCGGGTAATATCGTACATCTCGTCACTCATCTGTGGCACACGGATGCTCTGCTCAATCTGTTGATATAATGCAGCATTCCACTCCTGTGCTTGCATCATTATCGTAGTCATCACTATCGGTATTGTCAGTAATAATCGCTTCATCGTATTTAGTTTACCTGTCTACTTCTATAAAAGTAGGCAACCATATGGCTGCCTGCTTTGTGTAATAAGAAATAAAGTGTTACTTCACCAGAATCTTTTTGCCATTGATGATGTTAATACCTCGCTGCAAACCTTGCTGGCGTTGACCATGCACGTTATAGATGGCATCATTATGCATTATGAATTGTGCATTATGAATTAGTTCAATTCCTGCTGGCGTTTCACCAACCATGCTGAGGTACACTTCCTTCAAATAGACGATGCTACTGCCGTTCGAAGAGATTCCGGCCTTGTAAATCTTGGCTGGATTGATGGTTCGTCCTTTAGCTGTCACAAGTTCGTGGAGAGGAATTGAGACAGTAGTGATTGGGGTCTTCATATCGATGGAATAGAAGTCAGAGTTGTTGCTGTCGTAGATTCGGAAGGTAGGTCGGGCAGCCGATGGGCGTACGAGGTTCACGACAAGGTAATTATAGGCCGAGAGGTCTACTCCATTGGTATATTCCCATCCTCCGAAACCGTCCTTGGCGGTCTTCAATCCTCCTGTCTTCTCGGTGAAGGTTCCTGTACCGATGATGGACGGATTGACCACATCGGCTGAGAGTGGGAAGTAAGCTACTTTGACGGTGAAGGTGACACTGCGACTGTTGCCTAACGGGTCGGTATAAGTGGCTGTGACATCAGTGGTTCCTTCGGTCTGGCCTACAATATTTCCACCTACCATACGAGCCACACCTTGTTCTGAGAATTCAAAACTGCAACTTGGAGAGACGTTGGTGACGAGTCCCGATTGTGAGGTGCAGGTAATCTGCACTTCCTTGGTATTGCCTGGTGTCACGGTGTAGGTCTGCTTGGCGATAGCGAGATCCTGAATGGTGAGGTCTTCCTCACTAAATGTATGGAGCACACCTGGACCGAAGAATCCTTCCTCGGAGAAGTTGGGTTCGGTAGAGAACCAGTCGATATCAACGGATCCGCCCAACTGCTTCGTGGCGTAGTTGAAGAGGAAGAAACGGTTGCCTACGAATACATCAAGGGTATAACCCATGTTCATTTCACCACCGAACTTCGTGTAGTGCTGATTATCGAATGAGTAGTAGAAGTTGGCCTTGTTGGTGCCGAAATTGACGGATGCACGTAGATAGACCGTGTCGGACTGGAGTTCTACGCCTGTCTGCTTGGTCTGGGTACCATGAAGCTTGGTCTGCTGCATGTAGTAGATTCGCTTCTTTTCATCGACCACCTTCACACCAATCAGGGCGTATGGCTCCTGGAACACTGCGATACCTGCTACATCGCCTTCGAGCATGTTGGTGGTAATCATCTTGATGGTTCCCAACGAGTTGTGGTACTTTGATGAGCTAGTGCCTACAGGATCGTAGCCGAGGATACGCTGACTGAGACTGTTGCGTGCCCACTGGAGTGAGTCTGTTACAGTAGCGGTGTGTAGACGCAGGAATCCAGGATGTTCAAGAAGGCTCCAGCGTGTGTTATCAGGGTTGTGGTTCCACTGCCATTGCATGCCCAACGTAGCATCGGTGAAGGTGTCGTTTGTAGGCAGGTAGGTGCGTGGATAGGTCTGTCCTACGTTTGGTTTCTGGTAAGGCTTACCACCCTCACAGACATCACGGGCATTATTGCCGACAATAGGCCATCCGTCGACCCACTTCACTGGTTCGAGGTAGGGGATACGTCCGATAGCGCCTGCGTCGCAGAACAGCATGGTCCACCATTCGCCTGTCTGGGTCTCAACCAATGCGCCTTGGTGAATCTTCTGACCACGGAAGGTACGTCCATTGGGGTTGGAAGAGGTCTTCGGGCCTACATATTCTTCGTAAGGTCCCATTGGACTCTTCGAGCGGAAAGTGGTCTGACTTCCTTCCGTACCACCATATGTACAATAGAGGTAGTAGTAGTCGCCGATATGGTACATGTGACTTCCTTCGCAACCATTACCTACACTGAGTACCTTTGAACTGGAAATCTTCGTAAGGGTCTTGGCATTGAATTTGTTCACATAGATATCACCAATACCACATGCCACATAGAGGTAGCCGTCGCCATTAGGACCATCGTCGAACAACCATCCTGGATCGTGATAAGCTTCAGGCAACAGGGTTACATCCCAGTTCCCCTCTGGGTTGGAAGCTGTCAGCAGGATGCTACGTGAGTCGGGCGACCAAGTAGAACATGGGAAGTAGAAGTAGAACTTACCATTGTGGTAGTTGAGGGTCGAAGCCCACATACCCTGTCCGTAATGATGCTTGAAGTTGAGCAGGCTGTAGGCATCGTTATCGACAATCTGCTGAAGCGGATTGGCACAGTATTCCCAGTTGACGAGGTCTTTCGACTTCAGGATGGTAGCACCTGGTACGTAGAACATTGTCGTACTAACCATATAATAAGTATCATCCACACGAATGAGGTCGATATCGGGGAAGTCGCCATTGATAATCGGGTTGATAAATTTGTTGTTGCCCAAATCGCCTGTCCATTGATGGGTGTAAGCCATGTAGGGACGGGTATCCGTGTTCCATTCCTTGTACCATTGGAAGCAAGCGCCACTACATGCCTCCCATGTATTCTCATAGCCAGCAGCTACCATCTTGTCGAGAAAGGCTGGCTCGAGCACACGGTTCTTATTGTTTTTCCATGTGGTGTAAGAAAGGGTCTTGTTGTAAATCCATTTATCGATATCGAAATAGTCACTTGTACCTGTCAGGGTCATGCTGATATTGCCATAGTAGTCGTGAACGGCTTTCCATGCCTTGCCCCACTTCGATGTAGAGGCTGTAGCATAACTGCCGAAATTACCATAGATGGGCTGACCCATTTCGTTGATACGGACAGTATCTTTGCTGTCTTGAGGACTCCAGTCAATCTCTGTCACCACAATCGGGTTGGTATTAACTACAGGTACCTGCTTACCAAAATTATTGATAAAGGTCTGAGCATTGGCATTCTTATCCTCCTGATCGTACCAACCTGGATATACATGGACGGCATAGCCGATGTTATAGCCCGTGATGGGATATGTGGCATAGCCCTCATAACCCGACTGAAAGCCTGTTCCACAAGACCAGATGATACCTGTGAATCCATTGGCACGAATCTTGTCGACAATAGGCTGGAAGAAATCGTGCAGGGCATTCGCACTGTGCTGTCCATTGGCATCGAGTACATTGATTGGCTCATTAGCCAACTCGATTGAAATCTGTCCGGAATACTTCAGCACAGTATCGTTCTTAGAAACGACATCCCACACATCAAGAAGATAATGGTGATAGGCTCCACCAACCTGAATGGTTTCAGGGCATACGCCAGGTGGACGCATGATGACATACATTCCTCGAGCAATGGCTTCTTTGGCAATCTTGCTATAGAGGGTTTTCATATAGGTAGTCAGACGTGTCTTGCTGAAATGCTCAATGTTCGCCTCACCATCACCAGTCTTACCTGCTTGTACAGTCTTGCCATCCTCGTCCACATAGCTGTACATCACGTTGTTATCATTGGTCCAGCAAGGGTCAAGATGCAGACGAAACACATTGCAATAGGTGTCTAAGTCAGGATTTGCCATTCCGTCGAACAGTTTCTTGAAATAGTCTACACACGAGGAGGTATAGCTCGAACCTTGATTCTGGAGGTCGATTTCCCAGTGGTAGTTCTTGCCACCCCAACGAGCATTGTTGAAATATGGACTTGGTGTATCCATCACACCGTGCAGACGTACAGTGTTTCCGTTAGCGTCTTTCAGGTATTTGCCTTCCACATGGAGTGGTGGCACATTTCCAAATGTCTTGATTTGTGCCCAACTCTGCATCGTGCAAAGCATGAGCATCACTAACAGTAAAAAGGGTTTTCTCATCTTTAACATAAAGAAATAAGTTTAGTTTGACGCCGCAAAGATACAAAATAATTTATAATGAAAAATGTAAAAATGAAAAAATTATATAATGTAAAAATGAAATTTGAAAGAAATTATGAATTATGAATTGTAAATTATGAATTATTTTTGTAATTTTGCAACGCAAAAACGTAAGGACACTTTTTTACTAATTCATAATGCATAATTCATAAAAAACCAATAACATGAAAAAAAAGATTCTTATTTCTGTGATTGTACTGGTTGCCGCTACCGTCGCCCAAGCTGCAACAATTGTTTTGATGGTGAAAAACGATAGCAAGCAGACCATCACTGGCTTCGGGGCGGCTTGTTGCGACGGAGCCATGTGTCCGTATGGTACGGATACCAAGCCGGTGCAGTTGCTCTATGGCCGTCAGTCGAAGATTGGACTGAACATTATGCGCATGGAGATTTCGCCCAGCTTCAAGGGCGATGACAACGCAAGTTGGAGCAACTACAACTGGCAGGGATGTGTGCCATCGGCCAAGATTGTGAAGCAACGGGGCGGTATCGTGTTCGGTACGCCATGGTCTCCTCCAGGTGAATATAAGACTAACGGAACGGCTCAGGGCGGCAATTCCGACAGTCAGGGCAATAAGCGCGGTAAGTTGCGCGAGGACTGCTACGAGAAGTTCTTCCCCTGGCTCAACTCGTATCTGAAGTATATGAAGTCGAAGGGTGTGAAGGTGGATGCTGTTTCCATTCAGAACGAACCCGACTGGTGGGTGGACTACTCGGGCTGCCTCTATGAACCACAGGAGTTGGTGACACTAGTCAAGAACTATGCCTGGATGCTCGACCGCGAGACATATCCGGGTGTGAAGCTTATCAGTGGCGAAAGCTTAGGCTTCACTCAAAACTATACTGACCCGCTCATGCGCGATACCACGTGTCGCAAGCAGATTGATATTGTGGCGGGACACCTCTACGGCCATGCACCCCTCAACTATATGAAGAATTCGGCTGTTCTTGCCACCAAGTATGGCAAGGAGGTTTGGATGACCGAACACTCATCGACCGATAACATCGGCAACCGCCTGCCCAACTGGCACGAGCAGTTGCTCTTTGCCGAGGAACTCAACGAGTGTATGCTGGCTGGATGCACAGGATACATCTACTGGTACATGCGTGCCCATTGGGCCTTCGTCGGTACAGGTGAGTCACAGTATGGCTCGGCCAATAAGAAAAACACACTGCTACCTCGCGCCTATGTCTTGTCGCACTTCTCCAAACATGTCACGGGTTCCACTCGCTTGGCTACCTCACGCGATATGACCTCTGGCGCGGAAGCTGCTCAAGAGTATTCGGCATACATCAAAGGCGACTCAATCATCGTCATGGCCATCGACACCACGAAGACTGGCTACAGCCTCAGAATAAGAATGCCATACGAAGTAAAAAGCGGAGTCCATCTATTGTCAACAGGCAATGAAACAGCAAATCTGTGCCAAGAGAGTCCTATCGTCATCGACGAACCCACCTCTCTTGTTACTGTCGATATGCCTGCCCGTAGCCTGAATACCTATATCTTTATGATTAATCGGGAGACTGATGGCATTGAAGATATAATGGTCAATGGTCAATCTTCCATGGTCAATGGCATCTATAGCCTTAATGGTCAGCGTCAGCAGAGCTTGCAGCGAGGCATTAACATCATCAACGGTAAAAAGGTATTAATAAAGTGAGAACCATAATAAGAATTCGAACTATGCACAAAAATGCGTTTAAACTGTTTCTGCTATTCCTGTTCAATGGTCAATGGTCAATGTTCAATGGTTCCATGGTCAATGCACAGGAGATTGCTTCTTACAAACTGGCTACGGCCTACAAGACGAACACGGTGGGTAACCCCCTCAGTCCGTGGATGCTATGTGCCGACCCTACTGCCGTAGAGTATAACGGTCGTCTGTATGTTTATGGCACGAACGACCAGCAGGAATATAACTCAACAAAAAATAAAGATAACAACACTTACGGAAAGATTCAGCAGTTAGTGGTGCTTTCGTCAGCCGACTTGGTCAACTGGACACACCACGGATATATTGATGTGAAGAAAGTCTGTACTTGGTGTTGGACATCATGGGCACCGTCTATCGCCAGTCGTGTGGAGTCAGATGGCAAGACCCACTTCTATCTCTACTTCACTAATGGTGCCAGCGGTATAGGTGTGATGACCGCTACCAATCCGCTTGGTCCTTGGAAAGACCCAATAGGGCGTGCACTGATTGACGGTGGTACAGCCGGACGTGGACAACAGTCGAACATCATCGACCCAGGTGTGGCGATTGATGAGAACGGCACAGGATGGCTCACTTTCGGTGGTGGCGACCCTAATAGTAGCGGCTCCACCCTCATCCCAGGTAATGCCCGCATTGTGAAGTTAGGTAAGAACATGTATTCGTTCAAAACAAGCGACATCGTGGAGATTCCTGCCCCCTATCATTTCGAGGCAAACGAACTGAATGTCGTAAATGGTAAGTTCATCTTCTCATATAGCTCCAGCTGGAGCGGACGTACCGACAGCGACTGGACGAAATACAAGAACGACAATAAAGACAAGAAGGTGACAGCTGCCAAGCCCGGCACTTGTAGCATCGCCTATATGGTATTGGTTGATTCGCTCAACAACCCACTCAACAAGAATGGTTGGAAATACATGGGCGATGTACTTCCCAATCCCAGCAACTTCGGCTATCCAGGAGGAAACAACCACTCACACTTCCAGAAGTTTGGCAACTCATGGTACATGATTTACCATAACCAGTGGCTTGCCCGTAAGATGGGATTCAACGGTGGCTATCGTAACATCGCCATGAACAAAATGACCGTGAACGAAAAAACTGGCGCACTGACCAAGGTCAGCATGAGCGATGCAGGTGCACCTGCCCTCACTAACCCTCTCGACCCATACGAGTGGGTACCAGCAGAGACGATGGCCAACTGTGCAGGTGTTACAACAGCATTCTACAGTACATCACAAGCAGGCAATACTGCTGGTAATAATGTCATCACCGACATAGATGCTGGCGACTGGACACTGGTACGTAATGTACAGTTCGGCACAGAAGGAGCAGACAGCATCCAAGTCAAGACCACCGGAGGTTCAGGACAGTTGCTCGTTTTCCTCGATCGTACGACAGGCACCCCTGCAGCTGTGGTCAACATCCCTACACGTCAACCTTTGACCAAGGTGGCACTGAGAACAACCGTGACAGGTAAGCACAACGTGTTCTTCGTATGGAGCCAAGCAGACAAAATCAAGTTCGACCAATGGAGAGTATTCCATCCAGAGGTTCCTGAAGGCATTGAAGATATAATGGTCAATAGTCAATCTTCAATGGTCAATGGCATCTACGACCTCAATGGTCAACGTCTGCAGAGCTTACAGCGAGGCATCAACATCATTGGAGGCAAGAAAGTGCTGGTACGATGAAAATAGTTAGTTTCAGGTTTCAGGGTACAGGTTTCAAGTTATTGATTGCAGGCTTACTGTTTGCAACTTTCTGCTCCACGCTATCTGCTCAAGACGACAACACGGAGCGCCTGTGGTATAACAAACCTGCATCCATCTGGCTCGAAGCACTCCCTATCGGCAACTCGCGTTTGGGAGGAATGGTCTATGGTGGTACGACAACAGCTCAACTCCAACTCAATGAAGAGACATTTTGGAGCGGTGGACCGCACAACAACAACAGCAAGACCTCAATCAACTACCTTGACCAAGTGCGCGACCTTATCTTCAATGGGAAGGAGAGTGAAGCCGAAACCATCATCAACCAACAGTTTGTCAAAGGCCCTCACGGACAGCGATACCTTAGTCTGGGCAGTCTGAAGTTCAATTTCACCAGCTACCAGGCAGCTAATGTGAAGGACTATTATCGTGAGTTGGACCTGCAAACCGCAGTTGCCACAGAGACATTCACGGCCGATTCCACCCACTATATCCGCACAGCTTTCGCTTCGCTGGCCGACAGCATCATCGTCTATCGCATCCAGTCCGATGGTGATTCCCTGACTTTCACCATTAACCACGAGTGTGACTTCACCTCCACCTATGCAGGGAAGCCCAACAACGTGAAGATAACCATCAGCGGTGTAGCACACGAGGGTATCTCAGCCGCATTGAAGGCAGAATGCTCTTACTATGTGGAGAGCGACGGACGTGTGCTCAGCTACACCTCGAACAACAAGCGTGCCATCCGTGTGCTGAAAGGCTCGTATGCCAATATCTATATCTCGGCTGCCACCAACTATCGTAAGTACAACGATGTGAAGGGGAGCGCAACCAAGCGCAATGAAGCCATTCTAGCTAATGCCATGCAATACAGCTACGACGAACTGCTCAATCGGCATATCCAAGCCTATCAGGCACAATACAATCGAGTACATCTCACCCTTCCTTCTACCAAGAACAAAGACCTGCCGACCGACAAGCGCCTCAATGCCTTCAGTGGCAGTAGCGACTTCGGGATGGTGGCACTCCTATTTAATTATGGACGCTATCTGCTGATTTCGTCCTCACAGCCAGGAGGCCAGCCGGCCAACCTTCAAGGCGTGTGGAACGATAAGCGCGATGCCCCTTGGGACAGCAAGTACACCATCAACATCAATGCCGAGATGAACTACTGGCCTGCCGAGGTGTGCAACCTTCAGGAAACCAATGGCCCGTTGTTCGATATGATTCGCGACCTGAGCGAGACAGGAGCCATCACCGCCCGTCAGATGTATGGGTGCGACGGATGGGTAGCCCACCACAACACCGACCTGTGGCGTATTGCAGGCCCTGTCGACGGAGCCTTCTGGGGTATGTATCCTAATGGAGGAGCATGGCTTGCTACCCACCTCTGGCAACACTACCTCTATACAGGCGACCGTGAGTTCCTGGCAGAGTGGTACCCCATCATCCGAGGTACAGCCGATTTCTACCTCGACTACATGCAGCCACATCCCAAGTACAACAACTGGTTGGTGGTCGTGCCTTCAGTCAGTCCCGAACAAGGCCCTTCAGGCAAGTCCACTCCAATCACAGCAGGCTGTACAATGGACAATCAGATTGCGTTCGATGCCTTGTCCAATACCCTTCAGGCAGCCCAGATACTGGGTGTCGATGCCACCTATCAAGATACCTTGAAGGAAGCCATTGCCCAGTTGCCACCGATGCAGATAGGGCGATACAAGCAGTTGCAGGAATGGCTCATCGATGGAGATGACCCCAACAACCAACATCGACACATCTCACACCTCTACGGACTCTATCCATCCAACCAGATTAGTCCGTACACCCATCCCGAACTCTTTGCAGCCGCACAGACCACCCTTACTCAGCGAGGCGACGAAGCCACAGGTTGGAGTCTGGG
>Ga0310786_10011122_pt1 | contig 11257 bp, 11 predicted proteins | sample AusTroGonzalo_MG_FD_203881 | JGI IMG/M metagenome (GOLD analysis project Ga0310786, IMG submission 203881) | Bovine rumen microbial communities from tropical cattle in Woodstock, Queensland, Australia - Gonzalo_03 (v2) (version 2) | ecosystem: Host-associated > Mammals > Digestive system >...
CCACCATTATTTCCGCACAACAGCGTACAATGAATATTTTAGCCGGATTAGCTTTTGAAGAAGCAAAAATTGATAAGACAGAAGTTGCCAAATATCGGACACCTCATGTTTCTTCTAAAGCAGCCAACTTTCTTTTAGATAATAATGATTGGCTGTTACCTGCAAGTTTTAGGGCAGCAGGTGTATTTGGGTGTTATTTCCCCTCTTATATGAAAATGGCACAAAAGGCTGGACTTTCTGTTCATGATAGTGTTTATTGGATGCCAAAACCTATGAGCGATGAAAAAAATGAAAGTTTTAGGCAATTTATTCAAAGAAATCTGATTTACCAGAATGACGAACATCAAATGGTGGCCAGACCGTTGAATGAACTTAATATTATCGCTAAAAACTGGCAATCCCTAAAACCAAAAGAAGAAAAGGGGAGATATAAAGATGTTTTAGCAACATGTAAAAGCAAAAAATATGTAGACCAGCGCGATGATAATTTTGCTTACGAAGCTGCGCGCTGGGGAACACCTGAGGATGAATATTCAAACTTGGAAAGTTGTTATATAGCAGGACTTATGGTGCCAGAGCCTTTTGATTCAAGTATTTCATTTGTAGATAAATCCGGTCATTATAAGGGGAGTTTTTTACCACGTGATGATGTACGTATCGGTTTCTTTGGTGAACATACCAATTGTTGCCAGCACTTCGGCGGAGTGGGTGATTCCTGTGCCATCTCCACGGTTAAAGACCCCTTTTCACAATTATTTGTGATACAAAATGAAGAAGGACGGATTGTTGCCGGTTCATGGGTTTGGGAAAATACCGAAGGAACATATCGAGAAGTTTGCTTTGATAATATTGAAGCTATTGGAGATTATCAAGAACACCCGATGCTTAATGATATTTACGAGCAAGTTGGACAATATTTGGCAAAAGAACAAAATTGCCGTCGTGTTACCATTGGTCTTGGTTATCAGGATGCAAAAACTTCTGATTACCAAGAAACAGAATCCATTTCTCTACCCTCACTTTATGGAAATAGGTATTCTGATGCGTGTTCACAGGTGTTGTTGGCAGAAAACCAAGATGCTCAGCCATTGGATAAAACAAAGGAATGTCCTTGCTATGTGCGGCGCATGTGCTTTGCCGATATTGACAAGATGGATGCTATTTCTTATAAATGTTTCCCTGATAGCGATAGCGATTTAGTTGATGTGGAAAACCGCGCCGGGTTTGTGTTGGAAGATCCACACCGGGGTGTGGTTGGTTATGTGATATACGATGAAAAAGAAAAATATATTGCCGACATGGCAGTTCTTCCTGAATATCGTTCACGTAAAATTGATGGAAAAGAAGAGCCGACAAGCGGTGGTTACCCGATTGATAAAAATGCTTCTAACAAGCTGATGTATGCCATGTTCCAAGAAATTGAAAAAATCGGTGGCAAATGGTCGGCTGATATGCGTGATCGCACGAGTTTTAAGCTTTTGGAATTGATGGAAAAACGCGGACGGGTTAAGATTGATACAAAAAAAGAAGATCGTACAATGAGTGATGGTTCTAGGGTTTATGAGGTTAGTTTTCACCCTATTCATCGCGAAGCACAAAGACTTCGGGATATGTTTAATGCAAAAAAACAGTCTCAGAATACGCAAATTGATAATACACAAGATGAAAATAAAAAAGAGTCAGCTGTCTCTAGATATTCCAACAATATTGTTGGTCTAGATGATAGCTTATCGCATTAAAACTATTTCTTTAATTTTTCCAAGACGGCGAAGGGGTTGTGTTTAATTGGGGAATCATCTTCTATAACCGCTTCAAAGATTTCTCCTTCCTGTCTTGGATGATCTTCTAAAACAAGGGCTAACTGCTCTATGGCAATATCTCCCAAATCTATCTGCCCGCCTATTACAATATCCGGCAAATCTAGGTTTATATCTTCATCATCTTGATATATGTCTTCATATTTGGCGTTGGTGTCATAAACAACCTTAAAATCTGTTTTGTACTCTTTATCAAAAGGCTCTAGAGATATGACGCTTATTAAACTCAACTCTGCTTTTACTTTGCCTAAAACCTCCAATAAACCTTTTTTCTTTTGAAAAACAAGTTTCATCTCGGCTTCAAAACTCTTAACCGCAGGCACTTGCAATATCTTGCTTAAGGTTTGCAACTGCTCTTTATCGGCTTTTAGAACATACTTCTGTTCCCCCTGCCCCAACTCATCAATTTTTAAGGGATAAGAAAATTCTTTTTGCATTTTTACTTTTCCTTAAGGTTATGAAGGTATATATGTCTTATATATAATTGTAAGGATTTGATGATGTCAACACGTAATATTTTTTATTCTACCATGATGGCGGCTCTTTTGCTTTTAGGCGGTTGCTCAAGTGATTATTTTAACCAGACGGAAGGTAATCTGCCGCCTCAGAGAGATGTTTCTTCTTTGAAAAAAGGTATGAGCCAAGATGAAGTGCGTAAAATTTTGGGTTCTCCTTCAGTGATATCAAGCCTTGACCACCGCTCATGGATTTATATGAACTCCACAATGAAAAGAGTGGCTTTCTTTAAGCCAGAAGAGGTGGAAAGAAACGTGGTTACCGTTGAATTTGACCTGGATGGTAAAGTTGAAAGGGTCATACAGTTGACCAAAGATAATGGTGTTGAAATTGTTATTTCTAAAGATGAAACACCGGTTATGGGTAATGAACAAGGCTTTATGCAAAAGTATTTCGGCGGTGTGGGACAATATATGCCCGTCCAACCCACCAAGGAAAACAACGGACTGTAAGGTTTGTTTAATGAACAAAAAAGCCGCCCTATTGAGGCGGCTTTAATTTTTGTTTGTTTTAAAATATGTCTAAGCTTTTTCTTATCTCATCAAATTTCTTTAAGACCTCTAAAACGCCTTTCATATCTTTTAGGGCAATTGTATTCGGACCGTCTGATAAGGCTTTTTCCGGATTTTCATGTGTTTCCATAAATACAGCAGCAACACCTACGGCAACGGCAGCTCTAGCCAAAACAGGAGCAAATTCACGCTGTCCGCCCGAAGCTCCTCCTAATCCGCCCGGTTGTTGCACCGAATGTGTTGCATCCATAATAATGGGGCAACCGGTATCTCTTTTCATAACGGGCAGGCCACGCATATCCGTGACCAAAGTATTATATCCGAAACTTGTACCGCGCTCTGTTAAGCAAACATTATGATTGCCGGATTCATCACATTTTACCACCAGATTTTTGGCTTCCCACGGAGATAAAAACTGACCTTTTTTGATGTTAACCACTTTACCGGTCTTAGCGGCTGCAACAACCAAATCCGTCTGCCGACACAAAAATGCCGGAATTTGCAACATATCAACGTGTTTCGCCACTTCCCCACATTGAGAAGCTTCGTGCACATCAGTTACAATCGGTATGTTGTTATAAAGTTTTTTTATTTCATCAAATGTGCGCATTCCTTCTTCTAATCCAACGCCGCGCGCCCCATGGATTGATGTGCGGTTTGCTTTATCAAAAGAGGCCTTAAAGATGTATGGAATGTTAAGCTCTTTGGTTATCTCTATCATACTACCTGCAATGTCTATGGCATGCTGACGACTTTCTATCTGGCAAGGACCGCATAGCAGCGCAAACGGCATATCATTTGAAAGTTTTACTCCGTTTACATTGACAATTCTCTGTTCCATGATGTTCATCCTTATACTTTTTTGTGGCTATTTATATACATAAAGCATTTGACCGTTTTCTGTCAACCACTCACGTCCTTTTTCAGCATCTTCTTCCAAAAAGTCCACCAATGCCCAAAAATATGCCGAATGATCTTGATGCTTTAGGTGAGATACTTCATGAGCCACGATATAGCGTATAACAAATTCCGGCGCCAAAGCCAAACGCCAACTGTAATTGATGTTATTTAACGTGGAACAACTTGCCCACCGCGATTTGGTATCTTTAATGCAGACATTATGCACGGTTTTGCCGATTTTATCCGCAATCAGGGCTGAGCGCCGCGTAAACTCATCTAGGGCAATTTTTTTGATAAAATCTTTCACACGGCGATGTAAAAATTCTATACCGCCCGAAACATATAAGATGTGATTTTTCTTATCAAGCCTTGTATTTCCACGCAGAGGAGAATGTTCTATGGTATATTGCTCTCCGAATAAACTGATGACATCATGATTTTTGAAACTTTTCAATTCCGGTATTTTCTTTAAGTTATCTAAAACCCAATCTTGATGGCTTTCCACAAAAGAAACAGCTTTTTTGCGCGAACAATATTTCGGAACCGTTAATACGGCCATGCGATCTTTTTTATCTATACGCAGAGTTAGCCTTCTGGAACGCGCCGAATATAACACTTTCATATCAAAACCTAAATCGGCATTAACATCAAAGGTCCGTCCACTCAACAATGTAATTTTCATAGTCTGTTACCTCAGATTCATTTATTAATTTTCTTGATTTTAGAGAGGCCCCCGCTTGATGTACCGAATCTGCTCTACCTGTCTTTAAGGGATGCCAAGAGGGCAAGTCTTTTCCCTCATCTAGCAATATATACGCACAGGTTTTCGGTAACCAGCGAGGCTTTTCCCGAATCGCTTGGATATTTATATCACGACAATCGTTAACTTTTTGGAAACGATGCGGATAAATTTTGCATAAACAGGTTTTTGTATCTAAAAATCGGCAATAAGTATTTGTAAAACAAACCTTTCCTTTTATTTCTATTTTGTTTAGGCAACATTTTCCGCAACCGTCACATAATAATTCCCATTCCCTTTTGGAGAGTTTTTCAAGAGGCTTCTTTTTCCAAAATTCCTTTTTCACATCAGAAAGATTTTCAAACCTATCTTGCTGATTGTAATCTTCTTCTATTTCATAATCATCAGACATTACAAATCTTCCCAATCCACAATATGATCTTCCAAATCTTCATCTTTTACATTAAGTTCTCCCACTACCCTGCCTTTGATGGTGGTTTTTGGCAAAATTTTATCTTTTGAAAAAAGTTTGCGATAGGCACAGGTCTTGGGCATCCATGAAATTTTATCTACATTTTCGGGACTAAGCTTTAAGCAGGTCGGCACCAATTCACAACGCTTTTCATATACCGAGCATGACATTTTTTCTTCATCAAAATATCGGCACACCACATCGGTATAATATATATCGCCTGTGTCTTCATCTTCAAGCTTTAAAAGACAACATTTGCCACAGTGATTGCATATGGCTTCCCATTCTTGTTTTGATATTTTCATCAATTAACCTCTTTGTTCGGGCAGGCGATTAGGATTGGCATAGTCAGAAAAACGCATATATTCAGCATTCCAAAACAGCGTGATATTCCCTACGGTACCATGACGGTTTTTACCGACAATCACTTCACCTAAATTAGCGGTTTCTCTATCACGCGCCATCCACTCATCATAACGCTTGTTAAAGCGCTCATCCGTTTCTCCATCGGTCTTTTCGGGTTTGGCAGTATGAATATAGTAGTTTTCTCTGTAAACGAATAAAACAATATCGGCATCTTGCTCAATAGAACCCGATTCACGCAAGTCTGACATTAACGGGCGTTTATTTTCTCTTGATTCCACACCACGATTAATTTGCGATAATGCTATCACAGGGACATTCAGCTCTTTAGCCAGCATTTTTAAGTCTCTTGTGATTTCGGTAACTTCCTGCACACGGTTTGCTTCACTCTTTTTGGTTCCGGAACCCGAGATAAGTTGGATATAGTCTATAATAATCAGCCCCAAACCGTTGGTACGTTTCAAACGACGTGCACGTGCTCTGATGGTACTCACGGTAATGCCCGGCGTATCATCAATATAAAGGGGCAACTGCTGATATTCGGTAACTGCTCCGGCAATTCGGGTAAATTCTGCCTTTTCTATATCGCCTTTGCGTAGTTTTTCACCGGCCGTATCCGTGATATCCGATAAAATACGGGAAGCCAGTTGCTCGGCAGACATTTCCAAAGAAAAAACAGCCACACCTTTGTCTTTTGCTTCTATTTCATCTGTATCCTTAAACATATAAGAAGCCACATTATAGGCAATGTTGACAGCTAAGGCCGTTTTACCCATACCCGGTCTTCCCGCCAAGATGATCAAATCCGAGTTATTAAGACCACCGATTTTTTGATCTAAGTCATATAAGCCTGTTGGAAGACCTGAAATCTTGCCTTTTTTCTGATAGGCTTTATCTATCACTTCCAAAGTGGAATTTAAGACTTTACCAAAGTCTTGCAAACCTCTTTGTCCATCACCGTGTTCGGCCAGATTAAACAACCTGCGCTCAGCCTTTTCTATTTGTGCGGTGGTGGTATCTTCTATATTTTCGCTCATTGCTTCACTGGCAATATCATAACCGGCGGCAATTAACTCACGACGTAAGTATTTATCATAAATAAACTGGGCATAGTATTCCACATTTGTGAGCGGAGAAGCCGCTTCTGATAATTTGACCAAATAAGAAATGCCACCGACGTCATTTAATGTACCTTCCTGTTCAAAATAGTTTTTAAGTGTAATCACATCGGCTTGATGCCCTCGCTTTATTAATTGAGCAACCACCTCAAAAACACGAGCGTGAATCGGATCTGAAAAGTGTTCAGGCCTTAAAAACTCGGATATTTTTTCATATGCTTTATTATTTGCCAAAAGAGCACCCAAAAGTGCTTGCTCTGCTTCTATGTTGCGCGGAAGGCGCGTTACGTCCAGTTCTTCCATTTTTTAATCCTTTTTTAGTATTACTCTTGTTATGAAACAAAAGTTTTGTTTATGCACGAAAATCCTGTTTGGGGCTGTGGATTATGTGGATAAGGTGTCTAAGTCCTTTTATTTTAAGGCAATAAGTGATAGAAATTTGATAAATTTATCTATGGAGATGCTTAAATGGCAAAAAAAATTTTAGTTACCGGAGGCGCGGGATATATCGGAAGTCATGTGCAGAAACAACTGCTGGAAGAAGGCTTTGATGTTGTTATTTATGATGACCTTTCAACCGGAGATAAGGTAAATGTCTTAAAAGGTTCCGAATTTGTGGAAGGCAATATTTTAGATAAAGAAAAACTGAATAATGTTATGAAGCAAGGAATTGACGGCGTGGTGCACCTGGCAGCCAAGAAAGCTGTCGGCGACTCTATGAAGAATCCGGAAATTTATGCCGAAAATAATATTACAGGCGCGCTTAATATCTTAAATACCATGTCTTATAACGGTGTGAAACATATCGTGTTTTCATCATCAGCTGCCGTGTATGGGATGCCTTTATACACTCCTATTGATGAGAATCACCCGATTAACCCGATTAACTATTATGGTTATACCAAGCTTGCCATTGAGCAAAATATGGAATGGTATGCCAAATTAGGTAAACTTAATTATGCCGCTTTACGCTATTTTAATGCGGTGGGGTATGCCAAAGATAAATCTATTACGGGGCGTGAGCGCAATTCTCAAAATCTGATGCCGATTGTGATGGAAACAGCCACTAAGAAGCGTGAGAATTTTACCATTTACGGCAAAGATTATGATACGCCGGACGGAACGTGTGTGCGTGATTATGTGCATGTTTCGGATTTGGCTAAAGCTCATACCACCGCTTTACGTTTGCTAATGGACGGACACCAATCTTTTGCGGTTAATTTGGGAACAGGCAAAGGGACGAGCGTTAAACAGATTGTGGAAGCAACAGAGCGTGTTATCGGCCAAAAGCTTAATTATACCTATGGTGAGCGACGTGCCGGAGACCCTGCTATCTTAACCGCAAAGGCAGATAAGGCTTATGAACTATTAAACTGGAAACCCGAATATACAAATATTGAAGATATTATTCGTACAGTTTGGAATTTGGAAATTTAATTTTTTTAGGAATAAGAATATGTTGGAAAAATTACAATATTTATTTACGCACCACGTTGTTCTTTCTCAAGGTTTGATGTGGACGTGCTTTGGCATTGCCGTCGTGGTTTTGCTTTTTTTGGATTTGTTTGTTTTTAACCGCAAAAACGAAGTTCCCAGTTTTACGCATACCTTATGGGTTTGTGTGGCCTATATCGGCGCAGGTTTGTTATTTGGTGTATTTGTTTGGTATGAAGAAGGTGCCACCAAAGCCATGGAATATTTTACCGGCTTTTTGGTGGAGAAGAGTTTATCTATGGATAATATCTTTATTATGTCTATCATCTTTACCAGCATCGGCGTACCGAGAATCTACCAGCACCGTGTGTTGTTTTGGGGTATTTTGGGGGCAATTGTGATGAGAGCTTTGTTGATATGGGTTGGCGAAGCGTTGATTTCTAATTTTCATTGGGTGCTTTATCTCTTTTCGGCGTTCCTTATTTATACCGGAACAAAAATGGCTTTGGATAATTATAAACACAGCGATGAGGAAGAGAACAACGAAGAAAAGATTAAAAACAGCCGTATTTATAAGATGGTAGAAAAATATTTTCCTGTTACCCATAAGATTGACGGACCGCATTTTATTACCGTTAAAAACGGCAAAAAATACATTACACCACTTTTGTTTGCCTTGATTACGATTGAACTGATGGATGTGGTGTTTGCGCTTGATAGTATTCCTGCCATATTCTTGCTGACCAATGATGTGTTTATTGTTTATACCAGTAATATCTTTGCCATCTTGGGCTTGAGAGCCTTATACTTCTTGCTGGAGGCGGCAGTGCATCGGTTTGTTTACCTAAAGCATGCGCTTTCCATTGTGCTTATCTTTATCGGTATTAAGATTTTCTTGCCTAAAATCGGTATTGAGTTGCAAACCTGGCATTCTTTGGCTATTACATTTGCCCTGTTATTCGGCGGAATATTCTTCTCGCTGTTTAAGGAAAGAGAGACAAAACTTAAAAAAGGATAGATTATGGCAGGAATTAAGCTTAAACATATTCATCTAGCAACTGAAATTTATCTGATTGCTCCCTTGTTTGTCTTTTTTGCGGGGTGGCTTGATTACGGATTTGCCTTTTTGATGGTGGTTATGTTGGGGCTTGCCTGTTATAAACTTTGGACAACAAATGTTAATGTAAGCTCTGAAATCTTCAATCTAAATATGCTATGGATAGCGGTTGGTTTGGCAACAATCTGGTGTTTTTTTTCCGGTGTCGGGTATTTTTATTACCAATCATGGGATTATCATTTTAGGAATGCCGTATTTCGGGATTTGATTAACTATGAGTGGCCGGTGATGTATGACAAAGCGCATACACCGATGGCCTATTATATGGGCTTTTGGCTTATTCCTGCCATGTTTACTAAATTTACCGGGTTGTTTTTAGGCAATGCACAGCAACTGTTTTTGGTGGGAAATGTTTATCTTTTTATCTATGCAGTCATTGGGACGGCGCTTGTCTTTTTGGAACTGGCGGCGGCGGTAAAGGTTAAGAGTGCCAAAGGGTTTTTGGTGGCCTGTTTGATATTTATGTTTTTCTCGGGCCTTGATGTCATCGGTTTTTTATTCTTTAGGGGAAATGAGCAACCTTTTGAGCTTCATCTTGATTGGTGGGCATCTGTGATGCAATATTCTTCCCTTTCAACCAGTATGTTTTGGGTTTATAATCAGCTGATTTGCGTGGCGTTGATGGTGTTTTGGGTTTATAATAAGCGAGATATTAAAAGCTTTGGGCTGATGGTTCCGGCAATGCTCTTTTTAACGCCCTACCCCACGGCGATTATTGGTGTTTATATGATTGTTCTTGCTATAAACCAATTTATCAGCGAGGAAAATAAACAGTCATTTCTCAGCGGGCAAGTCTTTTCAGTGCCAAACCTTATCGGGGTGTTTTGGGTGTTACCGGTGGTGATTTTGTATCTTATCACCAATTCAGGAGGTATTGATAAGCTTTGGTATGTGTTTGACTTTATCAGCCCGGAGCGTCTGCTCTTGTTTATGGTGTTAGAATTTTTGCTTTATGTCGGTGTGGTGTTTAACTATTTTAAGAAAGATGTGTTTTTTATCACTACCGTGGCGTTACTTATCCTTATTCCGTTTATTCGGCTTGACAGGCAAAATAATTTTTGTATGCGGGCGGCCATTCCGGCGCTTGTTATGCTTGCTTTTTTTGTGATACGGTTTTTGTTTGAAAATATCTCACAACCCCAGAAAAGATTATCGTGCACGGCTTTGATTTTGCTTTTGATATTCGGGGCGGCCACACCTTGTATGGAGTTTTATCGCGGGTTTTATTATGTTTCTAAAACAGGGAAGATTGCCTTGGTGCAAGATGATATCTATACCCTAAACCAAGCGTATGTACGGATGCCGGTGTTTGGCTGGGGGGCAAATCATCAATTTACGGCTCAGAATTACAAAAACGACATTTTTTGGCAGTATTTGGCCAAAAAGAGGGATTAAGATGGCAGACCAATTTTCACGAAGCGAACTTATTTTAGGAAAACAAGCGACAGAAAAGCTTAAAAAATCGCGCGTGGCTGTGTTTGGTTTGGGCGGTGTCGGCGGTTATGCGGTGGAGGCTTTGGCCAGAGCCGGTGTGGGTGAGCTTTACTTGGTAGACCATGATACAGTGAGTTTATCAAACCTTAATCGGCAGCTTTATGCCACGCACAAAACGATTGGCGAATTTAAGGCAGATGTGGCAGCCAAGCGGATTGGCGAGATTAACCCTCAATGCAAAGTGCACGTTTATAAAACATTTTATCTGCCGGGGGAAAGCGAGCAATTTGATTTTGGGCAATATGACTATGTGGTGGATGCCATTGATACGGTCAGCTCTAAAATCGGGCTGATTATGGAGGCAAAAAAAGCAGGCACCCCCATTATCTCTGCCATGGGGGCCGGAAACAAGCTTAACCCCACACTCTTTGAAGTGGCTGATATTTACAAAACTTCTGTGTGTCCTTTGGCGCAAGTGATGCGAAGAGAGCTCAAAAAACGCGGAGTGGAGCACCTTAAGGTGGTGTATTCTAAAGAAAAACCAATGAAGCCAATGGTTGATGAGGCAGAGCTTAAAAAAAGCGGCAAGCGGCAAATCCCCGGTTCAGTTTCATTTGTGCCTCCGGTGGTGGGGTTTATCCTCGCCGGTGAAGTGATAAAAGATTTGGTGGGGTGAAAATTATGAGATTATGTATAGTTGTTTTGCTTATTTTTCTTGCCGGTTGTGATAACAACCAAAATTTAAAATATGGTGAAACAGGTTTTCCTAAAAATTGCCGTGCTATAATTAAAGCTAATATTGATGGCTATCACAGCGGAGAATATAGTGCTGATG
>Ga0310786_10011123_pt1 | contig 11257 bp, 11 predicted proteins | sample AusTroGonzalo_MG_FD_203881 | JGI IMG/M metagenome (GOLD analysis project Ga0310786, IMG submission 203881) | Bovine rumen microbial communities from tropical cattle in Woodstock, Queensland, Australia - Gonzalo_03 (v2) (version 2) | ecosystem: Host-associated > Mammals > Digestive system >...
TTTTATTATGAGTAACAATTGGTCAATACTGCGTTATGACGATGAATTTCAAAAAGATGTTATTGCAAGATTTATAAAACTGGTTAATGACGCACATTTTTTAGAGAAATATTCAATATTGTATTTTTATTCAAAATATACAGTGTACACAAAACCAAATAAAGAAAAATTGTTCTGTTGCGCAAAAGGAAAGTGCACATCAGAGTCGGACACTAAATATCATACACTAGAAATCCCCAATGTTACCGAAGAGCCTGGTTTTGAATTTTTCAATGGTGAATTATTTTCACTATATTGCAAGGTGGTAGAGCTTTATAAAAAACAGGAAGAAGAGCGTGAACGGCTTAAACAAGCATCCGATGCACTTGAAAAAGTAAATGCCAAGAAAAATGCGCTTGCGCAAATTGATTCATTGATTGCTAGATAAAAACGCTTTAACTTCTTTCCCAAACTGCAACAAATCACGTATTTCATCAGTTCGTGAATTGCACGAGTCCGCACTGCCACAATGAGTAGCAGAGCGATTTTATCGCGATGCGTTACGAATGCCGCGCAGGCACAAAGTGCCGAGCGAAATGTTTTAAACGCCACAAAAGTGGCATTTTTTGTTATAATTCCAACACTTGCGCGAGTTCGAAACCATAGTATTCAAAACAGTACCCTTTTTATAAATTTTCGAACTTTTATAAAAAAAGTTAGAAATCCAACCTTTTCCTTGGTTCGTATTTATTATGCTTGATAGCATTTTCAATATATTTGACATTTTGTGGTATTATGATACTATCGCGATGATAAATACAAAAGGAAAACGATATGAAAAATGTAGATACAAGGCCAGAAGCTAGACCCATAGACGTATCGGATGTTAGCGAGTATCATAATACAAAAACACAAAAGTTTGAAGGCTATACAGTGTCAGTAACAACAACAGATAATTGTTGGCCAGGAATATTTATGGCTAACCCATTTCGCCCACCATTCAGCCCCCATGCATGTATAGTAAGTATAACTTGGATTGATTATCGCAGAGAAGATAAGGGCGGACAACCTTTTACATATAAAATTGAATATTTGTTTCCAAACGTTATACGTAAATATGTCTTTCCAAAGCACAAAATGTTCAAACGTTATGTTAAACAACCGGCATTTGAGTGCGCTATGAAATTTAGGGGACAAATGTTGGAACAAATAAAACATCAGACAGAACCAGAATATAACTAGGCACATTAGTTTGCATTTCGGTTTAAACAGATTTTTTAATCTTGCTGATTTAAAAACACCTTAATTTCCTGCCCAAACTGCAACAAATCTTTGATTTCATCAGTTCGTGAATTGCACGAGTCCGCACTGCCACAATGAGTAGCAGAGCGATTTTATCGCGATGCGTTAACGAATGCCGCGCAGGCACAAAGTGCCGAGCGAAATGTGTTTTATCTTTTCCGCAGGACAGGACCAAATTTCATCACATTGTATGCGTTTGCGTATTCTTCTAATTCGCGACTGTTAAAATTCGCACCCGCAATGCCGCGTGTGTTCTTTTGTGCCACCGCCATCCGAATTTCCGGTGTTATGCCCCGAATATCTTCTAACCTTCTGTGGTCTAACTTTACCGCCAGCATGCGAACCATATAGCTTTGATTATCAATAAAATGGATAACGTATGGATTCTTAATGACCGCTGCACGCATAAACTCTTCAGACGGATTTTGCACCTGTAAAAACTTCGCTGGACATTCCTCAATTTCTGGCAAAATTTTTCTTTCTGCTTCGGTCATATAGGTCATACCATTTATTTCTGTCATTTGTTTTCCTTTTTGTTTAATTCAATAATTCACGCGCCTGTTCCAGCAAACCAATGGCCAAATCAACCTTTGTCATATCAATTGCCACAGGACCAATTGGACGTTCAGGCGCAAATTCATCATATTCAGCATGTAATTTTGTTAATGTTTCAAAATTTTGTTTCGTCACCTGTGGCTTTTGTCCGGAAGTCCACGCCGTTTGTGTATCAAGCGTGGAAAATTCACCAGTGTGAATAAGTTTCTTTACACCCATAATGGTCAACCCACGATTATACAACAAATCTTGTATCGTACGTAGGCGCGCAACCGTTTCGGGCCGGTAATAACGCCGACCACCCGCACCCGCAACCGGCCGCACAACGGTTGGAAATTGCTTTTCCCAATAACGCAACGTATATGCCGGTATCCCAAGTTCTTGGGACACGGTGTTTATCGATGTAAAGTATTCACTATCCATTGTTAAATTATTCCGTATTATAAACTATCTTGTAATACCACCATATTGCATGGTTGACTCGCTTTCTTTTTCTTTAATAGATTGCAATTTGTCGAAAATTATATAACGAATATCAGAATCACAAGCATATCTTTTGCCAGATATTTCAACATAACTAAAATCTGCTTTATCCTGAGAATCGTATTGAGTAATCATGACTAATTCTATTTTATTGTTTCTTGTTATCCTAAAGCCCGACTCATACCCCAAACCAACACGTTTCCATATAGGTTCTTTGCGTAACTCCGTAGGTCTAGTTTCTAATATCATTTTCACAGTTGCTAAACTAAGCTTAGAAATCTGCTTTTGTTCCATAACTAAACTCCTTTTATTCTAAATTTTCTTCTGTTTCGTCAGTGTCGTCCGATTCAATTGATATTGCCGACATAACCTTTTCGTTTTCCGCCGTCCGGAACAGCGTCACACCCGCAGTACTGCGTCCTGCGATACGGATATCCGATGCAGGAGTACGTATAATCTTGCCCCCGTCTGTGACCATTATAATATCATCTTCCGCCGTAACCGGGAAGGAGCCTGCAACCGCAGTGTTTTTTCCACCGAGTTTTATGTTTGTAAATCCGCCACCACCACGATGTGTCAAGCGGTATTCATAAGAACTTGTACGTTTACCAAATCCGTTTTCAGATATTGTCAGTATAAACTCTTCTTTTTTCGCCATTTCCGACATTTGCGCATCATCCAAGACAAGCGTCGTTGCCTCTTCTTCGGTATCAGCCTCTTCTTCTATACCAGTAGCGGCACGACGCGCAGCACGACTTTGTTTCACATACGCCGCACGTACCGCAGAATCCGATTCACCACGTTTCAGCATTGACATACCGATAATACGATCATCTTTGCCAAGGGTAATTCCACGCACACCCGTAGAATTGCGACCTGCAAACACACGTATTTCCGGAACAGGGAAACGAATACAACGGCCACGATATGTAGCAAGGAAGACATCTTGGTCTTCGGTGCATGGCAATACAGAAACTAAACTGTCCCCTTCGTCCAATTTCATTGCAATTTTTCCATTTGCACGAATTGAATCAAAATCTTCTATTCTGTTGCGACGCACAGTACCAGAAGCCGTCACAAACATCAGGAAATGCTCTTTACCAGAATCTTTGATTGCCGCAGCATCTTCTTCGGACACCGGTAAAATCGCCGTAATTGTTTCATTATCAGCCAAAGGCAAAAGATTGACCAATGGCCGCCCCTTGGCTGCAGCAGCCGCTTCGGGTAATTTGTATGTCTTTAATTTATAACAAAGTCCACGCGACGAAAAGAACAATAATGGCGTATGCGTGTTTGCAACAAAAACCTGGACCACATAATCATCATCCTTGGTCGTCATTGCATTGCGTCCCTTGCCACCACGTTTCTGGGCACGGTACGTATCAAGCGATACACGTTTGATATAGCCCGTATTAGAAACTGTCACGACCATATCTTCGCGCGCGATTAAATCTTCGATATCGATGTCAATTTCTGCATCAGAGATTTCTGTACGACGCGGCGATGCCCAGTTATCACGTACCGCCGTTGTTTCATCGCGAATTATTTGCACAATACGCTCATGTGACGCCAATATATCCAACAAATCACGAATCTGTGCACCAAGTTCCACCAAATCTGCATGCAATTTATCACGCTCCAGGCCGGTTAACCTGTGCAGTTGCAATTCCAGAATCGCCTTTGCTTGGTCTTCGGACATATAGAACATTCCGTCTTTGTATTCTGTGTTTGGGTCATCAATAAGTTGAATATAATTTTCAATGTCAGATGCCTTCCAACCGCGCGACACAAGTGCGATACGTGCCTCCTCTGGGTTTGCGGACGATTTGATAAGTTCGATAACTTCATCTAAATTGCCGACCGCAACAGATAACCCAAGTAATGTGTGTGCACGATTGCGCGCCTTGTTCAAATCAAAGATTGTTCGACGACGAATAACCTCTTCGCGGAACTCAATAAAAGCATCCAACACGCCACGAACATTAAACAGCATTGGTCGCCCGCGGTTTAATGCCATCATATTAACCGGGAAATTCGTCTGCATTTCAGTATATTGAAACAGGTGATTCAAAACAACATCTGCAATCGCATCACGCTTTAATTCAATAACTATGCGCAAACCTTCTTTGGAAGATTCATCACGAATTTCCGAAATTCCTTCTATCTTTTTATCCTTGGTCAACTCTGCAATTTTGATAATCATTTGCGCTTTGTTCACCTGGTACGGAATCTCATCAACAACGATCGCTTCATGGTCATGAAATTTTTCCACGTGCGTTTTTGCACGAACAATTATAGAACCACGACCAGTCGTGTGCGCTTTATAAGCACCGGCACGCCCCATGATAATCGCACCAGTTGGAAAGTCCGGTCCTGGAATAATTCCGAACAATTCGTCATCTGATAAGTCACAATTATCCAGTATCGCCAAAATCCCGTTGCAAATTTCGCCAAGGTTATATGTCGGAACGTTGGTCGCCATACCAACCGCGATACCAGAGCCACCATTCACCAAAAAATTTGGGAACTTGGTCGGCAACACAACCGGTTCTTGGAGTGTACCATCAAAGTTTGGTTGCCAATCGACAGTATCTTTGTCCATATCTTCCATGAGTGACGCACCAAGTTTTGAAAGACGCGCTTCGGTATAACGCATGGCCGCGGCCTTGTCCCCGTCGCGCGAACCAAAGTTACCCTGACCTTGGACCAGCATTTCACCCATAGAAAAATCTTGCCCCATACGAACCATCGCTTCGTATATCGAACTATCGCCATGAGGGTGATATTTACCCATAACATCACCAACAATACGCGCAGATTTAACCGTTGGCTTGGTCGCCGGCGCAACATCGTTCATGACATACAAAATACGACGATGCACCGGTTTGCAACCATCACGAACATCGGGCAACGCACGATCAACTATAACCGACATCGCATAGTCCAAAAAGCTTGTCCGCATTTCATGTTCAATTGAAGATTGTGGAACTTTGATAGAATTTATTTCATTTGTATTTTCAATTTCTGACATAACTTAACTTTCCTTAGGTTTCTAACATACAAAAGATAGCAAATTTTTGGCGCACAGGTCAAGAAATAAAGCGTTTTTATTAGCATAAATTTACAATTGACAAAGATATTATACGTGCTAGAATCTTAAACAAGATTAACACCAAGAGTTTTGGTATGACAGAACAAAATATACCTGTTGTTTTAACAATTAGATACATTGATAAAGCTTCTTATACAATTACCGAATTGTCGGAATCCGAAATCAATGAATACTTGGCAAAACTTAGCGAAGTTAAATTTTGTTCTAAATGTTTTAACAGTGTAAAATTTAATAACATACATCATATGGGACTCTCAGGAATCACAAAAAAGCTAGAAATTACATGTTTCCTTGATGGCAAACGGTCGTGCCTTTATGATTGGGACCAGGCTCAATCGTGCCTTAACAAGATAAAATCTGGCAAAGACAAATGTTCCGAACCGTTTGTTATCAAACACATACTGCCACTTTTGGCAAAAGGTGTACAACAAAAGATAAAAGGATAAAAAATGGAAGCAACCGCTACAAAATCGACATTATTTGGACCTTTTTGGAATATATTCGCAACATTGTTTGCGTTTCACCTGATGTTGTTGGCCCTAGAGAAACTTGGGCTAATAAAATCAAAAAGTAAATAAAATATTTGCTTTTTCATAAAACGTATGGTTAAATATATGCACAAAAGGATTTGAGATGGCAACTAAAAGAACATATCAACCGTCAAAAACACGTCGTATTCGTACGCATGGGTTCCGCGCACGCATGGCGACCAAGGGTGGACGCGATGTATTGAATCGCCGCCGCGCAACGGGTCGTAAAAGAATCGCGGTTGCGGCTGAAAATTAAAAAATCGCCTAGTGGCGATTTTTTTGTTACCTTTATATCTCTATGAACAATCACCACAACTGTGATTGTTCCAACACTTGGCATTGTTGTTTGGGCTGATACCACACTTGACACAGTCGCTATATTTCTTCGGGTTGGTTTCACGCCAACAATTGGCATCGGCAACCTGTTTAATCCCCTTTATCAATTGAGTTGCAGAGATGGGACGTTCGTCTACACAACCTTCTCTTTTGTTTTTGAAAAATTGTCCGTCATCACACTTTTTACATATATCATCTTTTACCCCCTGTTTTCTGGTCTGTTCACACGGAATACAGGTTTTACTGCCCGAATTATCATCTTTAAACCCAGTCCCAGATTTGCATGTAATATACCGGCATGTTTGACCTTCAACCGATTTGGTACCCCATTCGTGCATGTCTTCACGAAAAAGATTTTCGTTTTCACCAGGGCACAACTTATTGACACCGGTACACCAAGAATGAACCACACAATCGGTTTTATCGTCATTTAGCTCGTACCCGGGGGCGCACAAAACAAAAGTTTCACCACTTTTTGTGTATACGGCTTCAATCCATGAGTTATTTCTATTTTTCATTTTTGCGTCTATTTGCACCGGGACAACAACAATTGCATGCTCTTTAACCTCTTTGACGCCAAGGACAACTGCATATGAAGTCTTACCGTTACCTTGCTCTATAACACTCTCAAAAGCCGGAGTTATATCTGTTTTTATTTTGCTTGTGTCGTCGCAATTTTTATTATTAAGAGATTCCCACAAAACATCCTGCCTGTTTTTAATATCATCAAATACACTTGTGTAATCCCTATTGTCGTTGCAATCATCGGTTTGTATTTGTGTCCGTTCACATTTGTTTCCGTAAAATCCCGGCTTGCAAAAAACCTCGCAATGATAGTCTTTGGTCACATAAATATCAATTGACGACTTTCCACCCCCATTTGCAGATTGTATTTGCCGGGTGCAAAATTCCGCCCCGTTACCGTTTGTAAATATATCGGTGGCAATAATCGCCAAACCAGAGCCCTCATCAGTATTACATGCACCATTCTGATGTGTTCCCCCGATCATATTCAATGGCATAAATTCCCCGGCCAAATCTTTCTTGTTATTCTCATTCCAAGACCCCAACCCCCACGACCATTTTAAGTTATCAGGAACCACGTTGAGTTTCACGTGTTCTCTAGCGGCGCCCATTGCATTGGTTGCTATCATAACTCCACAAATCGCAAGAACAAATTTTTTCATTGGAATTCTCCCTTGTAAAAATCCTTTCGAATTTAACATAGCAATTTCATATCGCGCTTGCAAATGAATTTTTTTTATTTTAGAATAATTTTCATGAAGTTCAAAAAAGTTTTTCGCTTTTTTCTGCATATGATTTTCTGGTGTGTGGTGGCGGCGATTGCCGGTGTGGCGGCTTTGTTTTTAATATATGGCGGAAATTTGCCGGACTATCGAAAGCTTGCGACATATGCGCCACCGGTTGCGACACGACTTTACGCCGCGGACGGTTCGTTACTTATCGAGTACGCCGAAGAACGTCGCGTGTTCATTGACTTTGAAGACATGCCGACACAACTTGTTAACGCCTTTGTTGCCGCCGAAGATCAAAACTTTTGGACGCATCCCGGCATTGATGTCCAAGGTATATTGCGCGCCTCTATCAATAATTTTATGCGCATGTTGGGATTTAATACGACCTTTACCGGTGCGTCAACAATTACACAACAGGTTGCCAAGAACTTTTTCCTTTCGTCTGATCGAACAATATCACGTAAAATTAAAGAGGCTATTTTGGCCCTGCGTTTGGAACGTGCTTTTTCAAAAAAACATATTATGACACTTTATCTAAACCAAATTTTCCTTGGGGCACGTGCATACGGTGTTGGATCTGCGGCTTTGATGTATTTTAACAAACCGGTTTCGGAACTTTCTTTATCAGAATGCGCGTTCTTGGCATCGTTGCCAAAGGCACCAAATGATCGGGCACGTGCCGAAGAACGTAGAGATTATGTCTTGCGTCGCATGGTCCAAGAAAAATATATCACTCCTGAACAAGCGGCCAGCGCTGCAGCCGAACCGCTTAATATCAACAGTGGTTTTACCGCACAAATGGAAGATGACTTTCAGTACTTTGCCGAAGATGTACGCCGCCAATTATTAAATAAACTTGGACGGGAAACTCTGTACAACCAAGGATTATATATAAAAACAACCATCATACCGGAATATCAACGTGCCGCGTCTGCCGCATTGAACAAAGCACTGGACGCGTACAATGATGGGCGCACCGAAAAATTACAAGGTGCGATTATAGTAATGAATCCACATACTGGGCGCGTATTGGCAATGGCGGGCGGACGTTCTTTTGCAGAAAGCTCTTTTAATCGCGCCACCCAGGCAATGCGTCAAATAGGCAGCACTATAAAACCGTTCGTTTATCTTGCCGCGTTGGAACGGGATTTTTCACCTGAAGGCCTGATTTCTGATACTCCGATTGTTGGTTGGCGCGAAAATAATATGCAATGGAAACCAGAAAACTATGATAAAAAATTCCTTGGCGATGTGCCGTTAAGGTTGGCCCTGGAAACATCGCGAAACGTGCCGAGTGTTCGTATGGTCGATAAAATCGGTGTAGAAAACGCTATAGAGGTCGCTCAGCGTTTTGGTGTTTATCCATCGGACATGGATAATCTTAACCTGTCAATGGCGTTGGGTTCAGGCGAAACCACATTGGAGAAACTTGTACTTGGGTATTCGGCGTTCGTAAATGGTGGGCGCAAGATACAACCACAACTGGTTGACTATATTGAAGATCGTTATGGAAATGTTATCGGTGGTGAAAACGTTCAAATTGTTGAATGGACCCCGGACATGGAGCCAGAAGCAGAACACTCTAATTCAGAACCTTTGTCGGACCCACAAAGCTTGTACCAATTAGTATCAATACTCCAAGGCGCAGTTGAACGTGGCACAGGGCGCCAGGCCGGAGTTGCCGGACATACTATCGCCGGAAAAACAGGCACGACCAATGATGTCAAAGATGTATGGTTCGTTGGATTTACAAAAAATCTTATTGCCGGTGTTTATCTTGGTTATGATACACCCAAACCACTTGGCAAAGGTTCGGGCAGTCATATGGCAGCACGTGCATTCGCAGATTTTATGAGTGTCGTTTTAGCAAATGAAAAAAATCAACCGTTTGCCGTCCCAGATGGGTTAAACTTTGTACGCGTCAATCGTTCAAATGGTGTGTCCGCAGCCGAAGATCCATCAGGCATGATTATTACCGAAGCCTTCAAACCAGGACAAGCGCCAAATCCGCTCAAAAAAGATACCTCGGACCAGTCAAGTGCGGTTGTTGGTGGAATTTTCTAATTTTAATCATAAAAATTTTTTAAATAAAGTTTCACTATTCAAACTATTGTGATAGAATAAAGGCATAAAAGGAGATTTTATGCTTACGGATTATTTATTATCAAATGGATTTGGTTTGTTCTTTGGTGGTTGGACGCAATTTGGTGCAGCATTCGGAACAGCCTTTCTTATCATGATGTTGTTTGGACGACCGTTTGTCTATGCAATGCATGCGTGGCAGAAAAAAGGACAGCCAATTAGTGAAAATGTTCCAGAAATACACCAGCAAAAGGCAGGGACACCAACAATGGGTGGTATATTGGTTGTTATTGCCGCATTAGTCGGTGCAGTCTTGTTTATGCCAATGGACAGCATGACAGGCTGGATCGCATTACTATCTCTGGTTTTGTTTTCTATTATCGGATTTATCGACGATTATAAAAAAGTCACAAGCCAATCAAAAAAAGCAGCTAATGGATTAAGCCCGGCTTTGCGGTTGATTGTCGAAGGTGTATGCGTCGTTGTGTTGGCCTATCTTATCAATTTAACTATGCCTTCGTATATTCCAGAATATTCTCTTGCGTTGCCGTTTGGTATAATTTTCCCGCTTGGTATATTTTACTATGTATTTGCATACTTTGTCATATGCGGTGGTGCAAACGCCACAAACATCACAGATGGATTAGATGGTATGTTGGTCAAACTTTACATTCCGGTATTAATTGTTTTGGTTGTTGCGCTTTATGGTGCAACACGCATAGGCTTTATGGACACAGTTTTGTTTATGCCTGCAACAAGCGGTTTGTATTCGGTACTTGGCGCGGTATTTGGTGCAGTACTTGGTTTCTTGTGGTTCAATGCAAAGCCGGCTTCGATATTTATGGGTGATGTTGGCTCACTTGCGCTTGGTGGGTTCATGGGTACAGTCGCAATGCTTCTTAAATCCGAAGTCGTAATGGGTATAGCGGCTGCGATGATGGTTTTAATTCTACTGTCTTCCTTTGTGCAAACAATGTTTTTCAAAATTACACGTCATATAACAGGTACCGGCAAGCGCGTGTTTTTGCGTGCGCCTTTGCATCACCATTTTGAAGAGCTTGGTTGGCCAGAAACAAAAATTGTTGATAGATTCTTTGTTTTATCAATTTTGTTTTCCGGGCTAGCGTTGATGCTATTGAAATTTGCATAAAGGGAAATTCGTTATGTTTAAGCGGACGGAAGAAAGCAGACTTACCAGTTGGTTTTTTGAGATAGATAGACGCTTACTCTATATGGTCTTGTTGTTGATGGTAATCGGCATGTTTTTTGCTATTTCCGCCGGCAGTGTTGTTGCAGAAAACCTTGGTGAACATTGGTATTTCTTTTTTAAAAAGGGTTTGCCATTTTATGGAATAGGTCTTGCCACTTTGTTCGTGGCAAGTTTATTAAGTAAGAAAATAGTATTAAAGTTATCGATTTTGGATGTCGTGGTTGGTTTTATCTTGCTTGCCGTTACAATTGTTGCGCCGCATACCATCAAAGGTTCTGCGCGCTTTGTTGCAATTGGTCCTTTTAATGTTTTGCCGTCAGATATTATGAATCCGGGTTTTATAATACTTACCGCTTGGTTTTTGGCCGAAATGCATAAGACCTTTGGCGATAGACTTTTCATTGCGCGCGAC
>Ga0310786_10011124_pt1 | contig 11256 bp, 7 predicted proteins | sample AusTroGonzalo_MG_FD_203881 | JGI IMG/M metagenome (GOLD analysis project Ga0310786, IMG submission 203881) | Bovine rumen microbial communities from tropical cattle in Woodstock, Queensland, Australia - Gonzalo_03 (v2) (version 2) | ecosystem: Host-associated > Mammals > Digestive system >...
TTGCTCCAGGGTGACAATTCCTTGTCAACTTCCTACAGACCTCCTGAGACCTGTAACCTCCAAACCACCAATCGCTAATCTCTAGTCGCTGATTTCTAGAATTCACTGGATTCTTCGGCTTCGTTACACTTCGCTCAGAATGACATCTCGCCGCTCATCGCTCATTGCTCAAAGGCACGAAGTGCCGACCTCACACCACACACCTCACACCACACACCACACACCACACACCTCTCACCACACACCACATACCACACACCACACACCACACACCTCACACCTCACACCTCACACCCCACACTTCACACCTCACACCTCACACCTCACACCTCACACCCCACACCTCACACCCCACACCCCACACTTCACACTTCACACCACACACCACACACTCCTCACACCTCATACCTCACACCTCATTCCTCACAAACACAGCTTGCTCTTGCCGTTCTCGACTCGGTTGCTTTGGAGTTTCACGGCACACGACTTGTCTTGCCGGAGTATTTTCACGAGGGCACTTGGAGAGAGCCCGAACGCCGCCGCAGCAGCTTTCGTATCGCCGTTCTTTGTGGCCATGATGTCAAAGACATGGGCGACGAACAGCGGAAACTGTGGATTGCTTGGCTGGATATGCCCGTTGCTGCCCGGAAATTTCATCTCGACTTCGGGCGGAGTTTCGCGGACATTCAACGCAAGTGCCATTTGCATGCGGTGCAGTGCATGAATTTTGTTTTCTTTTGCACTTCTGCTTTCGGAAGACTTTATTTCTAAATTATATTGTTGTAATGTCAGATGGACGCCAGTGTTGGTCTTGTTCCTGTGCTGGCCGCCGGGTCCGCTGCCCTGATAACCCTTCAAGGAGCAGGCTCGCAAAAGTTCGTCAAGATTCATTTTCAGGTAGGTATCGCGATGCATGTTCTGAAAAATAAAATAGTTCTAGCGCTTTTGGTGAGCGTATTTGCGTTTATGGCAGGCTGTGCCGGTTCGTCTAACGGCTCGTCTCAGGAATCTACGGAAACTGCGGCGACCCGTAATGCCAAGGTTCAGGCTCGTGAAGCGGACAAACTTGCCATGCTGGGCGAAATGTATGATTCCTTCAAGGCTTCGGTCAAGGATCATGCTCCGTCGGATGTCTTGCTTGATTTCTTGACGGATTCGTCGGAATATTGGCTGAACGAACTTGAAAACCATGCGAAAAATTACGATTCTACGGCATTGGACACGTGCCAGTTCTACGAGGCATACGCCATTCTGCTTTATAGATTGTACGAGCGCGAACACCTTTGGCAAGTGCCGGATTACCGCATGCTCTATTTGCTTTTGTATGGCAGCGGATTCTTGGACTTGGTGGATCGTGTGAACATGGGTCCGTTCGAAGTCAAGAACGATCGCGGAAGCGTTGGACTTGCGTCTAGTCCGAAAGTGCCGATTATGTTGTTCGATTGGGACGATACCAAGTGGAAGCTGAATCTTATCGAAACATTGCCGCTAATTACGAAGGGCATAGAAGCGACTGCCGCAAAGAAAAAATGGACCGACGTGAAGCTCGCTCTTTACTGGCTGGACAAGAAATACCACATGCAATATACGCGTCTAGACGAATCGCTTTTTGAACCGATTGGTTTCTAGTAAAGTTTTAATTTGTATAGATTAATTAGGATGTAACGTTTATGCGTAAATATTTTGCGGCTTGCGCCATTGCTTGTGCTTTAGCGGCTGCTTCCTGGGCGGCTCCGAGTTCTGCGGTTTCTACAGCCAAGGCAAAGTCGGTTGCTTCCTCGACTAAAATTTACGGAGCAATCGATGCGAAAGAAGGCTTTAACGGTGGCCGTCTCTTTGACGTTCTCGATTCTGTCGGTGGCACGGGAACGTGGATGGAATGGGACGTGAATGGTGTCCGCGACCCCTCCGTGATGAAAATCCTTGATCCGATGTTGAACTCGTCGAACAAACCGAAAATGGTGTGGCTCATTACCGAACGCGATAAACCTTTGCTTGCGGTGCTTTTGCCCAAGGGTTCTGGAGAAGTTATCGTCTTTTACGAACTTGGAAAGTTTGATGCAAAGCCCGTACCGCTTAAACTCAATAAAGTCCTTACGCCCGATGTCGTCTTTAGGGATTACAAACAAGTTTCTGAAACTGAATTTGTCCACTATGACCGTTCGAATTTAAAAATTAAGGTTTTGGATAAACAAATTCGTTTTTCTTACGATAATCCTGACAAGACGCCGCTCCGTTTCGATGCTGACTTTGCCAAAAAGACCATTGTCGAAAAACACGACGAAGTGAATGATTATCTGGGGTTCTTGAAGTATGAGTATTCCATGATGCTTCGTGCGTTTGTGCAATCGACTCGTGGCATTTTCAACTGGCAACCGTGGCATTGGTACATGGATTCCTGGAATTCGAAATACATGATTTCGCCCAAGGAAATCGAGATGATTCTTTCGAAGGGTATCCCTCCTGAATATATTACAGTCTTTAAGGCGAAAGCTTCGGGCGGTGAAGTTGTCGAAATGCATACGACGGGGAACGGGTTCCTTGAAATGGTCATTACGCGGCCCTAGCTTAACATTTGATGGGTGATAGTTTTCTATTTTAGAATTCGTGAAATCCATCGTAAAAAAAATCCAGATTCTCTTTGTTGCCTGTGCAACGGTTTCTAGTTTGGCGTCTTCTGTCGTGGAAGATTCCAAAAAGCATTTTATCTTGGACGATGAAGTCCTCAATTCTTCGGCGGTACCTTGTGAAGACGGAACGGGAATGCGTTTTACTCCCGAGAAAGCTTTTTACAGTGATTCCAACGCCGTTCCTGTCAGGCATTACCGCATTGCGTTGCCTTCGAACGCGAAACCGACGGTTTCTGTGACGGATAGTAAGGTTGTCCCGTTGGGAGGTTCGCTTTGCAAATCGACTTCGGTAAAGCCTTTGCCGGTTGCAGTTTCTGAACCGTACTTGAAGGACAACCTGTGGCAGGCCGATGTTCAGGTCCCGTTATACTTGGTGCGTGGACAGTCCGTGTCGCTCCGTCAGAATTTCCGCTTGAAAGTGGATTTTGCCTCTTCGGCGGTGAGTGGCAGGAACCCCGGTGCACGTGCCCTCATGCTTGTTGAAAATACGAAGTCGGCATCGCAGTTTGGCATCGCTGCTGCGAACAATTCCGTGCTGCGCCGTGAAGCTTCTGCGGAATTAGATGGCGTTGTTCAGCTTGCCCAATTAGTCGTGGGCGACAAGAACATGGCCTCGTTTACAGAAGATGGCATGTACGCAATCGATTTCAAGACGGTTCGTAATTCGCTCCTCAAGGTGCTGCGTCAAAATGAGTTGGATGGCATTCCTATAGAGAAACTCTGCGTTTATGGCGCTTCTCCCGATACGCTCCCCGACATGGCTCCTGGTGCAAAATTGCGTAATCCGAACCAAATCTTTGAACTGCCTATCAAAGTTAATGACCGCAATTCCAATAAGATTTTTGATGAGGGCGATACCCTTTATTTCGTGGGGTACGGAAATGCGTTTTGGAAACGGATTGATTCTGAGCCGGTGGAATTTTCCAAATTGAATATGGCGTATTTCCATTCGTATTCGCCTTATTCCTACTACCAGTATTTTGTACTCGGTTACAAAGAAATGGACAAGGGGCTCCGCTTGGAAACGCTTACTCCGCCGAAGTCCTCGCCGAAGGATATCGACTGGTTTAGGTATGTGCGTGTCGAAAAAGACATGTTGCTGCGCGATACTTATTTTGGCAAGAATCTGGATTGGGAAAGCTCTTCCGGTAAGGAATGGTTCTGGATTTGGCATGGCATGAATGATACTACAGTGCTTTCGTCGTCGGACTTGAGTTCTCCATCGACGACGGATTTGCCGGGCTTTGTTCCTGATAGCAGGGGCTTTGTGGCTGTCTCGTTTTTCCCGTACCGTTCGATTGAATCTTCGAATGGCGTGGCGCAGAAGGCTGACAATAGCTATTCTACCAGAAGTTACGAAGAAAGAATGCTGTTCATGCGCTTTAGCTTGAAGGTGAATGGTGAAGATTTTTCATGGAGTCGCGGAACGCTTTTGCCGGGCGGAAATTTTGGCATTAGTGTAAAGTCTTTGAAAAAGTCAAAAAATGAATATGAACTAACGATGCTGCCGAATACAAAGCAGCCTGACCGTTTTGACGGTTATTCTGTGGCGTACCAGTGGGATCCATCGACGGTGTCTATAGATTCTTCGGAATGGCTTTTGCCCGGTTTTGCAACGGGCGTTGTCCGTATCCCGGTGGGGAAGAGCGAAGACCTTCGCTTGTTGAAGTTCAAGGATTACAAGCCTGTTGGGCTTTTGAGAATCGCGAACGGATTTGCGGTGGATAGTATTGGAGAAAATGAAGATGTCCGCTACATGCTTTATCGCGAAAAGGATCGTCGCAAGGCTATCAGTCTTGAAGGCATTCCGAAAACATCGAGTAATGTTGTTCAGAATATTTCTAAGATTTCTTCAAAAACGGAATACTTGATTATCACGCCCGAAGAATTTCTTGCTCCGGCAGAATCCTTGGCGGTGTTTCGCTCTAGCGACAAGGCGGCAAGTCCGCTTGTGACTGCTGTTGTTTCTGTGGAAAACATCTATAGGCATTATACGGGTGGTGGTTTATCGCCGATTGCCATCAGAAACTTTATCGCATACGCTCGTAGTGTTTGCCCGGATTTGCGGTTCGTTTTGCTCGCCGGTTCCGGCCATTATGATTATCGCGGTGTTAATGCAAAGCTTGGAAAAAATTACATGCCGCCGTTCGAAAAAGAAGCGACTGTGACGGAAGATTTCTTTGCGGCGCTTGATTCGGGAGAAACTGTTCGCAGTGGCAAACCGTATGATGTCGATATTGCCGTAGGGCGTTTGCCTGTTTCGTCGGTTGATGAATTTTTTGATTATAACGAGAAAGCGAAAGATTACGATGAAATTGGAAAGTTTGATCACGGTGAATGGAGATCTACGTTACTGCTTGCTGCAGACGATGCGCGGAACGGGACGGAAACAGACTTGACTCCGCATACCATGCACCAGGAGGCGCTTGCTCGGTTGATTGATACATCTTCTGCAAAGCTTGGGTTTAGAATGAATTTGAAGAAGGTCTATCTTTTGAATTATGAGTACGATGCCGCAGGGCAGAAACAAGATGCCGTGAACGATTTTATGAATATCATGAACCAGGGTGCGTTGATGACAATGTATTATGGTCATGGTTCAAAAGTCGCGTGGGCTTCTGAAGGTTTGCTCAAGAACTGGTACGTATCCAAGCTTTCGAACAAAAAATTTTATACGATATTGAATTCGTTCTCGTGTACTGTAGGCCGATTTGATGAAGGTGGTGCAAGGTCGTTGTCCGAATCGTTCGTAGTTGCGCCGAATGCTGGAGCGATTGCCGCTGTCGGGGCGACTCGCGAAACGTATGCCAGTTACAACCAAATTTTTGCAAGTAATTTTATAAGCCGAGCGGTTCTTGAAAATGGTAACTATCTCGGTGTAGCCTATATGCAGGCCAAGGACAATATCGTCAAAAATAATGATGATAATGCCATCTACAATTCAGAACATTACGTCTTGATTGGTGAACCCGTTATTCGTATGCCGTATGCGAAACTGAAGATTTCCATTGACTCTCCAGTGGATTCGATAAAGGCGTTGGACAAGATGAAATTGTCCGGGAAGGTTTCTGGAATGACATCGGGAAGCATTGCCTTGACGCTAAGGGAAGGGCGTGTTGATAAACCTCTGTTGTTGATTTCAAGAGATTCTACACTTAAAGTTCCCTATGATGGACCGCTAATTTATTCTGAAATTGTGCCTGTTGTCGGGGGGCGCTTTGAAACTGAATTTGTGACACCGAAAAAGTTGAATATCGGCGATACGCTTGCTGAATTGCGTGCTTGGGCGTATTCATCGAATGAAGTTTCGGTCGGTCGCTATCTTGAAGAAAATATCAAGATTACCGGCGTTTCGAACTATGCTGATTCGCTGAATGATAGGACTCCTCCGACCATTAGCATCCAGTCTTGCTATGCCGGCGCATCGTCTTCTTTTGCGGATAACCAGCATGTTAAACTTCAGACGCCCGCTTGCTTGCAGGTTGTTGTTGAAGATGAAACTGCTTTGGATTACCGTGAACAGGCTGATGAAGGCGTTTCTTTTGAAATGGTCGGACTCGAAAATCCTTACCACCCCTCTCCGTTCTTGGAACAAACTTCAAAACGTGCCGTGGCTCGTAAATCTTTGACAAGTGAATCGTATCCGCCAGGGGACTATGTTTTCAAGGTTCGCGCTTTGGATGTTCTTGGGAATGCTTCCACGAAGCAAATTAATCTCCAGATTACGGATGCTATGCAGACGGGACTTTCGGATGTTTTCAACGTTCCTAATCCGATGGGAAAGTCGGGAACGACGTTCTACTTTAAGAATCTTGCTGCCGAACAAAATTCGAAGGTGACGATTTTCATTTACAACCAGCATGGCAGACTTGTCAAGGTTATCAAGGATGCAAGGTCTGGCGAAACGCATTGGAATGGCAAGGATAACTACGGTCGCTTGCTCGCTAACGGATTGTATCACTATGTTGTTCGTAGCGAAGTTTCGGAAACGAATGCCGAATCGAAAAAATCTAAAACTAAAACATGGACTAAAAAACAAAAATTGTTGATATCGAGGTAAATAATGGATTTACGTGAAAAACCGGGGATGATTCAAAAAATTTTCGAACTGTCTCTCCGCTTTCGCTTGATTTTTGTGCTTTTGATGGTGGGCTTTGCCGTGGCGTTTGTGGCTACAGGTTGGCAACAGATGGGGTCCTTGCCGCTTGGCGCTTCTGAAGCTCTTGGCATGTGGATTGCCGAATTTACAAACGTTGTTTCTGCTTGGAATTCGTCGCAATACATTTTTGTGGCCGGGCTTTCTATGGTCGTGCTTTATTTTGTCTTTGGCGGATGGCGTGGTGGCGTGGGCAGCTTGCTTGCGCTGGCCGCTTTTGTCGGAGCGCTGTTTGCCTTGGGCGGCGACGAAGACATGCTATTGATTTTCTTTGCCGTATTTGCAGGTCTTGCGCTTGTTCTGATGCTTTTTGCCAAGTGGAGTGTCGCTTGCGCCTTGTTCCCCTTCGCGCTGTCTTGGCTTTTGCTGACCGGCTTTTTGGGATGGTTCCCGATGATGATTGGTAAGGCGTGGCTTATGTGGGCGGTGTTGAGCGGTGTTGGCTTTTCGGGCGTTATCGCATGTGCTTTGATTGCCGGGAAGGAACTCGGTGAAGGTTCGCCGCAGGCGGGTGCGCTTGTGAAGGCTGGCAAAAAAATGCTGGCTCCGATTATGATTGCCTCGCTTTTGTCGCTTTCGGCGCTTGTGGTCGATATGGGCGGTGCTGTCGATGGAAAGAAGATTGGGAGTGCCGCAATTCTTTGGGTCGCTTTTAACGTGTGGTTCTTTGGATTCACGTTCGGGACGATGTCTTTTGCGCCGTGGGAGCGTCTCCGTGCCGGTTCGCGCCGCATCAAGATGAGCGAAAAGAAGAAGAAAACTCCTGCGAAGAAAAGCAAGAAGTAGGCTGTGACGGTAGGAAGTAGGAAGGTTTATTTTCGAACGCCGTCTTCCCAGACCGTCATCCTGAAGCGTAGCGATAGGATCCAGTGCTCTTTTGTTGAATTTGGTTGGTGAATCATCCCGGACACCGTTCCGGGATCTCCTTTTTTTGTAAGCTAATGACTAATGAACAATGACCATTGACCATTGACCATTGACCACTGTCTACTTCCTACTTCTAACTTCCTACTAATTACTATATTGCACATCTGTATATCGACTAGAGGTGCAGGATGGCAAATATTGTAGATGGTAGTGTTTTAGATCGTGAGTTAAACCCGGAACAGGCGGCTGCCGCAAAGAAAATTAACGGCCCGATGCTGATTCTTGCCGGCGCAGGTTCGGGAAAGACGCGTTGCATTACTTACAAAATTGCTCATTTGGTTTCGCATCACAATGTGGAGTCCAATCGCGTTTTGGCGGTGACCTTTACGAACAAAGCTGCTCGCGAAATGAAGGAACGAATCCAGAAACTGTTGGATAGCCGTTTGTCGTTTATGTGGATGGGAACGTTCCACTCCGTTTGCTTAAAGCTTTTGAAACTCTGCTTGGCAAAGGATTTTGTCATCAAGGAACTTGGCGGCAAATGGTTCGATGCGAATTTTTCGATTTACGATGACGATGACCAGAAGCGCATTCTCAAGGAAATTTTGAAGGATGATTTGGGTGATGATTACGATGCCGCCGAATTGAAAAAAGTTCATGGCGCAATTTCGCGTTATAAGAATACAATTTTGTACAAAGGCGACAAGGCTACGTTGCAGACTCCAGACATCGCGATGTTGAATGCTGAATTTGCGGACCAGGAACGTAATGCCCGCTATTACGCCGCTTACCAGAAAAAGCTTTCGGAGTCGAACGCGATGGACTTCGACGATTTGCTTTTCAATACGGTCAAGATGTTGCAAATGGTGCCGGAACTTGTTCGCCAGTTGAGACGCCAATTTCAGTACGTTGTGGTCGATGAATATCAAGATACGAACGATGTCCAGTACGAACTTTTGAAGTTGCTCATCAATCCCGAAACCAAGAATGTGACGGTGGTGGGCGATGACGACCAAAGTATTTACGGCTGGCGTGGCGCGAACATCAAGATTATCCGCAACTTCCACCGCGATTTTGCTCCCGTGACGATTGTCAAGCTCGAACGCAATTACCGGTCGACCGCGAATATCGTGAAGGGCGCTGGTTCCGTGATTGCGCACAACGTTCGACCTGCTGAAATGCAGAAGAATGTGTTTTCGAAAGAAGAAGCGGGCGAGTTGATTCACGTGCGTTATTTTGAAGATGACCGCTCCGAGGCAACGAATATCGCAAAGGCGATTGCGCAGGCGGGGCCTGATTTTTATGCAAAAACGGCAGTGTTCTACCGAACGAATGCCCAGTCCCGTGTGCTTGAAAAAGCGTTGAACGATTTGCGTATTCCGTCGGTGATTTTTGGCGGAACGAGATTCTGGGATCGCAAGGAAATCAAGGATATTTTGGCGTACTTGCGCGTGCTCGCCAACGAAAAAGACGATGCTGCTTACTTGCGCGTGATCAATACGCCGCCGCGTGCCATCGGCAAGACGACTGTCGAAGGCGTGCTCGCCAAGGTGAAAGCGGGCGAGGGTTCGCTGTGGGACAACCTGTTGGCCGAGGCGAACGGCACGGGGCGTGGCGCTCCGAAGCTGAAAGGCTTTACCGACCTTGTGGTTCGCTGGAAAAACATGATGAATTCTGGCGAAACACCGCTCCCGATTCTCGCCGAAACCATTATCAATGAAACGGGCTATAAGGACTTTTTGCGCAAGGAAGACGAAGTCTCTGCTGACGAACGTATTGCAAACTTGGATGAAATGATTAACGCAATCCGCGAATTTGACGAAGACCATCCGGGGGCTACGCTTGATGCGTTCTTGCAGGATATTTCGCTTTTGACGGATGGCGACAAGAAGGTCGATACGTCGAAGGGCCTTGTAACGCTTATGACGATTCACATGGCGAAGGGCCTTGAATTCAATACGGTTCACCTTGCTGGCTGCGATGACGAAATTTTCCCGCTGGTGCGTGGCACGTCAATGCTTTCGATGGCCGAAATCAACGAGCAGATGGAAGAAGAACGCCGTTTGTTCTACGTGGGCTGCACTCGTGCCGAAAAGAAACTTTATCTGTACCATGCGGAACGACGATTCTTCCAAGGGAACATTCGACCGTTTGCGCCGTCGCGGTTCCTCAAGGAATTGGACCCGTCCGTCGTTGACTTTACGCCGTGCTTGAATACGCGCCCGCCGGTCCCTGATTTTGTTGGAAATACGCGCTCTAAACCGTCTTATGGTTCGTATGGTGGAGGATTCGGCACATCGAATTATGGCTCTCGTTCGTCGTATGGTAATTTGGGTTCTTTTGGTAATTCGCGTTCGTCCGGCGGCTCGTACAGCGGAAATTCTTATGGCAGTTCTCGCAGCGGCTCCGGCAGCTATGGCGGCTCTTCGTTTGGTTCTCGCCCTGCGTCTGTGCCAGCCTCCATCAAGAAAAACGATAAGCATATCGTCTATCGCAATCCTGTTAAAGTTGCATCGCCGAAACCTGCGGCTCCGAGTGGTCCACACGTTGTCTATGATGAATACAGTCAAGTTGCTAATCAGAATCCGTACCACGTTGGCGCACGCGTTCGCCATTCCAAGTACGGTAATGGCGTGATTGTCAAAGCTTACGGTAGTGGTGAAGGCGCTCGTGTCGATGTCTGCTTTGACCGCGACAACATGAACCGCACCATCATCCTCAAGTACGCTGCGTTGGAAATTATAGGGTAAAGTTAGACGAAAGAACGCCCGCTTAGCGGACTATAGACGAAAGACGAAAGGGGGCGCGTTGCGCCTTTGAGGTGTGAGGTTGGGGCTTACGCCCCTTTGAGGTGTGAGCATTGTCTTTTTGGAGAGTGTACAGCCCCCGATAGGATTCGGTCTTTATCCTTTGCAATGTCATGCCGGACTTGTTCCGGCATCACCATTCTCGTATCGCGTCATGTTGAGCGAATGCGAAACATCTAGTGCATTGTCCTTACATGTAAATTTTCATAAAAACGCTTGGCGTTGTTTTTGCGATTTTGTAGATGATATTCAGATGTACTCACGTTTGCAGTGCTGAAAGAATGCGAGGCGAATATGAAAATTTTTAAAATGAGAAACTTTTTCATTGCTATTGTCGTCGCAAGTGTTGCCTTTGTACTTTCTGGTTGCAAAGAAGAAAAAGGGCAAGAAGAAATTTCAAGCAGTTCAACGATTGTCCATGAAGAAAATGGCCAAAACGGTTCGGTAGTAGCCCAAGAAAATAAAACGGAGTATGTGACGGATTTCGATAAAGGTGGTATAGAGAATATGGTTCATGAGATTTTACCTGCCCCTAGCTTGGATTATGGGAGAAATGTTAAAAGGGGCACGGTTAACTATCCATCTGTAAGAGATATTGATTTAAAAAATGAAAAGAATGTTTCTCGTTCTGCTTCTGATGTTCTGAAATTTTTCCGTCAACGAACACCAGGCCTTCGTCATGTTTATCGTAAACACTTAAAAAAAATGCCGGGATTTCAAGGCCAAATTACCTTAAAATTCACAATAATTTCCTGTGGCGAAATTTCTGACATTTCCATCGTTTCCTCTACAACAC
>Ga0310786_10011125_pt1 | contig 11256 bp, 10 predicted proteins | sample AusTroGonzalo_MG_FD_203881 | JGI IMG/M metagenome (GOLD analysis project Ga0310786, IMG submission 203881) | Bovine rumen microbial communities from tropical cattle in Woodstock, Queensland, Australia - Gonzalo_03 (v2) (version 2) | ecosystem: Host-associated > Mammals > Digestive system >...
TAAGCCCAAAAGCTTAAATGAGGTAGACCCCGAGCTCTTAAAAACTTATGACAAACTCGGCATTCCCCTAAAGGAACAAGAGGCTTTAGCCGGTGTTGTCGCGGTTGATGCCGTGTTTGACAGCGTTTCCGTTGCTACCACATACCGCGCCCAGCTTGAAAAGCAAGGCATTATCTTTTGCTCGATTTCCGAGGCTGTTCAAGCGCACCCCGACTTGGTGCAAAAATATTTGGGCTCGGTTGTGCCTTACACCGACAATTTTTTTGCCTGCCTTAATTCCGCCGTATTTACCGACGGTTCGTTTGTGTATATCCCCAAAGGCGTGAAGTGCCCGATGGAGCTTTCGACTTATTTCAGAATTAACGCGCAAAACACCGGCCAATTTGAGCGCACGCTCATTATTGCCGATGAAGACAGCTATGTTTCGTATTTAGAGGGCTGCACCGCACCGCAACGTGATGAAAATCAGCTTCATGCCGCGATTGTTGAAATCGTTGTCTTAAAAAATGCCGAAGTCAAATATTCAACAGTTCAAAACTGGTATCCCGGCGACAAAGACGGCAAAGGAGGAGTTTACAATTTCGTCACCAAACGTGCCGCTTGTCGCGGCGACTTTGCCAAAGTTTCGTGGACACAGGTTGAAACGGGCTCGGCAATCACGTGGAAATATCCTTCCTGCATTTTGCAGGGCAATCATTCGTCAGGCGAATTTTATTCGGTTGCTTTAACAAACAATTATCAACAGGCCGATACCGGCACAAAAATGATTCATATCGGCCAAAACACAACCTCGCGCATTATATCCAAAGGCATTTCGGCAGGCCATTCCAATCAAACCTATCGCGGTCTTGTCAAAGTCGCCAAATCGGCAAGTGGCGCACGCAATTATTCCGAGTGTGACAGCTTGCTTATCGGCTCAACGTGCGGCTCACACACCGTGCCTTACATCGAAAATGAGAACAACACCGCCGTTTTGGAACATGAGGCAACAACCTCAAAAATCAGCGAAGAACAACTTTTTTATTGCCGTCAGCGCGGTCTAAACGAAGAACAGGCCACCCAGCTTATTGTCAACGGCTTTTGCAAAGAGGTTATGCAAAAACTGCCGATGGAATTTGCCGTCGAGGCCTCAAAATTAATTAACATCAGCTTGGAAGGAAGCGTCGGATGAAAAACGAAACCTTATATGAACGCGCTTTGCGTGTTTGGCACAAAGACCCGCAAATGTTGCAGGTCATTGAAGAGATGAGCGAGCTCATCAAAGAAATCTTAAAAAACGTCAACCGCAAAAAAGATAACGTTGCCGAAATCATCGAAGAAACGGCCGATGTTGAAATTATGCTTGAACAGCTCAAATGCTGCTATCATATCAAAGATGAGGTTGAAGCCTACAAAAAAGAAAAGCTCAAAAAAATCGAAAAAAGACTTGATGAATGGGAAAAAACGCATGACGAATAATGTTCTTTTAGACATTCAAAACCTTTCTGCCGGCGTTACCGGCAAAGAAATCATTAAAAACTTTAATCTTGCGATTAAAGAAGGTGAAGTTCATGTCATTATGGGGCCGAACGGCGCCGGCAAATCTACGCTTTCGCACGTTTTGACTGGAAAACCCGGCTATAATGTCACAAAAGGCAACATTTCATTTAAGGGCAAAAATCTGCTTAAAATGTCGCCCGAAGACCGCGCCAACGAAGGTTTGTTTTTAATCATGCAATACCCTGTTGCGATTGAGGGCGTTTCGTTTATGACTTTCTTAAAATATGCCTTAAATGCCAAACGCAAATATTTAGGTGAGCCCGAGCTTTCCGCACCCGAATTTTTAAAAGTCGTCAGAGACGAAACTTCAAAACTCGGCATCAGCCAAGAAATGCTCAAACGTGCGGTAAATGTCGGTTTTTCGGGCGGCGAAAAAAAGCGTATGGAAACACTCCAAATGGCGCTCTTAAAGCCAAACCTTGCCATTTTGGACGAAGCGGATTCGGGGCTTGATATCGACGCCCTCAAAGTTGTTGCCTCAGGCATCAATGAGTTGCGCGACGGCAAACGCGCCCTTTTAATCATCACCCACCATCAGGATTTGCTTGAATACATCGTGCCTGATTTCGTGCATGTTTTCGCAGACGGACACATCATCAAAACGGGCGATAAAAACCTGGCGCTTGAGCTTGAAGCCAAAGGTTACACCGATTTCATCAAAGAGGCGCAATGTTAGATTTTTTTGAAAATATATCGCTTTTAAGCAGCAACATCCCTGCCCTTAGCTCATTAAGGCAAAAGGGCAAAGCCGCTTTTAAGGGTTTGCCGAGCTTAAAAGATGAGCCTTATAAATACACAAACATTCAAAGCGTTATCACGCCTCAAATGTTTTCTCAAAAGCCCCATGCCTGCAATCATGAGCATTGCACGTGTCATGAACAATATCTTGATTTTTCGGCTCATGAATTTCATTTTTGCAATGGTTTGTTGCACGAGCATTTTCACTTCATCGAGGGGCTTGAAATATCGTCCTTAAAAGAAGCTTTATCAATGCACGAAGCCGCCGCTTATATCGGCAAGTTCGACATAGAGGCCTTTCCTTTGGCGGCCTTAAACACCGCACTTCTTGAAGAGGGGCTTTTCATACGCATTTCAAAGCCGCTTGATAAACCGCTTGCTCTCATTTATCACAACAAAGAAGGCAATTTGGCAAACATTCGCAACCTCATTGTGCTTGAAAAAGGCGCAAAGGCTGAAATCATAGAAGTTTTTGAAGGTGCAAACACCCCTTATTTAACAAACATCGTCACGGAAATATCAATTGCCAAGAAAGCCTCCCTTTTGCACTGCAAACTTCAAAACGAGGGGCAAAATGCCGTTCATATCGCTTTTTCAAATGTTTTGATTAAAAGCGAAGGAGAGTACCAAAGTTATTTGCTTTCAAAAGGCGCCAAACTTTCAAGGTGCGAAAACCATGTTTTACTCAAAGAAGAAAATGCCAAAGCTGTTGTGAATGCCGCGTATCGCATCAACGACGCACAAACAGCCGACATCACCACAAACATTGCCCATTTAGCGCCCTTGAGCACTTCAAATCAAATCATCCGCGGTGTGATGGATGATAGCGCACACGGTGTTTTTCAAGGCAAAATCCATATTGCCCCCGATGCGCAAAAAACCGAGGGACACCAACAACACAAGGCGCTTTTACTTTCTTCAAATGCAAGGGTTGACGTTAAGCCCGAACTCGAAATTTTTGCCGATGACGTTAAGTGTTCGCACGGCGCCACAAGCGGCGATTTGAATGCCGAAGAACTGTTTTACTTAAAATCCCGCGGCATTGATGAGCTTCAGGCGCGTAAAATCCTCACCTCGGCCTTCTTGAACACCGCTTTTGAAGAAATCGAAAACCAAAATATCAAAGCCTTTTTAACGGATTCTTTTTAAATTCCCTCCCGTTGAACTTTAGCATTTGCTTTATTATTTAAACCGCATATTCAAACGGAGAAAGCAAATGCATCAAAAGTTCGGTCTGATTTCAAAAATCTGTTGTCTCATCTTGGCTTTTGTTTTGGGCGTTATATCGCTCAAACTTTGGGATATGCACAAAAACAAGGCGCCTCGCGAGCCTCAAAAATCAGAAATTGCCGCCTATCAGGCTATATCTTTGCAGCCCCAAGACGTTACCCTCACAACGCCTTATATCGGCTACATCACGCCCATTCATGAAGCCCTCATTCAGCCCTACATTTCGGGTTTTATCGAAAAAATCTATGTTAAAGGCGGTGATTTTGTTCAAAAAGGCGATGTTTTGCTTGTCTTAAAACAAGATGAATATATTGCCGCCCTCAATGCGGCTTATGCCGACATCTTAAAGGCAGATGCCGTGTTAACAAACGCCTCAAATTATTATAACCGCCTCAAAAAAGCCGGCAAATCCGTTTCGGCCGCCGAGTTAGAATCCGCCGAAGCATCTTATCTTTCAGCTCTTGCCACTCTCGAGCAAGCCAAAGCAAATTACAATGCTGCCAAAGTCAATTATGATTATACCATCATAACCGCACCGATTAACGGCGTTGTCGGCAATGTCTCGCTTACCAAAGGCAACTATATTTCGCCTGCCGGTCCCGCGCTCTTTAGCATTATGCAATACAGCCCCATCAGGGTTGTCTTTTCGATTTCGGATAAAGAATATTTAGCCGAGCTTCAAAAAGAAAAGCCTTTTTCGGATGAAACGCTCTTTTTAGAGCTCCCGAACGGCAAAATTTTTAAAAACACCGGCGTTGTCCGCTATACCGACAACAGCATTGATACCTCGACAAGCTCGCTTAAAGTCTATGCCGATTTTAAGAATATCGGCAAAATCCTAACGCCAAACACTTACGTTACCGTTTTAAGCCAAAGCGTTATTAAAAATGCCGTTGAGGTCAAAAAAAATTTAGTGCTTTTGCAAAATGACGGCAATTTTATATACCTCATCCGCGCCGGTCGCCTCATTAAAGAAAAGGTTGAAATTTTAGCCACCGTTGATCAAAACTTTATCTTAAAAAACACCTTTCAAAAAGATGATGCTGTTGTTTTAAGTCCTGTCGAGCCGCAAAACATCGGGCAGCCTGCCGAAATCATCATGCCAAAAGGAAAGGCTTAAAAATGTTTTCAAAATTTTTCATAGACCGTCCGCGTTTTGCCGTTGTTGTTTCAATCGTCATGATTTTGCTCGGGCTTTTGGCGCTTTCGGTGTTGCCCGTTTCGCAATATCCTGAAATCACGCCGCCGCAAATCGTTGTCAAAACCACCTACCCCGGCGCCAATGCCAAAGTTTTGGTCGATACCGTTGCCGCCCCGATTGAAAATCAGGTCAACGGGGTTGAAAATATGCTTTATATGGAGTCAACATCAGATGACGGCGGCAACTACAATCTCACTGTCACCTTTGAAGTCGGCGCCTCACCTGATATATCGCAGGTTAAGGTTCAAAACCGCCTTCAGCAGGTCACATCCGAATTACCGGCGATTGTTAACGAACAAGGCATTGATGTCACCACCCGAAACCCGAATATTTTGGGCTTTTTGGCGCTTCGCTCGCCGAATAATTCTTATTCAAGCCTATATTTAAGCAACTTTGCATATGAAAACATCAAAAACCCGCTTTCGCGCGTTAAAGGCATCGGCGATGTCACGATTTTCGGGCCGCAATATGCCATGCGCATTTGGCTGAACCCGCAAAAATTAACGGCAATCGGGCTCAATTCAACAGATATCATCAACGCGGTCAAAACCCAAAATGTGCAAGCCTCGGTCGGCAGCATTGCTTCCGCCCCCGCCCCGTCAGACAATTTAATGACCTTATCCTTAACTGCCAAAGGCCTTCTCTCATCTGTTGAAGATTTTGAAAACATTGTTGTTGCAACCTCACCTGATGGCGGCATCGTCAAACTCAAAGACGTTGCCAAGGTTGAGCTCGGTGCCGACACATACGGCTTAAAATCGGCTTTCAAAAACGCGCCGGCGGCCATCATCGCCCTCAATCAAACCCCAAATTCCAACTCGCTTGACGTGATGAAGCGCATCCGAAAAGAAGTTCAAGAGCTTTCCAAAAGTTTTCCCGATGACATTACCTTAGAGGTTGCATACGATTCAACGGCATATGTTTCGGCATCTATTGCCGGCATTGTTGAGACGCTTATCATCACTTTTTTGCTTGTCGCCCTCGTCACATTCGTTTTTTTGCAAAAATTCAAAACAACGCTCATCCCGCTTTTGACGATTCCCGTCTCGCTTATTGCCACATTCATCATCGTTTATATGCTCGGTTTTGATATCAACATTTTAACCCTATTTGCCTTTATTTTGGCGATTGGTTTGGTCGTTGATGATGCCATCATTGTGGTCGAACGCGTCGAATACCTCATCGAGAATGAGCATTTAAGCGCTTATGATGCCGCTGTTAAGGCAATGAGCCAAATTTCAAGCGCCATTGTGGCAACAACCTTTGTTTTGCTTTCGATTTTTGTGCCGGTCGGCCTCATGGCGGGCATCACGGGCAAAATCTATCAGCAATTTGCCGTTGCGATTGCAACCTCGGTTGTTTTTTCGGCCGTCAACGCGCTCACGCTTTCACCAGCCCTTTGCGCCGTGTTCTTAAAAAACGCAAACGCCAAAGAAAACCGCTTTTTTCACCTCTTTAATGTGTTTTTGAAAAAAAGCGAAAACGCATACTTAAAAGCCGTCACCTTCTTTTCATTAAAGCTTTGGGCAACTTTCGGTGTTGTCATGCTTGTTATATGCGTTATCTTTATTTACTTTAAGAAAACGCCGACTTCATTTTTGCCTGAAGAAGACCAAGGCATCATTTTTGCAAACGTTCAGCTTGCAAACACGGCATCGCTTAATCAAACCGAAAAAGTTTTGCACGATTTAACGCAAAAAATTCTCCCTCAAGACGGGGTTGCTTACGTTGTGAGTGTTGCAGGTTACAGCCTCCTTGGCGGTCAGGGCGAAAATGTGGCTTTAGCGGTGATCGGATTGAAAAATTGGGATGAAAGAAAAACCAAAAATCTTTCTTCAGAAGCTTTAACAACGCGCTTTACAAGTGCCTTTTCCAATATGGAAAATGCCGACATCAACTTTTTTGCACCGCCTGCCATCCCCGGCATCGGACAATCGGGCGGTTTATCGTTTGAGCTCTTGGCAACAGACGGCGCCACCACCGAAGAAGAGCTTTATCAAAACCTTCAAAAACTCTTAAAAACTCTCAACGCATCGCCTGAAATCGCTTATGCTTTCAGCACCTTCACGGCAGACACGCCGCATATTTATCTTGATATTGACCGTGTAAAGCTTGAATCGTTTAACGTGCCTGTTTCAAACCTTTTTGAAGCTTTGCAAAACAATTTAGGCTCGCGCTATATCAACAACATCACCTTAAACGGACAAGTCAACAAAGTGATATTAGAGGCAGATTTTGACTACCGCAAAAGCCTCGAAGATGTTGAAAATCTTTATGTAACGGCCGCAAACGGTGCGCAAATCAAAATCAAGAGTTTTGCCACGGTTAAAACCGAGGTCAGCCCAAAAATCATCTCGCGTTATGATTTATACAGCGCCGCCGCCATCAACGCACAAAGCGGCACCGGTTTTTCAAGCGGCACGGCCATCGATAAAATTTTAGAAATTGCAAACAATATTTTGCCCAAAACATTTCGCATTGCATGGACGGGTTTATCGCTTCAAGAGGTTGAAGCGCGCGGCTTGGCCGGCGTGTTGATCGCGATGGCGCTTGTGTTTTGCTATTTGTTTTTGGTTGCGCTTTATGAGAGCTGGTTACTCTCGTTTGCCGTTATGTTTTCAACCGTATTTGCCATCTTGGGCGCCTTTATAGGGCTTCATATCATGAGCCAGGATTTAAGCATTTACGCCCAACTCGGGCTCATTATGCTCATCGGGCTTGCCGCCAAAAACGCCATTTTAATTGTTGAATTTACCAAAAATTATCGTGATGCCGGCTTGTCTATTTTAGAAGCATCGCAAAAAGGCGCTGCCGAAAGATTCCGTGCTGTTTTAATGACAGCACTCACTTTTATTTTGGGCATTTTCCCAATGCTGATTGTCAAAGGCGCCGGTGCAGCCTCGCAGCACGCCATCGGCACGTCTGTCTTTTTCGGCATGATTAGCGCAACCTTTGTTGGCATTATCTTCATTCCTGCCCTTTTTGCATTGTTTGAAACCTTAAAAGAAAAATCGGGTTATCAAAAGGATAAGAAAAATGCGTAAAATATTGCTGTTTTTAACCTTAAGTTTAATTTCCTGCACCGTCGGCCCCGATTACACAAAAACATCTGTTTTTGAAGATACGCAAATTGCTTCAGCCTTAAAGTTAAAGCAAACGGATTTAAAAATCACCAAAGATTGGTATACCGTCTTTCATGATGAAACCTTAAACCTTTTGATTGATAAAGCCCTCAAATCAAACACAAATGTGTTAAGCGCGCTTGAAAATTTGCGCATGGCACGAACTTCCGCTCAAATCGCCAAAGCTGAGTATTTGCCTTTATTTAACGCAACTTCGAGTTATGATTACACCAAAGCCTCCAAAAACATCGGGCTTGCGGCAGATACCGATTATTTTTCTTTGGGGTTTGATGCCTCGTGGGAGATTGACCTTTGGGGCAAAGGCCGCCGCTTAAACGAGCAAAAAAAGGCGCAGTTTGAAAGCGCATTATACAGCCTTCACAATGTGCAAAACCTCATTACCGCCGAAGTTGCAAACACTTATTTTAATTTGCAAACTTTACGGCGCCAAAGACAAATCGCGCTCAAAAACATCAGCCTTCAAAATGATATTTTCAAAACCATCGAATCAAAATATCAATCGGGCATTGCAGATGAAAGCGCCTATCGCCAAAGTGCTTATTTGCTCGAAAAAACAAAAGCACTTGTCTTTGGCTTGGAGCAGCAAATCAAAGCCCAAGAAAACGCGCTTGCCGTTTTAACGGGAAGCCTTGCCACCACAACCGAAAATATGTATCAAACAAAGCATAATCCCGTTTTAAGAGCTCATAATTACCCCTTAAAAAACCTCACCGATTTACCCATAGACATCATCCGCACGCGCCCTGATGTACGCGCAGCCGAGCAAGAACTTGTTGCGCAAAACGCCGCCATCGGTCAGGCTATTGCCGATTTATACCCGAATGTCAGCATCAGCGCGCTTTTCGGCTGGCAGGCAAACAATATTTCGGATTTAATCAAACCTTCATCAAAATCTTACGGCTACACACCCTCTGCCGTATTGCCCCTGTTTCATTGGGGCGCGCTTGAAAACGCGGCCGAACTTGAGCGCGAAAAGATGAGCCAAACTTACCAAAACTATCGCCAAACAATTTTAAAAAGCGTTGAAGAACTTGCAAACACTATTACGAATTTAAGAAAAGAATATCAGGCCAACCACGCCAAACAAAACGCCTTTTATAACATGCAAAAGGCCTATCTTGCCATGAAAGAAAAATTTAATAGCGGCCTCATCGAATATGCCTCACTCTTGGAAATTCAGCAAGATTTACTTGAAGCCGAAACGGATGTTGCCACCTCAAACGGCGCGATATATCAAAAAATCATTGCTTTTTATAAAGCCACAGGCGGCGGCTACAACAACGAAAATTAGTCTTACTTATACCTAATCATTATCTTGTTTTTCTTGCCGGTCACATTGTTTGCTTCATTAACGCTGTATATGCGCTTACCTTTATAAACAGCTTTTGCCCCCTTAAATGTGGAGAGTTGCTTCTTGCTCAAATTTTCCGTGCATTTTGCCAAATCGCCGCGGCAATAAATCCTTATTTCATTTGAATAGTCTTGAACATTCATCTCATCTTGATTGTACCACACAGTATTATCAGACATTGTCACTGATTGAATATTGGAGATATTATCAAAAGCATATTCACCGACAACCTGAACACTGTCTGCAAGCTCAATTTTTTTCAGATTACCACAAGTGGAAAAGATATTTTCCCCAACACGCGTAATACCATCTTCAATAATAACCGTTTTAATATTCATATTTTGATAAAAAGGACCATCTGCCCTGTTTGCAACGCTATAATCATCCATCACCCCTGTGCCTGAAACGCGTAAAACCCCTTTTTCATCCAAAGTTGCTGTGCAATTTTCACCGCAAACATAATTTATCACTTCGGCGTTTGCCTTAAACACTACCGTCATCATAGCCGCTAAAATAAAAACAAACTTTTTCATCCACGCTTCCTTCTCATCGTTTCAATACTTACGATATAAAAAGCGTAACATAAACGGACGTTTTTGTTATGCCCAAAAACGGCAAAACACAAAACGCTCAACTTATTGAAAAACAAAGAAAAAATTTTTTAAAAAATTTTAAAAAAACGCTTTACAAAAACGTCCCTTTATTTGATGCACAAATCAAATAGAATTTGAATGCAAAATTGCACAAACAATTTTTTATCATAAGGAGTCAAAAACATGATTATCGCTTATATTCGCAAAAGCACGGAAAAACAAGAATTCGCGCACATGGCGTATGAGATTAAAGATTACGCCTTAAAGCATAAATTAAAAATCAACAAATGGATTCAAGAGTCCATATCGTCCAGAATGCCCCTTCAAAAAAGAGAACTCGGCAGTGTGCTTGCAACCCTCAAAGCAGGAGACATCCTCATCACAACCGAAATTTCAAGATTGGGGCGTTCGCTTTTAGAAGTGATGAGCATTTTGCAAACATGCCTTAATAAAAACTGTCAGGTCATCACCACCAAAGAACATTATCACCTTGGCAATGACCTTCAATCGCAGGTGCTCGCTTTTGCGTTCGGTTTGTCGGCGCAAATCGAAAGAGATTTAATCTCTGAGCGCACCCGCGCCGCTCTAACCGCCAAAAAGGCGCAAGGCGTCAGGCTCGGTCGTCCGTTCGGTGCCGAAGCTAAAAAACTCGCTCTTACCCCAAATATCATACGTGTGAAAAGTTTGCTGAAAAAAGGCTTATCTCAAGCCAAAGTTTCAAAAATTTTGGAGGTCAAACCCCAAACTTTAGGCCGCGTTTTGAGGCGTAATTTTTGCGCTGGATAAACGCCTTAACCCCGAGCTTTTACAAAAGATACCATCACCGTTTCGTCGGCCAAAACAGAGGGCGTTACCTCCAAAACAACGCCGTCATCACGCTCCAGTTTAAAGGGCGCCGGCGTTTCAAAAATATATTTGAAGATATGCTTTTCCAAATTGTCCCAATTCTGAATTTTGGTAAAAAACGGTTTTTGCATTTCCAAAACTTCCGAAATGTTCGGTAAATTTTGCAATTTGACCGCATCAGCCTCAAAAAGGGTTGCATAAGCCTCGTTAAAATATTTTAGGTGCCCGCTCGGCGCAAACACCAAAACCGCCTCAACCATATTGTCCAAAATATTTTTGCACACGGTCAAAAGCTCATTAATGGTGCGCTCGGCCGCCAATTTATCCGAAACATCTTCATATGCAAATATCAGCCCGTTCGGGTGCGTTGTCACCAAACGGCGCAGCGTTTTACCGTCGGGCAAATGAAGCAAATCTTCTTTCGGCTCAATCAAATCCGAAAAAAGCTTTTCTTCCGTTTGCTTATATTCCTTAAAATCGCTCACATCGGGCAACATACGTTTGTTGCGAATCAAATTCAAAAACGAAACATACGAAAGTTTTTGTTTCAAATCTTCATCCGTTAAGTGCCACATATCGGATGAAGATTTGAAACAAAAACTTTCGTATGTTTCG
>Ga0310786_10011127_pt1 | contig 11256 bp, 9 predicted proteins | sample AusTroGonzalo_MG_FD_203881 | JGI IMG/M metagenome (GOLD analysis project Ga0310786, IMG submission 203881) | Bovine rumen microbial communities from tropical cattle in Woodstock, Queensland, Australia - Gonzalo_03 (v2) (version 2) | ecosystem: Host-associated > Mammals > Digestive system >...
CCGAGGCGGAAAGCCAACTGAAGAAATATCCCGTGTCTCTGTGGCTGCTGCGCCAGTTGTTCATCATCGCGATGGAGCAGGATGATGATGAAAGTGCGGCAAAATACCAGAGACAATGTGTCAGCCGATTGGACGGCATCCTCTCCACGGGCAACGGCCGTACTATGGACAAGGCCATCCACGTCATCTCCACGACAGACGAATATATAATTCTGAGCGAGGTGTTCGACATGGAATCATTCGAAGGGCAGGCGCTCGTCAGCGACGGGAAGTCGTCATATGACCGCATGGAGTACATAGATGCCTACACCGAAGCCCTCACGCTCTACTTCAACGTCGACCTTCTCTTCCGCAAATACGACGAAATATTTGACTCACACTGATCCGACAGGATTGTATCATCAGTGAGCCATGACTTCTGCGAAAAAGGTCGTGAGGCGGTCGCGGATGTCATTGAAACGGGGCGTCAGCACGCCGTCCCTGTCAAGGTGCAGGCGGTGGCCATTTTCCGGACACGGGACATGGTCGCAGGGGATGCCCAGGGAAACAGCCTTGTCGAAAACCGCTTTGGTTCCATAGACCGTGCCTGCGAGTTTCTGGCCTAGAGGATATCCCTTTTCATATGGCACGACCGGGTCCTGTATTGACTGGAAGGAAACGATTGGTACACAGGCATTCTCAAGGATGGACAGGTTCCGGACATAACCCCAGAGGTCTCCGACGGCGCGGATGCGGCAGACGGCCGGGCGGCCGTAGGCCAGGCCCAGGGCCAGGGCACCGCCGGCGCTGGTCCCGGCCACGAAGACGCGCTCAGGATCGGCCTTCAGGTCTTCGCGTCCGAGCAGGAACTTCAGGGCGGCACGGGCGTCCTTGAGTGCGCGGGCTTCTGCATTGAGCAGACCTCCGGACCTGACATGGAATCCCATCCGGTAATCGATCGATGCCGCCACATAGCCCAGCGAAGCGAAATGCCGGCACCATTCCGTCTGCCCTTTCTCATTTTTGTTCCCGAAAAGAAAACTCCCGCCGTGCATCATCAGAAGCAGCGGCCGGCTGTCAGAAATGTCGCCTTCCGGAGTGTAAATGTCCATCCGGAGTTCCAGTTCTTGCGGAGGCTTCAGCAGTTTCGTCCAGTTGAGCGTCGGTTCGTCGAAGCGGTCCGGTCCCTCCGTCCAGTACCCACTGGCCGTACGGTACACCACATCCCTCTCCACGTCCACCCCGAACGCAGGCACGATATATTTGCCATTTAACAACGTTTCCATCTCACTGCAAATATAGTCTGTTTCGCTTCCAGTTTTATCATTGCCACTGCTCATTTTCGTATTAAAACAAATTCGTCCCGCTGATAAATATCCAGGTCTATTCTGAAAGAAAAAAGCGTTTTCGTTCAGAAACGTGCCCGCTGGGAGGGAGAGGACAGCCAGGACGGGATGGGAGGGTAGAGGAAAGAGTGGGTAATGATGGTCGGGACCGGGAGAGGGAGGTGAGGACAGGAAGAAGGGTCAGGCGAGCTGGCGGCGGGATTGGAGGACGACGGAAATGACGATGAGGACCAGGCCGGCCCAGAAGGAGGGACCTACCTCGCGGGTCTCGCCGAAGATTATTGCGGCGAAGAGGATGCTGTAGAGGGGCTCCAGATTGTATGTGACATTGACGGTGAATGGCTTCACGTGCCTCAGTGCATGGATCTGGAGGAGGAAGGGGATGATGGTGAAGACGGAGCCGAGCGCCAGCAGGGCCCAGAAATCCGTGCGGTCCGGGAATGCGGGCAAGTCGGGATTCAGCCTGACATAGAAGGGCATGCAGACCGCAAGGAAGAGCACGCAGCCTATCAGTTCGTAGAAGAGCATCGTGGCGCTGTCCTGACGGGTGGCGGTGGCGACGCGTACGTTAAAAATCGAGAAAAGCGAATAGACCGCCGCCGAGAGGAGCCCGAGCGCGATGCCAAGCCTGTAGCGCACGTCAAGGGTAAAAATGAGCAGAATGCCTGCAATGGCAATGAAACTTATCAGGAAGTCCTTCCAGGAAAGCCGGTGACGGTTTATCAGTGGGTCGAATATGGCAGTGAAGAAGCAGGAAGTCGCGATGCAGGCCACGCCCACGGAAACGTTGGATGCCTTGATGCTGGCGAAGAACGCCACCCAGTGGATGCCCAGAAGGACTCCGCAGAAGGCGATGCGGAGCGCGCCGGAGGCGGGCACGCGGTGCAGTCGGCGCATCAGCGCCAGCACCGCGGCCAGGGCCGCCAGAGCCACGATGGACCTGTACCACACAAGAGGCAGTCCACCCAATGAAATGATCCTGCCGAATATGCCCGTCCATCCGGCAAGGAAGACGGCGATATGCAGCAGGATCAGTGTTCTGGAGCGCGTGTTCACGCGGTTATTTCTTCGGGAAGGCGGCGATCAGCTCGTCGTTGGTGTAAGCGTCGGCGCCGTAGCAGGTCTTGAGATAGTCAATGCCATAGACGTAATCCTGCTCGGTGAACGAGTCGGTGGCCTCCTTGGCGACTACAACCTCATAGCCGAGCATATAGGCGTCGGCGGAAGTATGGCGGACACACATGTGTGCGTGCAGTCCGGTCACTATGACGGTGTCTACACCGAGTTCCTTGAGGAGGATGTCCAGGTCGGTCTGGAAGAAGCCGCTGTAACGGCGTTTAGGGACGACATAGTCCTTTTCGCAGAGTTTCAGTTCAGGAATGACTTCGGCACCGGGGGTGCCGATGATGGCGTGGTCACCCCAGAGGGCAAGTTCCTTGTCTATCCCGGGACGGTGTGCGTCATTGCAGAAAATGACCGGCAGACCAGCCTCGCGGGCGGCGTCGAGCAGGCGCGCGGTGGCGGGGACGATGGCTACCGCCCTTTCACAGGTGAGGGCGCCGTAAACGAAGTCCTGGAGCATGTCGACGACCAGCACGGCGGCATGGTCGAGGACCAATGGTTTCTTGTTTGAATTTTCCATGTTCTAAATACTTGATGATAAATGCAAACTGGCATTTGCCGCGCTAAGTTAGTGAAAATACTTGTTTGATTTCTTATTTCTATGTATTATTTTTGTGTTAGCATATACCAATCACCCGCTGACATGCTTCAGACGCACGTATACCATTCCCTCCAGTTCGACATCGCCACGGCGGAGTCCGGCTGCATCTGCTATCTGCTGATGCCCGAGATCCCGTCCAGGGAGGCGCTCAAGTGGCTCGAGGAGATGGCTGAACGCTTCTCCTGCACGATGGTCTATGTATCCGGATTCGAATGGGACGACTCTTTCTCTCCCTGGCCCGCCGAAGGACTGAAGAAAGGGGAGTGGTTCAAGGGCAGTGCAGGCATGACCCTCTCAGAACTGGTTTCGGATTATTTCCCTTTCCTTGAAAAGCCTCTCAAGCTGGTCAATCCCACCCGATATCTGGTCGGCATCTCCCTCTCCGGCCTATTCGCGATATGGGCGGCGCACAAGACCGACGCATTCTGCGCCGTGGCATCCGTGTCAGGGTCGATGTGGTACGACGGTTTCCCGGAGTGGACTTCCAAGCACAGGCTTTCCGGCAGTATCAAGAGGATTTATCTTTCTCTTGGGGAGAGGGAGAAAAACACCAAGAATCCGCGCATAGCCCGCATCGAAGACGCGACGCGCGAAGTATGCGAAACACTTGCGGCACAGGAGATCCCCGTGGTTTTCGAATTGAATCCCGGCTCGCATTTCTTCTCGACGCTGCCGCGCCTCGAGAAAGCCCTCGCCTCCATCCTCACCGAGTCCTAAGGAGAGTTCCTTTCCTTGAAATGCACCCCGTCATAGCCCTGGATGCGCTTGTCCGAGTCCGCCATCCGCAATCGTTTGGCCGCCACAAGGCAGTAGTCCCTGTCGATTTCCACCCCTATGAAATGCCTTCCCAGCTTCTTCGCCGTCACGCAGGCGGAGCCGCTGCCGGCGAAGGGCTCGAACACCACGCCGCCTGCAGGGCATGAGGCGAGGATGAGCTTGGCCATGAGTTTCTCCGGCTTCTGTGCGGGATGGTCGGTGTTCTCCGGCATGGACCAGAAAGGAACGCTTACGTCATCCCAGAAATTGGAAGGGCAGGTCAGGCGGAAAGGCCCGTCGGGAGTGTCCTCCCAGTCTTTCGGAGAGCCGTTGTCGCGGTAGGGAGCCAGGACCCGCCGTTTCAGCTTGACGGCCTCCAGGTCGAAATAGTAGTGCCCCGGATCCTTGACACCGAACCAGATGTCTTCCATGCCGTTCTTCCAGTTCGATGCTGCCCCGCGGCCCTTTTCGCGCTGCCAGGTGATACGGTTCAACACCGTCAGTTCCTCCTCCATCACTTTCTGCAGCGAGGAGGAACTGCGCCAGTCCCCGCAGAGATACAGGGATCCGTCCGGCTTGAGTTTGGTGCAGACCTGCCGGAACCAGGAACGGAGATAGTCCTCGTATTGCCCGTCCGGCATGGCCGAAAAAGCCGCAGCGCCGAACTTCTTGCTTATGTTGTAGGGAGGGTCGGCTATGACCAGGTCCGCGAATGAGTCCGGAAGCAGGCCGAGGACGTCAAGGAGGTCACCGTTGACCAGCGTATCCGCGAAGGAGAGTCCTCCGCTAATGTCCCGGGGCGTGAGGATCCGGGGTGAAAGTTCGCGCGCCTCTTCCTCGGTCACGACTATTGTCTTGTTCCTTTTTGATCGGCTGCCGGTCATTGCAATTATCTTTACAACATTTCCGATACAAATTTAGAAGTAATTTCCTATCTTCGTGCTACCAAAACGCATACACGGGCATTATTCCTCTGATTCTCTCAATATCCGTTGCCGTGACCCATTTTTCATGCCCCGGCCAAGGTGATGGAACGAATCCTCGGATAAAGCTTTGTTTTGAGTTTTTCTAAATTGGTTTTTTAGTAAGTTATTGCATTACAGCGGTTTGAACGATTTTGTTGATTGTAGTGTTGATAACTTTTAAAAGATTTTTCCTCATAATGCGCAAAACCTTCCTAATTTTGTAAGGAAGGGACGCCCCGCCCTCTATGGGTGGCGCGTCTTTGCTGACCACGCGTCTTTGCGAGAGAATACGAAAAAATAGAAATATACACCATGGAAGTTCGCAAAACCAATGGCTCCTTCGAGGAGTTTGACCGGGAAAAATTGATGAACGGTATCCGGCTGGCCTATGTGACCACGGGCCAGCCTTGTCCCGAGGACGTAGTAGTGTCTATCGTGGACAACCTTTACACCTACGACAAGATGTCCAGCCAGGAGATCCGCCGCCAGGTGGTCGAGTCGCTCATGTCCATCAACAAGAAGGTCGCTCTCGAGTACATCGAGACCTTCGACCGCGGCATGGACCTCCGCAAGAAGAACGACTTCATAAAGGACTACATCAAGGCCTCCAACGCCGCTACCGGCTCCAAGTTCGACTCCAACGCCAACATCACGCACAAGAACATCGTGACCCTCGGCAACGAGCTCTACAAGGAGAACAACATCAAGCAGAACCGCTACATCATGCAGGACAAGATCAAGTCCCTGTACGGCCGTGCGCTGGCACAGCAGTACATCAACGACCTCGAGTCCCATGTCCTCTACAAGCACGATGAAAGCGGTACACCGGGCTATCCTTATTGCGTGGCCATCACAATGTATCCCTTCCTCGTTTCGGGCCTGCGCGAACTCGGCGGCGTCTCCATCGCCCCGACCGACCTCAAGTCCTTCTGCGGTGAGTTCATAAACCTCGTTTATTCGGTTTCCTCGCAGTTCATGGGTGCCGTCGCCACACCTGAGTTCCTGATGTACCTCGACTATTTCATCCGCAAGGACTACGGCGACGACTACATCACGAGACTCGACTCGGTGGTCGAGAACAACACCAAGCAGCGCACGCTGCTCAAGGTGATCGACAACTGCTTCCAGCAGGTCGTCCATTCCATGAACATGCCCGCGGGCAACCGCGGCTACCAGACCGTCTTCTGGAACATCGGCTATTTCGACAAGCCGTATTTCGAAGGCGTCTTCGGAGACTTCCGCTTCCCTGACGGGAGCGCCCCGATTTGGGAGACCCTCTCCTGGCTGCAGAAGCATTTCATGCAGTGGTTCAACGAAGAGCGCAACCATTACATCCTTACCTTCCCGGTAGAGACCATGGCCCTCCTCACCGACGGCGGCAACGACTACGCCGACAAGGAGTACGCCGACTTCACCGCCGAGATGTGGGCGAAGGGACACAGTTTCTTCTGCTACATCTCCAACAGCCCGGACAGCCTCTCCAGCTGCTGCCGCCTGCGCAACGAAATCCAGAAGGACGACGGTCACAACCACACGACGCACCAGTATTCCATGGGTACCGCTTCCGTGGCCACGGGTTCCAAGTCCGTTATGACCATCAACCTCAACCGCCTCATCCAGGACGCCGCCCGCAAGTATTTCCGCCAGGAGGAAGGCGAGACCCTGGCTCCCGGCAAGCCGCTCAAGAAGGACCAGTACGACAAGGACCTGATGTATGCGTACATCCGTGAGGCAGTGACCGAGGAGACCGTCCGCGTCCACAAGTACCAGACCGCTTTCAACGAGATCATCAAGGACTTCCTCAAGGCCGACATGCTCGACGTCTACCGCGCCGGTTTTATCGACATGCGCAAGCAGTACCTGACCGTCGGAGTCAACGGCCTCACCGACGCCGCCGAGTTCCTCGGGCTGGAGGTGTCGCCCAACGCCGAGTACCGCGAGTTCGTCAACACCCTCCTCGAGACCATCAACATCGCCAACAGGAAGGACAAGACCAAGGACTGCATGTTCAACACCGAGTTCGTCCCGGGCGAGAACCTCTCCGGAAAGAACTACAAGTGGGACAAGAAGGACGGCTATTTCGTGTCGCCCAAGCACAACATGTACAGTTCGTACTTCTACAACCCCGAGGACGAGAGCCTGTCCATGATCGACAAGTTCAAGCTGCACGGAGAGGACTTCGTGAAATTCCTCGACGGAGGTTCCGCCCTGCACATGAACATCGCCGAGCACCTCAGCAAGGACCAGTACCGCAGGCTGCTCAACACCGCGGCCCACTACGGCACCAATTACTTCACCTTCAACTGCCGCAATACCGTCTGCAACGACTGCGGATACATCAGCAAGGATACGCTCAGCGTCTGCCCCAAGTGCGGCAGCCACAATCTCGACTACCTTACCCGCGTCATCGGCTACCTCAAGCGCATATCTTCCTTCAGCGAAATGCGTCAGGAGGAGGCCCATCAGCGCTTCTACATCGAGAGATGATCAAGTTCGTCCCGGAAATGACCTCCGTCGTGATGGAGGAGATTCCCGACCGCGTTACCCTGGCAGTGGACATTTCCAACTGCCGGGGTAACTGCATAGGGTGTCACTCTCCCTTCCTGAAGGAGGATGTCGGGGAAGAGCTTACGCCGGGAATCATCGACACCCTAGTCAACGGGAACTACGGCGTTGATTGCTTCCTTTTTCTCGGAGAGGGGAGGGACCCGGAAAGGCTCCTCGAGCTCGCCGCGCATGTCAGGGACCTGGGACTGATTCCCGCTCTCTACAGCGGAAGGAGGGAAGTGGACGGCGTATTCTGGGAGTATTTCGATTATATCAAGATCGGCCCGTATATTCCGGAGCAGGGTCCGCTGAACGATCCTGGGACCAACCAGCGCCTTTACCGCGTCCTCGGCACGGACGAGAAGGCCCCGGAAGGGACGGAATTCCGCATGAGGGCTTCCGGACGGCGGTTCATCGACATCACCCGGCGTTTCTGGCATCGCGGTCTCGAGTCGCAGAAATGATTCTAGTGCAAAAAAAACCGTACGATATTTTGGTTTTTAAAAATTTTTTCTAACTTTGTAAGCAGTTGGTTAGAGAAAGGATATGACTAATGGATATCAGAAGAAACAGAAGCGCTCTCAGGACTTTTCCTGGCAGCGCGTCTGTCGTCGTATCCACCCGGTTGGTTAACGAGCCTGAAACGACTGCATGCCTGTAAACCCATATTGTCCGGTTCTCCCACGTGGCGAATCGGATTTTTAATTATAAGCGCTTATGGATAGCAACAGACTGGACCTGGTGAGGTATTCCTTCGAGAAGAAGGCACTGCCCGTGGATGTCCCCGAAGAACGCACCTCGGAGTATTACGGAGAACTCGTGTTCGACCGCCCGAAGATGCGGAGATACCTCAAGCCCGACGTGCTCAAGGCCTTGCTGGACTGCATCGACAACAGCAAGCCCCTTGACCGCAACACCGCCGACGGCGTCGCCAGGGGCATGAAGGAATGGGCCCTGGACAATCACGTGACCCATGTCACGCACTGGTTCCAGCCTCTTACTGAAGGCACGGCCGAGAAGCATGACGCGCTTATCGAGTACGACGGCGAAGGGGGAGTGATCGAGCAGTTCGACGGCAAGTCTCTCGCACAGCAGGAGCCCGATGCATCCTCGTTCCCCAGCGGCGGCATCCGCGCCACCTTCGAGGCGCGCGGCTACACCGCCTGGGACCCCACATCTCCGGTCTTCATCCAGGGAGACACGCTCTGCATCCCTACCGTTTTCATTTCCTATACCGGAGAAGCCCTCGATTACAAGACTCCGCTCAAGAAGGCCATCAAGGCCGTCACGGACGCCGCCCTGCCCATATGCAGGCTCTTCGATCCGGAAGTACGCAAGGTTTTCTGCTACCTCGGCTGGGAGCAGGAGTATTTCCTCGTGGACGAGGCCCTCTATGCCGCCAGGCCCGACCTGATGATCACCGGCCGCACCCTCATGGGCCACATGTCGTCCAAGAACCAACAGCTCGACGACCATTATTTCGGGGCCATCCCTTCGCGCGTAGCCGCGTTCATGCGCGAACTCGAAATCGCAGGGCACAGGCTCGGAATCCCTCTCAAGACCAGGCATAACGAGGTCGCGCCCAACCAGTTCGAGCTCGCGCCCATCTACGGCGAGTGCAACCTCTCCAACGACCAGAACCAGATGGTGATGAACCTCATGAACACCATCGCCCGCAGGCACGGCTTCGTGGTGCTGCTGCACGAGAAGCCTTTCGAAGGCATCAACGGCTCCGGCAAGCACAACAACTGGTCGCTGGGCACCGACACCGGCGTGCCTCTTCTCGCACCCGGAAAGGACCCGATGGGCAACCTCCAGTTCATCACATTCTTCGTCAATGTCCTCGCGGCCGTACAGAGGCACAACGCCCTGCTCAAGGCCAGCATCGCCAGCGCCACCAACGCCCACCGCCTTGGCGCCAACGAGGCCCCGCCCGCAATCGTCTCGGCCTTCCTCGGCCGCACGATGACCCAGGTGCTCCGCAAACTCATCGACCTGCCTTCCGACACCCCCGTCGAGATCGCGGGCAAGAAAGGCCGCGGAGTCGGCCTCGTCGAGATTCCGGAGATATTCGTGGACAACACCGACCGCAACCGCACCTCTCCATTCGCCTTCACCGGAAACCGCTTCGAGTTCCGCGCCGTCGGCTCCTCGGCGAACTGCGGAGAAGCCATGGCCACGCTCAATGCCGCTGTCGCACAGCAGCTTGCGGCTTTCAAGAATGACCTGGACAAGGAGCTTGCCAAGGGCAAGGAACTCCGCGTTGCAGTCATGGACACGCTCAAACCTGTCATCAGTTCGATACTCGACGTGGTCTGCTTCGACGGCAACGGTTACTCGGAAGAATGGAAGATCGAGGCGGCGAAGCGCGGACTCGACGTCGAAACCGACGTACCGAAAATGATCAAGGCCTATCTCACGCCCGAGTCGATAGGATTGTTCGCCGAGACCGGAGTCTTCTCAGAGAAGGAGATTCTCGCCCGCTGCGACGTCAAGTGGGAGACCTATTGCAAGAAGGTGCAGATCGAGTCTCGGGTGATGGCCAGGATGGCCGCAAACCACATCGTCCCCACCGCCATCGAGTACAAGACGAACCTGCTCAAGGAAATGGCCCTCACGAAGGATGTCTTCGGCAATCTCGAAGGTTGCGACACCGAGCGCGGGATGGTGAAGGAAATGTCCGCTCTCGTGGACGAAATCCGCGAGCGTGTGGACGCGATGCACAAGGCCCGCAAGGCCGCAAACGCGATCGAGGACTCCTACGACAGGGCCGAGGCATACCACGACATAGCAGAAAGCCTGAACGCCCTCCGCAAGCCCATCGACAGGCTGGAGGAGATCGTGGACAACAGGCTCTGGCCCCTGCCCAAGTACCGTGAATTATTGTTTATCAGTTAGTAGTATATTTTTCCCAAAACAAAGATTGTATGGAAAAGATCAAAGTAGCGATTGTCGGTTACGGCAACATCGGCAGGTATTCACTGGAGGCGGTCGAGGCCGCCCCGGACATGGAATGCGTCGGCGTGGTCCGCAGGAGCGGATGCGCCGCAGGCTTTCCTGAACTTGCCGCCTATAAGGTAGTTTCCGATATAAGGGAACTCGGAAAGGTGGATGTCGCCATCCTCGCCACTCCTTCCAGGAAAGTGAAGGAGAACGCCGAGAAATACCTGGCCATGGGCATCAACACCGTGGACAGCTTCGACATCCACACGGACATCTGCGCGCTCCGCGCAGCGCTCGACCCCCTGGCCAAGGCAAACGGGGCAGTGAGCATCATCTCCGCCGGCTGGGACCCGGGCAGCGATTCCATCGTACGCGCCCTGATGCAGGGTCTCGCCCCCAAGGGCGTGACCTACACCAACTTCGGGCCGGGCCGCTCCATGGGCCACTCCGTGGCCGCCAAGGCCATCCCCGGCGTCAAGGACGCCCTCAGCGTCACCATTCCGATCGGCACAGGCCTGCACCGCCGCATGGTCTATGTCGAGCTCGAGGATGGTGCTGATTTCGCTGCGGTGGATGCAGCCATCCATGCCGATCCTTATTTCTCCCACGACGAGACCCACGTGACTCAGGTGGCCTGCGTCGACGACCTCAACGATGTCGGCCACGGCGTCAACCTCGTCCGCAAGGGAGTGTCCGGCAAGACCCACAACCAGCATTTCGAGTTCGACATGAGCATCAACAATCCTGCATTGACCGGTCAGGTCCTCGTGATGGTGGCACGTGCTGCCGTCCGCCAGAGCCCCGGCTGCTATACGATGATCGAGATACCAGTCATCGACATGCTCGCCGGCGACCGCGAGACGCTCATCCGCTCGCTCGTATAATCAATTGAAAATTAGTAGTGTAACCTTATAATAAAACGAATCATGTCAAAGTTTACAGACAAGTATGTCGAGTCTTTCATGACCGACCTCATCGCCAAGAATCCCGGTGAGAC
>Ga0310786_10011128_pt1 | contig 11255 bp, 10 predicted proteins | sample AusTroGonzalo_MG_FD_203881 | JGI IMG/M metagenome (GOLD analysis project Ga0310786, IMG submission 203881) | Bovine rumen microbial communities from tropical cattle in Woodstock, Queensland, Australia - Gonzalo_03 (v2) (version 2) | ecosystem: Host-associated > Mammals > Digestive system >...
AGCCGCGCGCATTTGACCCCCGAGGGCAAGCGACGTTGCCCCCTTCGGGCAAAATTTGATTAACCCTTTGTGGTAAAATTAAAATGCCCCCCTGAAGCGATTGCTTTTCGGGGGCTTTTTTGTAGTTTTGCGATACCGTCCTGACCGGCGGATTAACTCAAAATTACAGAATTCCATGAGAGACCTTGGAGGCACTTATCCCTGACTATGTGAAACGGCTGAGCCGCAAGGGTGTAACCGATACAAAAAACGAGTGAAATACAAAAGGAAAATGATATTTTCACTCAGAAACTTGAACCGACAAACGTTTCGATCGGACACATCGCGGGTAAAACCGGTTTGTTAATGACTTAACCAAATAGTTTGCCTACGATGTCGAGCAGGTTGCGGACGGTCTGTTTGTCAGGAACGGGTATCTTTATCGAAGTCTGGCCTGTCTCGGTATCGGTCTCTACTAATGAGTTGATAAGTTGCTCCGTAGCTTCGGGCGACTTCAAAGTTACGGCGAGACAACTGAGGAAGGCAGAACCTTGGGCTATGAGATCCTTCGGTGTAGAAGGTATTTGGGGATACAGCATTTCTGATTCTGACTGAGCAGATGAGACCGGACTTTCCTGAGATTCTTCACGTGGAGCCTCCGTCTCAGTAATGCACTCTTCGGCAGGTGACGCTGTTGTAACGGACTCTGTGCTACTGTCTATTGCAGCAGGCTCTGAAGGTTTCTCTGTCTCTTCTACCATCTCGCCAAGTGTGTCCATCATCTGACTGAACTTCGAGCCTTCGCCAAGGAAGATGGTGTCCTGACCATTATCAAGCACACCTTCGAACATGGCCGACTTGAAGCGGAGTTTATCAAGCATCTGTTCCTCGATGGTATTAGTTGCCACGAGGTTGATGACCTGCACATTGCGTTGCTGGCCGAGGCGATAGATACGGGCGATGCGTTGTTCTAAAACGGCAGGATTCCATGGAAGGTCGAGATTGATGATAGTGGCTGCAGACTGCAAATTGAGACCCGTAGAGCCTGCATCTGTAGAGAGGAATACGCGGCTGTCAGGATTGTCTGCAAAGTTGGTAATCAGCTTGCCGCGTTGCTCAGAGGGAACGCCGCCATGCAGGTACTCGAAGCCGATTTCCCGTTTTGTCAATTCCTGGGCGATAAGTCGCGTCATCCTCTCCCATTGGCTGAACACGACAACCTTTTCGCCTTCCGTCTCCAATAAGTTGGTAATGATATTCAAGGTTTCATCCACCTTTGTGTCATTGCGCGTCTTCTGGTCGAGGATATAAGTGCTGTCGCAAAGCATCCGCATCTGTGAGAGGCAGAGCATGAGGCGATTTCGATCCTTTTCGGAGAGGAAATGCATACGCTGCCATTTCATGACAATCTGCCCTACAATATACTTCAGTTCGTCATGTTGCTCGCGCTGTTCTTTGGTCATTGGCACATAAAGAAACTTATCCTGACGCATGGGCATTTGCAGAGCGACCTGCTTCTTGGTGCGGCGGATGAGACGCTGACGTGCTACTTCGCCCACTTTGTTCAGATTCTTATAGCCAAGCACTTTTCCTGTCTCGTCACTCACAATGCACTCTGCCTTGAACTTCCAGAACGGGCCAAGGCAGAAGTTGTCAGCAAATTCCATCACAGAGTAGAGCTCCTCCAGTTTGTTCTCTAATGGTGTGCCAGAGAGAATCACGGAGTACTGCGATGCCACTCGCCGCATGGCCATAGAGATCTGCGTATTCCAATTTTTCAGTCGCTGCACCTCGTCCATGATGAGTAGGTCGGTTTCCAACTTGCCGAGTATCTTAATGTCGTTGCAGGCACTATTGTAGGAAATAATCTTGTAGGGCACATCGAGTTGGTACTGGTGAATTCGCTTGTGGTGCAGACCTTCGATAACATGTGCCTGCTGCCCTGTGAACCGCTCTATTTCACGTTTCCACTGATACTTCAGCGACGTAGGACAGATGATGAGCGTTGATTGAATCAGCTTTTCCTTTCGCATCAGTTCCGCAGTCCCGATGGCTTGGATGGTCTTACCCAAGCCCATCTCGTCGGCAATGATGCTCTTACCTTTCTCGAAGGCAAAGCGGATGCCTTCCTTCTGATAGGGATAGAGTGAGACGCTCAGCAATTGGTCGAGCATCTCATCAGTATAGCAATGCAGGATATGCTGCCGGAACTGCGCATCACGCTTTTCGAAGATAAAATCGAAGGCATCTTGATAGAAGCGGAACGTATCGCTAATCTTATTGGCCTCTATGACAAAGTCCATAAACCTCTGGTAAACATCCTCCAGCATCACTCCATTACGGTCGAAATACTTTGCAGCTAATTGCTCATATTCCTTCTGATGGTCAGAGCCTATGCGAATACAGACTTTCCGCTCACCAAGGTATGACAAATAGACGGAGGTGTATGGTGGGATCTCTTGATGTACACGCACCTTTCTGTTATTTCTCACCCATTGTTTAACAGCCTCCAGATGCTTGCAAGTACCAAGTTGCGCTGTCTTGAAGTCATAGCACGAGCAATAGTTCCACTGGCTGTTAGCGCCGCGATACACTACTTTGTACTCCTGCTTTGTCTTTGGACTCTTTACACTATATTCACCCGGCAGCAGTTTGTCATCCACACACGAGATGCCGAAATGCTCTTCCTGAGCGATCTGTTTGCGCAGCGCTATCTGCCATTCCGTGAGCGTCATCCCGTCTGGCTTCACAATCCATGAGATCTTCGTCCGCTTTGCCGCCTTCTTTTTCGACGAGCCCGGACGACTGGTACTCACCGTCGTCTTCTTCGCAGTCTTCTTCGCTATATTTATTTGTTCCTTTGCCATTATTACTAATCTATTAATTGATCGGCCTGTGCTTTCAGCTCTGCTTTTTGCTCGTCTGTAAGAACAAGAATGTCTGTACCCCAAGTCTCAGCTGGAACAGCGATACCCACTTGTTCTGGCAGCACGTCGGCCTTAATAAAGGTAAGCAGTTCGGTGAGCTTGGCTCGACAATTGGCAGTAGCAGCTTTTCCTCCCGCTCCACTGATGGCCACCCGCTTGCCGTTGATACAGGTTGGTGTACCATAATCCATCGGAATGACTGGACGCGACAGCCAATCGAGCAGATTCTTCAAATGGCCAGGATAGCTGAAATTGTACTCAGGCGTAAATATCCACAGCGCATCAGCCTCTGTGATGGCCTTGCGGATACGGGCCACAGCAGCAGGCTCAGGCTGCTCGATGTCCTGATTCAGCAGCGGCAGGTCACTGTAATCAAGTTCCGACACTTCGGCACGATTGCCGATGATTTCCTTGGCCACATTGGCCACTTGGCGGTTGAAGGACTTCGCCCTCAGCGATCCGATAATAAACAGAATCTTCTTCATACTTTCCAGTTTTTAATTATTCCGCTGCGAAGATAGTCAAATTTTTGAGAATAACAACGAAAAGCACAAATAATCTTAAGTTTTTTTCATTTTTCGGATGGAAAATCGAAAAACATCGCTAAATTTGCAGCGATGGAACAGATAGAACGAATCAAACAGATGGAATTGCGGCTTGAGCGAGCAGCAACTGCAGTGATGGAGTTATCGGCTGCACTGGATAAATATGCAGCGATACGGGAAGACATCAAATCGCTAAGTGACTACTACGGCAGTGACCTATGGAAGCAGGACTTCGCCGATGATGAGGCCGGACTTTTGCCAAACGGCCTGAAGCGTGGCGTGCTTTCTGAAGACGGCATCTGGAACCTGCTTTCTGATGCCAAAGAACTTGATGAGAGACTCTTAAAAACCAATCAATTATGAACATCGGAGACAAAGCGCCCGAGATATTGGGCAAGGACGAACAGGGACGGGATATCCGTCTGAGTGATTATCGTGGCCGAAAGCTGGTATTGTATTTCTACCCGAAGGACAACACCAACGGCTGTACGGCTGAGGCTTGCAGCTTGAGAGACCATTATGGAAAGTTACAGGCTGAGGGCTATGAGGTGGTGGGCGTGAGTAAGGACTCTGCCGCCTCGCATGTCAAGTTTAAGGAGAAGTACGAGTTGCCCTTCCCGTTGATAGCCGACGTTGATAAGGCACTGATGGAGGCGATGGGGGCCTGGGGCGAGAAGACAATGTACGGTAAGAAGACGATGGGCACCATCCGCACCACCTTCATCATCAACGAAGAGGGTATCATCGAACAGATCTTTGCTGGTAAGCAGGTCAAGACCAAGGAGCACGCTGAGCAGATCCTGAATCAATAGATGATAGAAAAAATCACAGAACAACCGTCGCACTACGATCATCTCGAGCAGATGTCGGTTTTGGAACTGTTGCGGCATATCAACGACGAGGATGCGCTGGTGGCTGAGGCGGTGCGAAAGGCTATTCCCCAGATTGAGGCATTGGTGGAGGCCGTCGAGCCGAAGATGAGGCAGGGCGGCAGGCTCTTCTATGTCGGAGCGGGCACCAGCGGACGGCTGGGTGTGCTTGATGCCAGCGAGCTGCCCCCAACTTTCGGCGTACCTGAGACATGGGTGGTGGGCCTCATTGCTGGTGGTGACGAGGCGTTACGTCATGCCGTAGAGAAGGCAGAGGACATTGCTGAACGCGGCTGGCTCGATGTGCAGGCCTATCGCCCGTCGGAAAATGATACTGTGATTGGCATTGCTGCTTCAGGCACAACACCTTATGTCATCGGTGCTGTCCGTGAGGCCAGAAAGAATGGCCTGCTGACGGGTTGTATCACCAGCAATCCCCATTCGCCGTTGGCTGAAGCCTCCGATTATCCCATCGAGACCATCGTAGGTCCTGAGTTTGTGACGGGCTCCAGTCGTATGAAGAGCGGAACAGCGCAGAAGATGGTGCTTAACATGATTAGTACCTCATTGATGATCCGTTTGGGGCGCGTCGAGGGCAACCGTATGGTGAAGATGCAGCTGACGAATGCCAAGCTTGTGGATCGTGGTACGCGGATGATCCAGGAGTCGTTAGGACTCTCCTACAATGAGGCTCGTCAACGTCTGCTCGATGCTGGCAGTGTGGATTACGTGCTGACAGAACACCAAAATACTTAAATTGAACTATGGAGAATTTGCAGACAACAAAAGACAACGGTGGACTGCGTAGCGCGTGGGACTTCGTGGAACACACGGGGCGTGGCATCTTCCTGACGGGTAAGGCCGGCACGGGAAAGACCACCTTCCTGAAAACTGTCGTGGAACGGAGCAAGAAACGTTCTATCGTGGTGGCACCGACAGGTGTGGCTGCCATCAATGCTGGTGGTATGACCATCCATTCCTTTTTCCAGCTGCCCTTCACCCCCTATGTGCCGAACGCACATATCAAGAGTAAATTTGACTTTGGCAAGGAGAAACGTCGCATTATCGCCTCGCTCGACCTGCTGATTATCGATGAGATCTCGATGGTGCGCAGTGACTTGCTCGATGCCATCGACTCGGTGCTGAGACGGTTCCGTGACCGTTACAAGCCCTTTGGTGGCGTGCAGCTGCTGATGATCGGCGACCTGCAACAGCTGACGCCTGTGGTGACACCTGAGGATGAGGTGCTGTTGCGGCCCTATTACGACACCCCTTATTTCTTCGGTTCGAAGGCGCTCCAGCAGATAGAATATGTCACCATCCAGTTGGAAAAGGTCTATCGCCAGGAGGACGGCACTTTCCTCGATGTGCTCAACCACATCCGTGAGGCCAAGCCGACGGCCGAGGATATCACCATACTTAATAAATGCTGCAATCCCACCTTTATCCCCAAGCGCGGCGAGGGTTATATTCGTCTGACTACCCATAACCGCCTGGCGGACAGCTATAACGATAACGAGTTGGCAAAGTTACCATCCCGCAGTTATACCTTCCGAGCCAAGATTGAAGGTAACTTCCCAGAATATTCCTATCCAACGAGCGAGGAGTTGACGCTGAAGCAGGGGGCTCAGGTGATGTTCGTGAAAAACGACCCTACAGGCAATCACCGCTATTATAACGGTCGCATTGGTGAGATTGTGGACATCGACGACAATCAGGTCAGTGTGCTCTGTCCTGGTGATGTCGAGGCGATAGAGGTTGAGCCGCTGACGTGGGAGAACGCGCAGTATCAGCTGAATCCCGAGACCCGTGAGATAGAGACGAAGGTGCAGGGCAAGTTCCATCAGTTACCGTTGCGGCTGGCCTGGGCTATCACCATCCATAAGAGTCAGGGGCTCACCTTCGAGCATGCCATCATCGATGCCAACCTCTCTTTCGCACCAGGACAGGTGTATGTGGCCCTGAGCCGTTGTAAAACGCTCGATGGAATGGTGCTTTCTGCTCCCATCGAGCCGCGTGCCGTCATCTCTGACCAACGGGTGGAGAACTACATCAGCCGCCAGGAAGAGGAAGCAATCAAGAGTATCCGGCAGTTGCCGCAGTTGAAGGAGGAATACCATCGGCAACTGCTGCTGGAGTTGTTCGACTTCCACGATATCTTCTATAAGGAGGAACATCTGCTGCGCTTGATGACAGAGTTCTTCTATCACAGTTACACTGACATCACCGAACGCCACAAACGAGTACTGAACGGCTTGAGTACTGAGACGATGGTCGTCTCTGAGAAGTGGCTGCAGAAGATCCGCCAGCAATCATCAGAACAGTTGCATCAGGACGATTTCCTGGAGCGGGTGAAGCGGAGTGCCGCCTATTTCGAGGAGTCTATCCGCAACACGTTTGGCAACGCCTTGGAACTGGCGGCATCCATCAATAGCAACAACAAACAGGCGATGAGCCGTTTTGGCGATTCGCTCGCAGAGACCAAGCAGGCCGTCCTCTCACGTCGCTATCTGTTGGCACGTATTGCCGAACAGGGTTTCTCAATTGGCACCTATCTTCACGAGAAGCAGTACTCTATGCTCGATGCACTCGACGAGGACAGTATCAAAAAGCCGAAGAAAGGACCGAAGCCAAAGAAGGCACCCAAGGCCAAGAAGGAGCAATATAAATCGTATAAATATAAAAATAAGGTATGAACAAGAAATTAATCATCATCTTTGTGCTTACCCTTGCCACAGTGACAGGATGGGCACAAGAGAAGGCCGAAAGCCAGGTGAATCCGACTACAGCACTGTTAGGCTCATGGTCGGGCAAGTTGAATGTAGGGGCAATATCACTGACGTTGGTGCTGAATCTTGAGCAGGCCGACGGCTATGTGAAAGCGTCGTTGGATAGTCCTGACCAAGGTGCCAAGGGCATCCCCGCCTTTAAGGAATATCTGAGCGATGACTCGCTGGCCGTGAAAGTGGAGCAGATAGGTATGACCTACCGTGCGCGGCTGAAGGACGGTAAACTTGATGGTACGTTCTCCCAGAATGGCTTTTCCACATCTCTTGTGCTGGCGAAAGGCGATGTGCCTGAGGTGAAGCGTCCGCAGACGCCAAAGTCGCCTTATCCATACGTGACAGAAGAGGTGACGTTCAGAAATGATGCCGACGGTGCTACATTGGCTGGTACACTGACCTGGCCTGTGGGTTATGACAAGCAGTCGAAGCAGAAGCCCACGGTCGTTCTGCTTGTATCGGGTAGTGGACAGCAGAATCGTGATGAAGAACTGTTTGAGCACAAGCCCTTCCTTGTCATCTCTGACTATCTGGCTCGTCAGGGCATCGCTACGTTGCGTTATGACGACCGTGCCACAGGAGCTTCCGTTGGTGGAGAGGTGAAGAATGCGACGACAGAGGATTTCTCTCGCGATGCCGCTGCTGGTCTCGACTTCCTGCGTAGTCGGAAGGCATTTGCCAAGATTGGTCTCCTCGGCCATAGCGAGGGCGGCTCCATCGCTTTCATGCTTGCCGCAAAGAAAAGGACCGATTTCATCGTCACTTTGGCAGGTCCTGGCGTAAAGGGTGACACGCTGTTGGCAGCACAGGGCAACCGCATCCTGAGCCTATCGGGAATGCCCGCAGATATGACGGTGGAGAAATACCGTCAGCAGCAAGCCGTGCAAGAGATGCCTTGGATAAAGTGGTTCATCGACTACGACCCGTCTGATGACATCCGCCAGACGCGCTGTCCTGTCTTTGCGCTCAACGGCGAACGTGACTGTCAGGTCATCTCCTCGCAGAACCTCACAGCCATTCAGAAGCTGCTGCCAAAGTCGAAGCAGAATCTCATCAAGGAGTACCCTGCGCTCAATCACCTCTTCCAGCACAGCACCACGGGCCTTGTTGCCGAGTATGGTCAGATAGAGGAAACCATCTCGCCGGAGGTGCTCAGCGATATCGCGCAGTGGATCAATGGCCTGAAATAAGTATGTACATCAATCATTAAGAATATGACACCCAAAGAATTAAGAAACGAACGACTGGCGGAGCGGATGATCAAGAACCTGAAGCGCCGCAATATAGAGGCCTTCTATTGTCCGACGGCAGAGGAGGCGGTAAAGAAGGTATCGGAATTAATCGCCGATGGAAGCAGTGTGACGTGGGGTGGTTCGATGACCATCCGGGATATGGGTATTCCGCAGGCCCTGAAAGAGCGTGGCACACTGGAAGTGCTCGACCGCGATGAGGTGACAGACCGCGACGAGGTGGTAAAGATCTATGAGCGTGCTTTTACGGCTGATGTCTATCTGTCGAGTGCTAATGCTATCAGCGAAGACGGCGTCATCGTGAATATTGACGGCAACGGCAATCGTGTCGCTGCCATCACCTGGGGACCGAAGAAGGTTATATTTATTATAGGTGTGAACAAGGTGGCGCAGAATGTTGAGGCGGCATTAGCCCGTGCGCGTTCGACGGCCTCGCCTATCAACGCCGCCCGTTTCGACATCAAGACGCCTTGTCAGACAGATGGTGTCTGCCACAACTGCAACTCGCCTGAGAGCATCTGCAACTACGTTCACTTCCTGCGCAACTCACCACGTGGCAGACATACGGTGGTGCTCGTGGGTGAGGAACAAGGGTATTAAGATCACTTACTTAACAATTCATTTATGCGAAAGACGATAGTATTATGGACATTGCTGCTATTGCCGATGATGGGACTTGCAGCACAGGGCGACCTGAAGCCAAGGCTCGTTGTCTGTACGGATATCGCACCAGCAGATGTGGAGCCTGACGATATGGAGTCGATGGTGAGGCTGATGGCCTATGCCGACCTGTTTGAGATAGAAGCGCTCATCACATCGGTAGGTTGGAATTGCGATCCTTATCCCGCCGAGTGGGCGCAGTATCTGTTTCGTGTTATTGATGCCTATCGTCAGGACGCACCGAAGCTGATGAGGCGTTCTTCACAGCAGCAATTTCTTTCGTTAGAGCAGGAGAATGGCCGCCAGTACATTGGCTACTGGCCCAGTGCCGACTACCTTAAAAGCCGTGCTGTGATGGGTAGCGTGCATGGTGGCATCAAGGTTATCGGCGAGGGTAACGACTCGCCTGGCAGCGAACTGCTCATCCGACTGGCAGATGAGGATGACTCGCGCCCGATTTATGTGGCCGCCTGGGGTGGAGCAAACACGCTGGCACAGGCCATCTGGCGCGTGAAACAGACGCGCTCGGCAGAAGAGCTGAAGAGGTTTGTCCGTAAGTTCCGCATCTATACCATTACCGACCAAGATATGGCGTATAACAATCGTATGAACCGTCACTACAGTTCCCATATGTGGCTGCGCAGCGAGTTTAAGGACGACCTGCAGTTCATTTGGGATGAGGGTACCTGGCAGGAACAGTGCGAACTGGGCAAGCGCCATTGGCAGCAGCATAAGGACCACATACAGGGCAAGGGTGCGCTGGGACGCGAATATCCTGACTATAAGTGGGGTGTCGAGGGCGACACGCCAAGTTTCCTCTATGTGCTGCCCAATGGTCTCAACGACCCTGAAGACCCCTCGCAGGCAGGCTGGGCCGGCTATCATGAACGTGGCCTCTGTGCCGACTCGCTCACCACTGCCTGGACCAGTTGGCAGGAGCCTGTGCGTAGCATTAGCGTGGGCTATAAGACCCGTTTTTATCCCGATGAAATCGCGGATTTCTGTGCCCGTATGCAGTGGGCCGACGAAGGCCGGGGCAATCATAATCCACAGGTCATCATCCGTTCGCTCTCAGGAGATAACAGCCAGAGCCTTCAGCCCATACAGATTCAGGCGAAGGCTGGCGAGACCATCCGCCTCGATGCCTCGCTGTCTTCCGACCCTGACGGTGACAACCTCACCTTCCACTGGTGGCAACAGCCGGAGATTGGAAACACCAAAGTGACGATTGGCCAGGCCGATCAGTCAATAATAACCATCCATATCCCCGCTGATGCGACCAAAGACACAATCCATATCATCTGTGAAGTCCACGACAACGGTCCTTTCCGCCTCGTGTCCTATCGGCGGATAATTGTACATATACAATAAATAAGAAGATGCGATAGGGGAATGAAATCCGAAATCTTTATTTGACCTTCCAGACGTTGAGCACGATGCCCTTGAAATCTTGTGAGAACTCTGGGGCGCAGACGAAGAGCGAATTATTCAGCCAGCCGTACTTGCTGTCGGCAGGTGCCTCGAACTGTGGTGCAGCGCGAAAATAGAAGGTGGGATTGCCGTTGGCATCCTTTCCGCCGCTGATGATACCGCGGTTACGGACGTGGATGTAGATACCGTCGTCAGTCTTGATGCAGTAGATGGCTTCCAGTTCCGTACGTCCCTGAGCGTTAGCCAGCTGGTAGTCGGCACCTCCGTTGATGATGGTTCCCTTCAGCTGAGGGCCCTCGAAGGTGCCGCCAGTGATGGGGATGACGGTACGCCGTCCGTGTTGGGTGTTCTCGATGGCGAAGGCTTCACCAAGGGTTACCTTCAGTTGCAGGGCAAACTCCAGTTCTGGTGCGTTCTTCGGAGGATAGACCTGTGCACTGACATTCAGTGTCAAGGCCATCAGCAGGGCAATAAAAAGAAATCTTCTCATATTTTAAATTCTTAGAAACGGTAGTCGATACCTAAACCGATGACGTTATTCGTGCGTGAATAAGTCTCGATGCCGTAGGACGCCTGCTTCTCGTAGTCGCTGTAGATGCTGATGAAGTAGCCGGCGTTCAGACGGATTTTCTCGTTGATGTTCCAGGCACCGCCCAGTCCGATGCTGTAGCTGTCGCAGGCGAAGGATGTATTCTGCTGGTAGCCGTCAGAAAGACCGTAGTCAGTACGCTGACCACCACAACTGACGGTGAACTTGTCGTTGATGTCGTATTCGATACCAGCCAGGAACTCGTGGGTACCGTGAGTGAGT
>Ga0310786_10011129_pt1 | contig 11255 bp, 12 predicted proteins | sample AusTroGonzalo_MG_FD_203881 | JGI IMG/M metagenome (GOLD analysis project Ga0310786, IMG submission 203881) | Bovine rumen microbial communities from tropical cattle in Woodstock, Queensland, Australia - Gonzalo_03 (v2) (version 2) | ecosystem: Host-associated > Mammals > Digestive system >...
CGGCAGGAGAAATCATCTGGTCGTCAGCTGCGTCATACTTCTCGAGGTACTTCACGGCATCCTCCCACTTGTCAAGCTTAGCGTAGCAGAGGCCGGCATAGAGGTTAGCCAAATTACCTGCTGCAGTAGAGCTGTACTCGTCGGCGAGCTTGGCGAAACCCTTGAAGTTGGCGCTGTCACCATTGAGAGCCATCTCATAGTTAGCGGCCTGGAAGAGCTGCTGACCCTTGGCGATCTCGGTGCTGGCCTTGACCTCACGGGGACCAGATACATAAGTAGTGTAAAGAACGATACCTGCGATGATGACTACGAGGGCTACCACCACAGCGATAATGGCCTTCTTATACTTCAGGAAGAAGGCTTCACTCTGATTCAGGCTCTGCTCCATCGTGGGAGCTGCCTGCTGTTGATTCGTTGTATTTGCCATTATTTTTTATTATTTTTTATTGTTTGCGCATAAATCGGGTGCAAAGGTACAAGAAAAAAAGCGAAAAACAAAAGAAAAACAAAAAAAAACACTACCTTTGCACTATGATTCTCGAAAAGCTGTCAATCATTAACTACAAGAACATTGCCGAGGCGGAGCTGGAGCTGTCGCCAAAGATCAATTGTTTCATAGGCCAGAACGGCGTGGGAAAGACGAATGTGCTCGATGCCATCTACTATCTTTCGTTCTGTCGCTCGGCCAATAATCCCATCGATTCACAGGTAATCCGGCACGGAGAGGAGTTCTTCATGCTGGAAGGACGATACGACGACAACCTGACGGTGACGGCAGCGATGAAGCGCGGACAGAAGAAGCATTTCAAGCGCGACAAGAAGGAATATAAGCGCCTGTCGGAGCACATCGGTCTGATACCACTCGTAGTGGTAGCGCCCTCGGACACCCTATTGATAGAGGGAGGCAGCGAGGAGCGCAGACGACTGATGGACATCGTGATTGCGCAATACGACCGCAGCTATATCGAGTCGATGAACCGCTATAACAAGGCCCTGCAGCAGCGCAATGTGCTCTTGAAACAGGAAGAAGAACCCGATATGGAGGTGATGGCGCTGTTTGAAGAGCAGATGGCTATGGAGGGTGAGCGTATCTACCAGTGCCGCAAGGCTTTCGTTGAGGAATTGACACCTATCTTCCAGCATATCTACGAGACGGTATCGGAAAATCGTGAGCAGGTGACGCTGAACTACACGTCGCATTGTCAGCGCGGACCGTTGTTGGAGGTGATCCAGAGAGACCGTTTCAAGGACCGTGCCGTGGGATATTCGCTTCACGGCATCCATCGCGACGACCTGGAGTTCTGTCTTGGCGGTCATCCGATGAAGCGTGAAGGCAGTCAAGGGCAGAACAAGACATTCGTCATTGCCCTGAAACTGGCGCAGTTTGACTTCCTGAAGCGCACCAATTCGAAGACCACGCCCCTCTTGCTGCTCGACGACATCTTCGATAAGCTCGATGCACAGCGCGTGGAGCAGATTGTGAGGCTCGTGGCCAGCGATGAGTTCGGACAGATCTTTATTACCGACACCAACCGCGACCATCTGGACCAGATACTCAAGGCCTCATCGCACGACTATAAGATCTTCCACGTCGAGAAAGGAGAGATACATGTTTAAGAGAGACGTACAACAGATTAAGGACCTGATACTGAAGAACCTACGGGCACAGGGACTGGAAACGCCACTCCTACAGAAGAGGCTTATCGACGCATGGCCAGAGGTGGCAGGGGAGATGATTGCGGGCTATACAAGAGAACTCAACATCCGCAATCAGACCCTATTTGTACACCTGACAAGTCCGGCCCTGAGGGCAGACCTCTCCATGATGCGCAGCGAACTGGTTAAGAAGCTGAATGCGCATGTAGGCAGTCAAGTAATTGCCGATATACGTTTCTGCTAAATCACTTCATCTACAGATATATCGTGTTCCCCGACAGGAACCTCTTCGACTTTCTGGAAGTCGAAACAAACGCCGATGGTTTTACAACTTATCCTTGTAAGCAAGCGGTCGTAATAGCCTTTGCCCCTGCCTAAGCGATGGCCCTGGGCATCGAAGGCCATGCCAGGGATAAGGGCGACATCAATCTGCAGAAAATTGGCAAAGGGTTCGCCCACAGGTTCCATGATATGAAAACTACCCTCACGAAGGTCGTGAATACCTGTATAGCGGCATAATTCCATCGTTTCGTCATCGAGCACCTTAGGCAATAAGACCATCTTGCCTTCTGCCACCAAATCATCAATTAGTTGATGGGTGCAGACCTCATCAGGCAGAGAGTAATAGACCATAACCACACGGGCATCATGAAGTCGCTCCTTGAGTCGCATCACAATAGGAAGCGACCATTCACTGAGCTGTTGCTGAGTGAAGAGTCGCTTCGTATCACGTATCTGTTGTCGGAGTTCTGACTTAAGCATGGGCCACCTTCTTGTCGCTGACAGGAGCCACAGGCTTCTGAGGGAAGGCAGCATTCTCACGGAAGAGACGCAGAGCCTCCTTGATGGAAGGATCGTCTTGATTCAGATATTCCGTCCAAGCCTGCTCGCTATGGATGTTGTAGATGATTCGGCTGACAAGGAAACGTTCCAGCAACTTATGAGACTTCTGAATCATCAGATTACGGCGTTTGAGACCATTCTTTTCAGCATAGGTAGCAAACTTATCAACGACGTTCTGCTTCTTCAGATAGGTCTCCATCTCCTTGACAGTGGTCATATCGGCCAGGCGCTGACGGTTCTCGTCGCTATAGTTAAAGGCATACTGGAGAATGAGTCCACTCATCGAGGCTTCCTTATAATAAGAAGTCATATCAAGCGTATCCTCAGGGATAAAGATATCGGGCGTGATGCCACCACCTCCATAGACGACACGTCCGTTGGATGTATGATACTCAGGACCTGTATGCTTGATGCTGTCTTCAGAGAAGAACTCACCATGCTGGTAACGGCTCACCCAGTCGTCGTCGTAATGGGAGCCATCGGTATAGGGCTTCTGAATGCAACGGCCAGAGGGAGTGTAATAACGGGCGATGGTAAGACGTATCATCGAATGGTCGCTAAACTCCATCGGCTTTTGTACCAGACCCTTACCAAAGGAACGGCGTCCGATAATCGTACCACGGTCATTGTCCTGAATAGCACCTGCCAGAATCTCTGAAGCAGAGGCTGAAGCCTCATCAACGAGCACCACCAAGGGCAGATTCTGATAAGAGCCACGGCCATCGGCACGATAGTCCTGACGGGGGAAAGCACGTCCTTGGGTATAGACAATCAACTGACCACGGGAGAGGAACTCATTAGCAATCTGTACTGCCGACTCAAGATAGCCACCCGTATTACCACGCAAGTCAATGACTAGATTACTGAAGTTCTGCTGTGCCAGCTTGGCCAGCGCAATGAGCAGTTCTGGATAGGTGTTCTCACCAAAGTTCTTGATGCGGATATAACCACTCTCATCGTCGAGCATATAACTGGAGGTGATACTCTTGGTGGGTATCTCACCACGGGTGATAGTAATATGGCGCATCTTGTTCTCACCATAGCGCAGGATACCCAACTTCACCTTCGTGTCCTTGGGACCTTTCAAACGGTGCATGGCCTCAGCATTGGTACAGATCTTGCCTACGAAGACAGAGTCATCGACCTCGACAATCTTATCGCCTGCCAGCACGCCAGCGCGCTCTGCAGGACCGTTGCCGATGACATTCTGGACACGGATGGTGTCCTGACGGATGGTGAACTCGATACCGATACCAAAGAACGAGCCACGCAGGTCGTCGTTGGCAATCTCGCCCTCACGTGCCGTGATATAGACGGAATGGGGATCGAGCTCTGCCAAAATCTGGGGCATGGCTTTTTCCACCAGGTCGTTGATATTGACCGTATCCACATACTGATCGTCAATAATATGGAGCAGGTTGTTGAGTTTGTTACCGCTCGAATTGATGATGTTCAGTCGGTTGCCAGAAAAATGGTTAGCATAAAAGGTGCCCACAAGGATGCCGAGGACTACGCAAACGGCCATCCACAAGGGGGTAAAACGACCATACTTATTCTTCATACTTCCAAAAAGATTACTTCGATACCTGCACGCTTCAGAAGATCGATACCGTCCGTCAGACGGTATTTCTCGCCATAGACCACCCGCTTGATGCCTGCCTGGATAATGAGTTTGGCACACTCGATACAGGGCGAGGCGGTGATATAGATTGTGGCACCATCGCTGTTGTTGTTGGAACGGGCCAGTTTCGTGATGGCATTAGCCTCAGCATGGAGCACGTATGGTTTCGAAACGTTGTTCTCATCCTCGCAGATATTCTCGAACCCTGTCGGCGTGCCATTATAGCCGTCGCTGATGATCATCTTGTCCTTCACCACTAATGCACCCACCTGACGGCGCTGGCAATAGGAGTTTTCTGCCCAAATGCGCGCCATGCGCAAATAGCGTTCATCTAGTTTTTGCTGTTTTGATTCCATTTCTCTTCAGTAATGCGTCAATGGTGGGTTCACCACCCTTGAACCGTTTATATAATACCATAGGATTCTCCGTGCCACCCTTCGAGAGGATGTTCTCACGGAAACTCTTAGCTGTTTTCTTATCAAAGATGCCATGCTTTTTAAACACAGCAAAGGCATCGGCATCGAGTACCTCGGCCCACTTATAGCTATAATAACCTGCTGCATAGCCACCAGCCATGATATGGGAGAACTGTACCGTCATACAAGTATCTGGCAACTCTGGAAGAATGGTTGCCTTCTCCCATGCTTTCTTCTCAAAAGGAATAATATCCTCAGTAAACTCATCTTTCTTGGTGTAATAAGCCATATCGAGCAAGCCAAACTTCACCTGACGCATGCAGGCGTAGGCAGCATTGTAATTGCGGCTCTTCACGATGCGGTCGATGAGCTCATCAGGGATTGGTTCACCTGTCTTATAATGGAAAGCGAAAGTACGCAGAAACTCTTTCTCGATGGCAAAGTTCTCCATGAACTGCGAGGGCAACTCCACAAAATCCCACCATACACTGGTGCCACTCAGGCTCTCAAAACGGGTGTTGGCAAACATACCATGGAGCGAGTGACCAAATTCGTGGAGAAACGTTTCCACCTCGCCCAGTGTCAATAGGGCTGGCTTTTCTTCTGTTGGTTTCGTAAGGTTCATCACCACAGAAACATGGGGACGCACATTTTTGATATTCCCTGGGCCAAAAGGTTTCTTTAGGTCCAGACGTTCCATCCACTGTCCCTGGTACGACGTCATCCACGCCCCACCCTGCTTACCCTTACGGGGATGGAAGTCGGCATAGAAGACTGCCAGGAAGGAACCGTCCTCATTGAACACCTCGAAGGCTTTCACGTCAGGATGATAGACGGGGATATCCTTATTCTCCTTGAAAGTGATGCCATACAGGCGATTGGCCAAGCCAAACACACCATCAATAACCTTGGAGAGTTCAAAGTAGGGACGCAGCATCTCGGCATCAATATTGTACTTCTGCAACTGGAGCTTATGGGAGTAGAAATTAAAGTCCCAGGGTTCCAGTTTGAAGTCCTTACCCTCAAGTTGGCGAGCCATCTTTTCTATGGCAGCCACTTCTTTCTGGGCTGTGGGCTTATAGGCCTTGATGAGGTCGTTGAGAAGCTTATAGACATTGCGCACATTACCTGCCATACGGTGTTTCAGCACGTAGTCAGCATAGGTCTTATGCCCTAACAGCTGGGCCAGTTCACGACGCAGGTTGATGATCCGCTTGCAGATGGCGAGGTTGTTCTCCGTATTATCATGGATACACTCGGTATTTTTGGCCATATACAGCTGGCGACGAAGTTCGCGCTGAGTGCTGTAGGTCATGAAGGGAGAATATGAGGGGAAGTCGAGTGTAAAGACCCAACCTTCCTTACCTTGTTCCTTGGCAGCCAGAGCAGCAGCCTCGCGGGCTGTTTCAGGCAGACCGTCAAGTTGTTTCTCGTCTGTAATATGCAGGGAAAAGGCTTTGTTTTCTTTCAAGAGGTTTTGCGAGAACTGAAGTCCGAGCATGGAGGCCTCTTCCGTCAGTTGACGGAGGCGCTCTTTACCATCAGCATCGAGCAGGGCACCACTACGCACAAAACCATCATAGCAGTTATCAAGCAGCATCTTCTCCTCTGGAGACAGCTTACGATGGTGACGATGCACATACTTAATACGCTCAAAGAGTTTCTCATTGAGACGGATATCATTGGCATGTTTGGTCAGAATTGGACTCATCTTCTGTGCCAGAGCGTCCATCTCGTCGTTCGTCTCTGCAGAGAGCAGGTTGAAGAATACGGTGCTAACGCGACCCAGCAGATTATAGTAATCTTCACCGTCTTTCCCATCGTCGACGGTAATGATCGTATTATCAAAGGTGGGTTTGGCAGGATTGTTGACAATCTTGTCAATCTGTTCATCGTCACGACGGATACCCTCAAGCATGGCTTCCTCGTAGTCTTCCATACGGATACGATCGAAAGGTGCCGTGTCGTGGGGCGTATTATAAGGTAGGAAAAACGGATTTATTCTCTCTTTATTTTCGTTCATGATTAATACTAACGTTTCAGAGCGCAAAGGTAATGTAAAATTCTCATACAATCATGATAACCTGCATTAAAAAAGCTGAAAATGGGCAAGATTAGCCATTATGGCCTGACGGAAAGCAGCCGTTCCAACTGTGGAATCTCTATCCGTCCGCGATAGAGGGTCACCACCCCATCCTTCTGCATCTGGTTTAATACACGTGATACGTTCAGGCGACTATCGTTCAACTCATCGGCCAGACGCGTCATCAGGATATTAAACTGCTTATGTCCTGCTGGATAGACACAATGCTGGGTCAGAAAACGTTCTACCCGTTCTCTGAGCGACTGAGGCTGATGGAGCCACGACAGACGGAGTTGCTTTTGGGTCTGGGTGGCAAAATTGTTCATCAGGTTTAGACGGAACACGAGAAAATCCTCTGAGAGACGGACAAGTTCTTCCTTGTCGATGGTTATAAAATTCACATCCGACGAGGCAATGAAGTCATGGGTATAGCGCTGATGATAGCCAAAGATACCCTCCACCTGAAGAATATAGGGGGCAGAGATCTGTTCCTCGACAGAATAACCGTAATCATCGGAGTAGGTTATCACCCTAATAGAGCCATTGATAAGGAAATAGAGCTGGGTGCAGGCCTCACCTGACTTGACTACGGGACGGCCTGAGGCAACCTTCATAAAGCCGAAACGGGTATGACCTGCGATAATCTCCAGGTCATCACGACTCATTCCCTGAAACAGCGGGAACTGTAGCAGTTTGTCGTAAATCTGCAGTGTTGCCATATTACTCGGCTATTTTCTCACGCAGGGATGGAGAATACCATACATCCATGTCCCCTTTCTGGTTACTATAGATGAAATAGGCCATCAGTTCGGGATGACGCTCCAAGACCTGACGGGCCTTGTCAAAACCCATCACCATGAAAGAGGTGGCATAGGCATCAGCCACGGCACAACTCTTGGAAAGAACCGTTGCCGAGAGGATACTATGCTGTACGGGATATCCTGTTTTGGGGTCGACTGTGTGGGCGAACTTCTTACCACCTTTGAAATAGAAGTTACGGTAATTGCCACTGGTGGCCATCGCCTTATCCGTCACATTCAGGACGGTCTGTAACTCATGACCGATATTCAACGAATCGTCGGTAGGTTTCGTTACGCCAATCTTCCACGGCACACGGTCAGGATTGACACCACTTGTCACCACCTCTCCACCAATCTCTACCATGAAGTTCTGTATTCCACGACTTCGAAGCAGACGGGCCACTCGGTCAGTACCATAGCCCTTGGCTATAGCCGAACAGTCTAGCATAATACGGGGATCCTGCTTCGTCACTTTCCCATCAACCATCGACACCTTCTTATAGCCTACCAACTGAAGGAGACTATCTACCTGATGGCTCGAAGGCTGGAAACCATTCTTAAAGCCAAAGCCCCAGGCATTCACCAGTGGAGCCACAGTAATATCGAAAGCGCCATCGGTCTCTTTGGAAATGTCCATCGCCAAATTGAAGACTTCCTTGAACATATCGTCGAGTTGGACCTCCTTATTCTCATTGACAGCAGTAATCACCGATTCCTTATTGAATGGCGACAACGATGCGTCGACCTTCAGGAGTTCTGCCCTAATACTCTGTGTCAGGTCGGAATCACACTGGTAGGTAACATGATAGGTGGTCCCAAAGATAAAGTCCGATGTTTTGTGATAGGGCATAGAATGCTGTTGGCGGATAATCAGGATAGTGCCCACCACCAACAATGCCAGGAACGGCAGTTGCCAGAGTAGTTTTTTGTTCTTCATATATCGATGATGACATTAAACGTGCCACCCAGACGGGTGTCTCCATCCATACCATAGCCCGGGACATACCAACTTCTGCCAAAGTCAATATCCTGAGAATGAGAGATGCGCCGTTTATAGCGCAGGCTCCATCCTAAATGGAGCGGACCGAAGATCTTTGCATCCACGCCAACAACGGCCTCTATCCAGTGTTGACTACACGAAGCGTCCTGGATATTATAGGTGTCCGTATCCCACTGCCAGACGGGGTCTGGGAATGTGGGGCGAGAGATATTGACTTTATAAGAGGTATAGGCATAACGCAAACCGGCATATAGACGATTTTTGCCATGCTTGTCTTTCAACATATTCTTATCAATACCAATACGGAAATAGGGGGCCTTGGTATCATAATGAATATGCGTTACATCGTCACTATGATTGGCCTTGCCAAGACCAACTTCGACAATCGGGAACCACTCGTCATGGAGGTTGACACGTAGGGCACCCTCATATTGTCCGTTATTAGAAAATGCCATCAGACCAGCTCCCACGAGGTCGAAGGAAACGGCAAAGCCACGGAACACTGGGATAGAGTCTTTCTGGAAGGCGAAAAACTTTATCTGTGCCGACGCTGAGGCGGAGACCATCAGCAGTAACAGACTAATTGCTGCTCTTCGGATAGATATGTAGATGAACCGTCTCATAGTCATATGTTACTGATGGATTCTTAATCACAATCGAGTCGAGATAATGATTCGTATAACGGATGCCTGTCAGCGTATGGAAGAAGATGGAGTTACAGTCTACCGACTCGAAATGGGCATAATCGTTTTTCGTAATCCATACGGTATCTGTCACATGCAGGTTATTATTGTTGCTATTATCAAAATGAAACACGAATACGTCCTCGGGATGAGAATAGCTGATGGGGAGGTTAAACGTCGACTTCTCCGTGAGTTTGTTCAGTACGGTTGCATCACGGCCATTCAGCACAGTAATCACCTGAGCATCCTTCCTAACCGTCGTCACCGTCAGGGTATCAGCTAACTTCAGCTCTTGTCCCTTACCGTCGTAGACTTTCCAGATGGTCTCTACGATGCTGTTTACGGGGCAGTCAATGCTAGAACAGGCCGTCAGCAACAATATCATCCATATATACGACAGACGCTTCATATCATCTGTTCAATTTGATAATCATTTCTGCCACTTGACGAACGACTGATAAGGTCGCCGATGAAACCCGTAAGGAACAACTGCGTACCGATCATCATCATTGTCAGGGCGATATAGAAGAACGGAGAGTCGGTCACCAGGCGCTGGGGAATATGATGGGCCAGACACCACAGTTTATCTGCTCCAATCCAGAAGGCAGCCACAAAACCAATGAAGAACATAATTGTGCCCAGAAAACCAAACACGTGCATCGGCTTCTTTCCAAAGGTAGAGAGGAACCAGAGTGTCAGCAGATCAAGGTAGCCATTGACGAAACGGTTCAGTCCCATAAACTTCGATGAGCCATATTTACGGGCCTGATGCTGTACCACCTTCTCACCAATCTTATTGAATCCGGCATTTTTGGCCAGATAGGGAATATAGCGGTGCATCTCACCATATACCTCAATATTCTTCACCACAGCCTTGCGATAGGCTTTTAGACCGCAGTTGAAATCATGCAGATTATTGATACCACTGATCTTACGAGCCGTGGCATTAAACAACTTTGTGGGAAGAGTCTTGGAAATCGGGTCATAACGCTTCTGTTTATAGCCGCTTACCAGGTCATAACCTTCTTCCTTGATCATACGGTACAATTCCGGGATCTCGTCGGGTGAGTCCTGCAAATCGGCATCCATCGTAATGACCACATCGCCCTGGGCTTGTTCGAAACCACAATAAAGGGCAGGACTCTTGCCATAGTTCCTGCGGAACTTGATACCCTTCACATGATCAGGTTGCTTCTGATTCAGTTCGGTGATGATGTCCCAAGAACGATCGGTAGAACCGTCATTGATAAAAATGACTTCATAACTGAAACCATTCTCCTTCATGACCCGCTCTATCCAGGCATACAATTCAGGAATCGACTCGTCCTCATTATAAAGAGGTATTACTACTGATATATCCATGTTGTCATTTAAAGATTTGCGATATTGGATTTGGTTCGCTGCATAATCAGACTGATGGGCACACCCAGCACGAAGCCCAGTGTGATATTAATCGTCAGCATGTTCAGCGCATAGTCTATCGGACGGATATTGGCCATCTCCTTCAGACTCTCATTCATCATCTCAGTCATGCCATATTGCTTGAGCATCTGCTGGGCCTCTTCAGAAGTAACCATCTTTGAGAACTGGCTCAGCAAATAGCCATTGTCAATAAAGGCAAAATAAAGATACTGCGCGATGGCAAATAAGACACCGCCATAGAAGAAAACCAAGACGGAATAGGCATAGCCTCTACGGAATGAGATGATACCTTCACGGCCATAGTCACGGAACTTGCCAAGGCGCTCACCAACAAAAATAGGGGTATACACAACCAACAAGATTGCTGCCAGTCCGAGTATCTGGTTTTGTACACCTATTATATATAATATGAAAGCCGCCACCCACAAGAGGGCCAGAAGAGCACCATCCTGACGGGCAAAAGCCTTAAGTTGTATATATTCTGGAGCTGTCATCATTTAACAATTATCGCTTAGACGGTGCAAAATTACGCATTTTCTCGCATATAACGAGTGCATCGTCTCAAAAAATCGTTAAAAAGATAAACTTTTCACTTTTCACTTCTCACTTTTCACTTTTTTGTTGTACCTTTGCACCCGCTTTCAAGCAAATCGTTCTTTTAAAGACGGGCGAGTCCTGTACGGCCAGCTCCCTCGGAATCCCCCAGGGTGGGAACGCAGCAAGGGTACTTG
>Ga0310786_10011130_pt1 | contig 11254 bp, 10 predicted proteins | sample AusTroGonzalo_MG_FD_203881 | JGI IMG/M metagenome (GOLD analysis project Ga0310786, IMG submission 203881) | Bovine rumen microbial communities from tropical cattle in Woodstock, Queensland, Australia - Gonzalo_03 (v2) (version 2) | ecosystem: Host-associated > Mammals > Digestive system >...
CAAAAGCGGCGATCATATTGAGCGGAGCAAGGCTGTTTTGAACGTTCAAGCCTGAACTGAAATTCAGTAAAAAGGCGAACACGTTGAAGAACACCAGAAAGAGAAGATACCACATGAGAGTGCTCTCATAGGCGATCTTCGAGTCGATATCGGAATATATCTCGATGCCGTTCGGATGATCTTCCTTGAGGGCTCTCAGGTATACGCAGCAGGTCCCGGGATAGTTGATCCTGTTGATCATGGTTATGCCCATCTCTTCAAGGAATCTGTAAAACTCCATATTCGCGGCGCTGTATCCCGTGCCTTTCAGAAAAAGACTGCCGTATATATACTTTCCGGGTTCGACGTCGTCAAATTCAAAGGATAAGCGGCCGGCTTTTATAAGACCGTAGCCGTGGTCGGCCATGTCGTTTATCCAGAGAGCTTCCTTATCGAGCTGCCATATGAAAAACCATTTATGCACTACAGAACGCATATTCAGTTCTCCTCCAAAAGGCCTTTGCCGTTTTCGACCAGTTCCTTAAGCCTGTCATATTCCTCTTTGAGGATGTTCCGGCCGGATGTGGTTATCACATATTCCTTCTTGCGGCTTTCCGGGTTCTCGGGCAGTGCGTCGATCCAGCCCTTCTCGAGCATCGTGTTGATCGCCCCGTAAAGTGTTCCCGCCGCAAGTCTGACACGGCCGCCTGACAGATCGGCGACATTTTGTATTATCCCGTATCCGTGGAGAGGCGTGTCAAGTGACAGCAGTATGTAATAAACAGCTTCCGTTAATGCTTGTTGAGGCATATGACATTCTCTCCTTTTTTATCTTGGTATAACGGCTTCCGTTATATCGGCTCCCGATATATCTGAATGGATTATATCGGCTGCCGATATAGTTGTCAAGAGGGCAAGTTTGTTTTTCGGGCAAAAAAAAGGACTGCCATAAGACAGTCCTCATAACGGTCTGGATCTGTATTACCAGTAGAGCTTGATCTTCTCGCCGATGATCGGGATCGAGAAATACTTGCTGGATGCAGCAGCGATGATTCCCATAACTGCGAATACGATGATAACAACCTCAAGAGCCCAGCCCAGGAACGGGATGCAGGCGAGGAAGCACTCGCAGATGAAAAGGATCATACCGTTGTTAACGTGATTCTTTACGTAATCGGATTCTCTTACATCGGAAGAAATGATGTTCAAAAGACCGAGGAACCAAAGGATACCACAGTAAGCAAGGATCGCAAAAACCTTCTGCTTACCGGTGATGTTTGAAACAGAAGTGTTATCCATAACAAGACCTCCTAAAAATAGATAACAATATGTTATCATAGAAAAAATCAAATGAAAACAAATTTGATAATTATTTTATGTAATTGTGTGGTGAATTCTGTGAAGATATCAAGGTACAGGAAAGAAAGTGATATTTCGTACGCTCTCGGGGCGACCGTCGTGATGGAATACCTCAACAACAGGCCGGGACTCGTAAGGGGCGTGATACTTCATCCCCAGTTCAGGGCAGAGGAGACGATCGTCAAGATCCAAAAGATCACGTCGGAACATAACATCCCCGTAAGTACGGAGGAAAAGCCGTTCAACATCCTCTCACAGAAGGAAAACTGCTTTGTCATAGGGATCATAGAGAAGAAGGAGACGCCTCTCGAAAAAAAAGATCACGTCGTACTGGTCAATCCCTCCAATGCCGGTAACATGGGCACGATAGTCAGGAGCTGCATCGGATTCGGGATAAATGACCTCGCGATCATAAGACCTGCAGTCGATTTCTTTGATCCGAAGACCATAAGGGCTTCGATGGGAGCATGCGCGAGGATCAACGTAAGCATGTTCGATTCGTTTGAGGAGTATCTGGAAAAGTACCCGGGAAATAACCTCTACCCGTTCATGCTGGACGGAAGCGTGAAGCTCCAGAACACCAAGATCGAGGAGCCGTTCTCGCTGATATTCGGAAATGAGGCGACGGGCCTTCCTTCAACTTTCAGGGATGTCGGAACGCCGGTCAGGATCGAGCACGGTAACGGCATTGACAGCTTAAACCTTCCGATCGCCGTGAGCATCGCTCTCTACAGTGCAACGGGGAGCCGCTTTGCCTGACAGAAAAATGCCGAAAAATGCAATAAATGGTATTGCAAGACAAAAACAATCGTGATAAAATCTCTCGGTGCAATAAAAAGAAATTAGCGATGGAGGTGAAGGTAATGCCGAATATCAAGTCTGCTATCAAGCGCGTAAAGGTTACAGAGAAGAAGACTGCAGCCAACAAGATGAAGAAGAGTGAGATGCGTACTGCTATCAAGAAGACTAAGGCTTCCATTGCTGAAGGTACTGAGTCTGCTGAGGCTTTGAAGAGCGCACAGAAGACATTGGACAAGGCTGCTGCTAAGGGATATATCCACAAGAACGCAGCTGCAAGGACAAAGTCCCGTCTTGCAAAGGCCGCTAACAAGGCTTAATTGATATGAATACTTAAAAGAGCTGTCTCGAATGAGACGGCTCTTTTTGTTTGCGGAAATCTTAATTAAAGAGGCTTACCTGATCATCACGGGCGGCGTATCCCATTCGGTATTAAGAGGGAGCCCCGTGAGCATGTTGCGGATATTTCCGGCCTTGAGATCGAGGGCAAATACTTCGGAGATCTCACCGTCCTTAAGCTCGAGATGATCGGAACAGTTGTGGATCAGAGGCACTTTGGCGCACTTGCCCATGATCTTCAGGCAATAGCGGCCTTCTCTCGTAAAGCCCAGTACCCTGATATACGGGACATGCTTATGCGTCTTTATGAACTCTTCTGTTTGCCCCGTCATCGCGGATGCCATGGCGCGAAGGATCCTTCCCCTGGTGAAATGCCTGGTATCAAGCGAGTCTGTGAGCGCTTCGAATGTAGTTCCATCGCTTCGAAGCTTGCCGCATGTATTAGCGATAAATCCTGCCAGATTGTCGCCCATGTAAGCCGTATCTTCGTTGGCAAGAGCAGGGTTATTGAGGATCATCCCGGCATATAAGTCAAGATCCGGGATCCCCGAGACCTTGAGGTCGGATAACATCGCCGAGAGGGATTTGTCCGGCATGAGCCCCAGAAGGCTTGAAGCAAGGGCGCTCTGAGAGTTTCTGTTTTCCAATATGATCTTCCTTAACGCCGTTGCGGAAGGGTAGACGGATCCCGGTGTCTGTGAATCATAAGCATCCCCGATCCTCGGAACGGCGATGATATTGAAAGCCTTCTTGAGGATACGGACCGCCCTCAGATAGTCGAGAGCCAGGATCGAATTCGGTCTTCTGAGTGCATCCTCAAGGCCATCCTTATCTTCATTCCCGAAAACATCGCATATGGCCTTAGCTCTGGCGGAAGGGAATGACAGACCGCTTTCAAGGGCATTCTTAAGTGAGGCCTGATAGTTTAAGTCGTTATCAAAGTCACGTTCCGAGAGTTCTTTTATCAGATCGAAGTTATCCGTGTCGATCCCGAACGCTATGTCGGTCACGACACCCGTTCTGTAGAGCGCTTCAACGGCTCCGAAGGCAAATCTCTCGGAAGGCGCGCAGGCGAAGGTGAACGGAAGTTCGATGACGACATCGGCTCCGCAAAGGAGAGCCTGTCTGGCTCTGGTATGCTTGGATAAGACCGCGGGAACGCCCCTCTGGGTGAAGGGTCCGCTCATTACTGCGAGCACGACCGCGCGCGGATCACCGACCGCTTCTCTTGCCTTGCGGATAAGATACTCGTGGCCGTTATGGAACGGATCATATTCAGCAACTATGCCGATAACTCGCATTTGTTTCACCCCGGAAGTTTTGTATAATATGTGCATTATATAGGAAAACGGGTTAAAAATCACAATGAAAAGACGCACGGTCAATTTTATCATGAGTCAGAACGGCCAAAAGCCGGGGATCCTGTCCGTTCTCGACAGGAAAAAACTCATCATCATCGGCTCGTGCGTCCTAGGTGCCCTGATACTGGGCGGCCTATATCTCTGGTATGTAAAGAATTATGCAAATGCCCGCAAGGTCGAGCTCGAGAGCATCAAGCCCGTAAGCTACGAGTGGGTCAACGATGCGGCGGAGGAAGGTATCGTCAAGGAATTTCTCTGGAGCAGGACAAAGGAGCTCATGCTCAAGAACGCATCTGATAACACGCTCATAGTAGATAAGATCACTTTGCCCGGAAAACTCATCGATCAGACACTGGAGGAATCCGGAAACTACAGCCTGAGCGACCAGGCGCTGCTTTTGAAGATCTACGTCAGGGACAACGAGCGCATCAAGGCAATGTCGCTCGTATCCGAGATCGACAAGCATTTTGTTTTCGAAAATGAAAGTGTCAAGGAGAAGGTCGCATATCTTGATGCTTACCTGGAGTATTACTCCTACTACGGGTCAAAGAGCGACCTTCAGAAGATCGAGGCGATGACAAATCAGCTTTTCGAAAAGGACGGGACACTTAAGCCCTCTTTGATAACGGTGGCCGTATATCATGGTCAGGCGTATGTCTCATCGTATGATGCCGAGGCGGCGCTTCAGACCGGAAACGCCACAGGCGAGCTCGAGTCCTCGAACAACGATGACGGCACGGTCGACACGAAGACCGTCGAAGGGGTCCTGCTGTCATCCGTCAACCTCAGGCTCATAAAGGAACTCGAGAAGAACGGATTCATCCCGGAAGGGGCTTACGAGAAGAACCTGAAGCTCGTCAAAGACGCTGTCATCAGTTCCGACATCCCGCTTTATTCATTCCTTTACACGCTCGAAAACGGTGAGGTCGAGTACATCTATTCGGCAGGAAGCTTCGGCACCTTCAGCATCGAAGAGAGCGTCGAGACCATGAGAAATCTCGCGCAGGTGGGCGAGCTTCCGGAGTCGGCCTACTCGTGGATCAAGGTCACTTTATACGGAACAGAAGCTTTCTATGACACATACTACCTGGCTTCGACGGGACTTGGCGGAAACGAGTCCTTCAGCTCGTACATCACGATCGCGGAGATCGCGGTCCTCTATGATGACAGGGATGTCTTCGACCTGTGCGCGCAAAGGATCGGGGTCCGGATCGCGACGCTTGATTCGAGCCCCGCGCTGTCGATGGTCTTCAGGACGGAAGGCACGAGGAACGTCGTGTATGCGAAGGATAATCTCGGGGTCTATCTCCTGATCAGGTAAAATCTCTGATATTTTTTATAAATCATTTCTATATGGTATAAATCCGCAGGGCGTTGGTTTATCCTAAAGTAAAGATTTGCGGAAGGGAGATCACCATATGAACAATTTTAATTTTTACAGTCCCACGGAATTCGTATTCGGAAAAGGCCGCGAGAATGACACCGGCAAGTACGTCAAAAAATACGGCGGCACAAAGGTCCTGATCCATTACGGCGGCGGATCTGTTATAAGATCGGGGCTTCTCGGACGCATCAAGGCTTCACTCGAAAAAGAAAATATCCCGTACTTCGAACTCGGCGGCGTAAAGCCGAATCCGAGGGATTCCAAGGTCTATGAAGGTATCGATATTGTACGTAAGGAAGGGATCGATTTCATCCTGGCCGTTGGCGGCGGCTCCACTATCGACAGTTCCAAGGCGATCGCTGCAGGAAGCATCTACGACGGCGATTTCTGGGATTTATACAGCTACAAGACGCATATCGAGAAAGCTCTTCCGGTAGGCACCGTCCTGACGATCGCAGCCGCAGGCTCCGAGGGCTCAGGCGACTCCGTCATCACCAAGGAGGACGGAATGCTTAAAAGAGGCACGGGAAGCGATGCCCTGAGACCGAAGTTCTCCGTAATGAACCCGGAGCTGCTCTTTACGCTCCCTTCATATCAGACCGCCTGCGGCGCAACTGATATCATGGCTCACGTTTTCGAGAGGTATTTTACGAATACAAAGGAAGTCGAGATCACCGACAGGCTCTGCGAGGCAGTTCTCATGACGATGATCAAGGAGACGCCCAAGGTAATTGCCGATCCTCAGGATTACGACGCATGCGCCAACATGATGTGGGCGGGAACAGTGGCTCATACCAACATCGTCGGCGTCGGCCGCGAGCAGGACTGGAACAGCCACGGGATCGAGCACGAACTGTCCGCGAAGTACGACTGTGCGCACGGCGCGGGCCTCGCGGTCATCATGCCTGCATGGATGGAATTCGTATATAAGCACGACGTAATGAGATTTGCCCAGGTCGCGGTCCGCGTCTGGGGCGTGAAGATGGATTTCTTCAACCCTGAGAAGACGGCATTAGAGGGCATCAGAAGATTCAGGATGTTCCTTAGATCCATCGGCATGCCAATCAACTTCACCGAGCTTGGAGCAGACGTTAAGGATATCCCTGAGATGGTCTCGAAAATGGGTATCGACGGCGAGACGGGCGGCTTCGTTCACCTCAAGCCTGAGGATGTCGCAAAGATATACGAGATCGCATCAAACGCAGAGATCTGATACGGAGGGCCATCTATGAAAGTTCTGTTCATCGGAGGCACCGGAACCATAAGCACGGCTATCTCAAAGGCACTGGCCCAAAGGGGCGACGAGCTCTACCTCATAAACAGGGGAAACCGTAATGATATCCTGCCGGATAACGTTCACTTTATAACGGTCGATGTCAATGATGAAGCGAAGGTCAGCGAGAAGATCGAAGGAATGACATTCGATGCGGTATGTGACTTTATCGGTTTCGTACCTGAGCAGCTCGAGAGAGACTACAGGCTATTTAACGGAAAGACAAAGCAGTTCATGTACATAAGTTCCGCATCAGCCTATAACAAGCTTCCTTCAGATCATGTGATCACAGAAGGAACTTCACTTGCCAATCCTTACTGGGAATATTCCAGGAACAAGATCAAGTGTGAGGAGTTCCTTATGAAGAAATACAGGGAAGAGGGATTCCCTGTTACGATCATCCGCCCGAGCCACACGTACGACGAGCGCTCGGTACCTCTCGGTGTTCACGGTCCTAAGGGCAGCTGGCAGGTCGTAAAGAGGATCATGGAGGATAAGCCGGTCATCATCCACGGTGACGGAACTTCTCTTTGGACCATTACTTTCAATGAAGATCTTGCCAAGGGTTTCATCGGTCTTATGGGAAATCCGCGTGCCATAGGCGAAGCATTCCAGATCACATCCGACGTATCTCTTACCTGGAATCAGATCTATGAGACCATCGCGGGAGTTCTCGGAAAGACTCTTAAGCCGTATTATGTCTCTTCCAGATTCCTGGCGGATATTTCCGATTACGACTATGAGGGTTCGCTGATCGGTGACAAGAGTAACTCGGTCATCTTTGATAACTCGAAGCTCAAGAGAGCAGTACCGGGGTTCTGTTGCACGATCCGTCCTGAGGAAGGTATCAGAAGGACCATCGAGTACTGCCTCGCTCACGAGGAATGTCAGGTGGAAGATCCGGAGTTCGATGCGTGGTGTGACAAGGTGATCGACTCGCTGGAGAAACTCAAAAACGAACTTCGAATTCGTTAATTATATCTATATATAAATATTTGAAAAGACAGATTCTCAAGAGTATACTATGTGGCGTGATTTAAACACGTATTTTGACGTGCGAATAAATAAATAACGCAAGAGAGGTACTTAAAATGGCTTTTATTGACGAGATCAAGGCTAAGGCTAAGGCTGACAAGAAGACAGTCATTCTCCCTGAGTCTATGGACAGAAGAACATTTGAAGCAGCTGCTGAGATCCTTGCAGAGGATATCGCAGATCTTATCATCATCGGAACGGATGAGGAAGTTAAGGCTAACAGCGAAGGACTTGATATTTCCAAGGCAACTATCATCAACCCTCACACATATGAGAAGACAGAGGCTTATATCGATGCTTTCGTTGAGCTTCGTAAGGCTAAGGGCATGACAAAGGAAGAAGCTACTAAGACACTTCTCGGTGACTATATGTACTATGCATGCATGATGGTCAAGATGGGCGACGGTGACGGTATCGTTTCAGGTGCATGCCACTCAACGGCCAACACACTCCGTCCTTCTCTCCAGATCATCAAGACAGCTCCGGGCACAAAGCTCGTTTCAGCTTTCTTCGTAATGGTAGTTCCAAACTGCGAGTTCGGTGAGGACGGCGTATTCGTATTCGGTGACTGCGGTCTCGTTCAGAATCCTAATCCTGAGGAACTCGCTGCTATCGCAGGTTCTTCCGCAGCATCCTTTAAGCAGCTCGTCGGCAAAGAGCCGGTAGTAGCTCTCCTTTCACACTCTTCCATGGGTTCAGCTAAGCACGACGACGTTACAAAGGTCGTTGAGGCTACTAAGATCGCCAAGGAGGAATATCCTCAGTTCGCTATCGACGGTGAGCTCCAGGCTGACGCAGCTATGGTTCCTTCCATCGGTGCTTCCAAGGCTCCTGATTCCAAGGTTGCAGGTAAGGCAAACGTTCTTATCTTCCCTGACCTCGACGCAGGCAACATCGGTTATAAGCTCGTTCAGAGACTTGCAAAGGCAGAAGCATACGGACCTATGTGCCAGGGTATCGCAAAGCCTGTAAACGATCTCTCCCGCGGATGCTCCGCTAAGGATATCGTAGGCGTTATCGCTATCACGGCTGTTCAGGCTCAGGGCTGATCTTTTTCGAAAAGGAGAATTAATTACATGAAGATTTTGGTTATCAACTGCGGAAGCTCTTCCTGCAAATTCCAGCTCTTCGAGACGTCCACCGGTGATGTCCTCGCAAAGGGCAATGCCGAGCGTATCGGTATCGACGGCAAGCTCACATACAAGGTCGACGGCAAGGAAGACTTTATCTCCACAGAGCCTATGCCGGACCACAAGGTTGCGGTCAAGATGATCCTTGCAGCTCTCGTCGATAAGGATCACGGCGTGCTCTCCGACATCAGCGAGATCAAGGCTGTAGGACACAGAGTCCTCCACGGCGGTAAGTATTACAGCAAGTCCGTTATCGTAAACGATGACGTTAAGAAGGTCATCAGAGACTGTTTCCCTCTGGGCCCTCTCCACAATCCTGCTAACCTTACGGGTATCGAGGCATGCGAGTCCGTTCTTCCTGAGGGCACACCTCAAGTTGCAGTATTCGATACGGCTTTCCACATGACGATGCCGCCTAAGGCATACACATATGCTCTTCCTTATGAGCTTACGGAGAAGTATTCCATCCGCCGTTACGGATTCCACGGAACATCCCACAGATATGTATCTCGCCGTGCAGCTGACTTCCTCGGCAAGAAGTACGAGGATATCAAGATCATCACATGCCACCTCGGCAACGGTTCTTCCTTTGCAGCTGTTGACCACGGTAAGTGCGTTGATACATCAATGGGTCTTACGCCTCTTGCAGGTATCTGCATGGGAACAAGATGCGGTGACATCGATCCTGCCATCGTTCCGTTCCTTATGAAGAACGAGAACCTCACACCTGACGAGATCGACACGCTCATGAACAAGAAGAGCGGTGTTGAAGGACTTTCGGGCGTATCTTCCGACTTCCGTGATCTCGACAAGGCTTCCAAGGAAGGCAACGAGAGAGCTACTCTCGCACTCGAGATGTTCGAATACCAGGCACGCAAGATCATCGGTGCTTATGCGGCAGCCATGGGCGGTGTTGACGTTATCGTCTTCACGGCAGGCATCGGCGAGAACACGGACTACATCCGTGCAGCAGCATGCGAAGGCCTTGGCTTCATGGGCGTAGAGATCGATCCAGCTAAGAACAACGGTGTTCGTTCCGAGGCTGTTATCTCTTCCGATAACTCCAAGGTTACAGTTGCGATCATCCCTACAAATGAGGAACTTGCAATCGCTCAGGAGACCGAAGAACTCGTTAAATAAGTTTCTTAACTTTAGATATGGAAAGACCGGATCTTTGTCAAAGATCCGGTCTTTTTGTTTTCGAGATTTGGCATAGGATATATAATACTCGTATGAGTTTGAACGCAACATAGATCAGGAGAGTATAAAATGAGAAAGATCAGATCGATAGTTATTTCAGCGGCAACAGTACTGATGATCGCTTTTATGATCTCAATGTTCATGCCGGGGCTTACCTGTAAGGTAAACGCTGCGGGAGATGTCATTGAGGTCGATACCGAAGCCGAACTTAAAGCGGCTCTGGGATCAACAACGAGTAAGGGTAAGACCATAAAGGTAAAGGACGATATCAGTCTTTGCAGTTCAATAACGATCTGCACTTCTCTGACGTTGGATCTGAACAACAATGAGATAATCTTTTGTGATGATCATTATCTGATTATTAATACCGGGGATGAATCCGATACGGTTATCATAAACGCGGGTGATCTTGGAGAGGGTTTTATCGGAGGCAATACGGAAGGCTCGTTAATAAGACTTACAAAAGGAAAGCTTGTGATCGAGTCCGGATATATTGCCAATTACAGCGATAACGGAAGCTGCCTCGATCCTTCAAAGAACATCATGATGCTTTCCGGATACCTTATGAGCGTGAACTCGCTTTGCAGGGATATTATTGTTCCGCTCGGTTTCACGATATCCTACAACGATGGAAAATATGAGACTATATCGGTAATACAGGACGGCTTTTCCGTCTGCGCGGAAAGCGTTACTACAGATAATTGCGATGATATCCTGGGAAACGGAGTCTTCAGTTATGATCTCTGGACCAAGACGCTCTATATTCATGGGGATTATGACTATGGTGGGGAAAAAATAATTTCTTCTTATATCAATGACCTGACTGTCAATGTATCAGAGAGATCAGTTCTTGACGGATATTTACAATTTTATGACATTACTACTATTACAGGAAACAACAAGCTGATCTTGAACAGCAACGACTCGAGGCTCATCACGGCCCCAAGCCTTACCATAAAAGATGTATCACTTGAGCTCAACGGAAAATACGGTATTTATATGAACGGGGACAGTCAGTCGTACGGGGACTGTTGTCTGATGATCGATAACTCGGAGGTAACGATCAATTCAATCTATGGAGCGATAACATTCCTTGAGGACACCGATCTTAAGTTTGAAGGTTGTGAAATAACAGAACCTGATGAGTGGATAACTAAGACCGGAGGAATTTATGAAAGCGACGGTTCAGCTTATGTATCAACTCTCAAGATCTGTCCGCCGGATTATTACATGCCTTCTGAATACTCATGGTCTTCCGATCTGAAAAAATGCACGGCAACAAGGGTGCATAAATATGACAGTACATTGAACGAGACGGAGACTGTTGATGTCAAGATCACATCTGATGAGGAAAAGACTACTTACACTGCGACGTTCAAGAATAAGGCTTTTGAGA